>Ga0209227_1001574_pt1 | contig 17474 bp, 12 predicted proteins | sample YNPBryantNP2012_FD_185815 | JGI IMG/M metagenome (GOLD analysis project Ga0209227, IMG submission 185815) | Anoxygenic and chlorotrophic microbial mat microbial communities from Yellowstone National Park, USA - YNP Bryant NP 2012 (SPAdes)... ...
CAGTGCGTGCAGTGCCTTTTCAGGTCGGGTGTTAGCCTTGCGACCAGGCGCAAGCCCCTGAACCAAAGCCAAAATCTTGTGATTCAATGCCGTTTTTCAACGAATCGCTTCTGGTTGCACAAAAGTTGGGCTAAAATGGTAATTATCGCAGTATGAGTAACTGCCTACCCTAAGCGATGAAGAACTCTCTAACTCTTGTCATTGCGAGCGTAGCGAAGCAATCTCCTGGCCGATAAGGGGATTGCTTCGCCGCCTGCGGCGGCTCGCAATGACAAAGTATGGATACTTGGTGGGCAGTTGGTAGGTAATTACCAGTGATTTATTATTCTGCTTCTGGCCTCTTTACCGCCTCCTGCCCGGCGAGTTTGAGGCCTTTGAGCAGGTAGGGCAAAAAGGGGGCGAGGAATTGAACGAGTTCGGCGGGGAGTTGAGGGTCCATGGAGAATATGAGGGCGGGAGGGGTCACCCGCCGAAGACTTTAGGTGCGGATTGGCTCCTTTAGTAGGTCATCTCAATGGATCATCTGAAGGCAACACAAGAGGAAGGATGCGCGTCATTCCTCTCGAACGCCCTTGAATTGGCGAATGACCTCTTCAACATCTTCCTGCCGCGTCATGCGTCCCAGCGAAATGCGGATGGACGAGGCCGCCTGCGCGCGGCTCAGGCCGATGGCTTGCAGGACAGGCGAGGGTTCAGGGGCGCCGGTGTTGCAGGCGGAACCGGTGCTCATCATCAGGTCGGGGAGATTGAGCAGCAGGGCATCGGCTTCAATGCCCTCGATGGTCAGATTGATGGTATTGGGTAAACGCGGCGCGGAACGAGCGTTGATGCGCGCCTGGGGGAGGACTTCCAGCAAGCCATGCTCCAATTCCTCCCGCAGAGATTGGATGCGAGCGCGCTCAACAGGGAGTTCTGCCGCGGCAATCTGGCAGGCTGCACCCAGACCCACAATCCCCGGCACGTTGGATGTTCCCGCTCGCAGACCGTTTTCTTGCCCACCGCCCTCCAGGATGGGACGAAGGGGAATTTCGCGCTTGCCGCCGCGCACATACAACCCGCCGATTCCTTTGGGACCATACATTTTGTGCCCGCTGAAAGAGAGCAAATCTACCTCCCAGGTCTTCACATCCACCGAAATTTTGCCCGCTGCTTGCGCCGCGTCCGTATGCACGAGCGCGCCGTGACGATGGGCGAGAGCAGCGATTTCTGCAATCGGTTGAAGGGCGCCAATTTCGTTATTGGCAGCCTGGATGGAAACGAGGAAGGTGTCTTCGCCCAGGGCATTTTCCAAGTCGGCAAGACGCACCAGACCATTTTCATCTACGGGAAGGATGACGACCTCGAAGCCGCGTTCTGCCAGGCGTTTGCAGGGCGCAAGCACGGCTTTGTGCTCGATGGCGCAGGTGATGATTTTGCGGCGATTGGCAGGCGCATATTCGGCAGCGCCGAGAAGCGCCAAATGATTGCTCTCGGTTGCGCCAGAGGTAAAGAAAATCTCGCTGGAGCGCGCACCCAGCAGGGCGGCTGCCTGCTCGCGGGCGGTCTCGACCGCACGAGCGGCTTTGCGCCCCAAAACATGCAGGCCATTGGCCGGGTTGCCATAGAGCTCGCTAAAGTAGGGCAACATGGCTTGCAGGACGCGCGGGTCGCAGGGGGTCGTGGCGTTGTAGTCAAGGTAAATGGGTGTCATGCTCGCCGATCTCCGACTCGCTCAAGGCAAAATTAACTTTGTCCCACTACGCGAATTTCTTCATCGTACTGCCGGTACTCGGCATCCAGTTGGTATAACTGATCCCAAACCAATTGGCGAAGTTCAATTGCCGGGCGCAGGCAGTACGTCTCGAAGTCTTCGGGAGAAACCTGCCCATGCGGAAATTGCAATTTCATCAAACCACTGGCAATCAGGCGCACGGCATCTTCGTTTCGTTTGTAGCGTTTTTCGCCAGCCAGGGTGATGGCGTTTTGAGCATATTGATTGGCAGTTATATCCTCGCGCAGAGCCAGCAGGGCATCGCCGAAAAAGTCCGATTTCAGCCCCATGCCCTGGGCAAACGAGTCACCGCTCAGTTTGCGCACCTTCCAGCCGGGGATAATTCCGCGCAAACGGTCGAGGAAGGCGGTTTCCTGCAAAAATTCGGGCAGTTCTTTGACTAGGGGGGTGTTGATGGGACATTGTTCGTTATCGAGCAGGATGTTTGCCAGCAGGACCAGACTGGCGGGGCTGGAGGTTTCGTACAGGCCGCCGCGCGTCAGTCTGCCGTTGGCGAGAAAGCCTTTCAGTCCACCAACGATTTCTTCGGGCTTCTCGAACTTCAGGGTCTGAACTTCATCCAAAACGACCACAGCAAAACGCGCCAGTAAGCCCCACTGTCCGCTGGCGTTGTTGACGAACAAAACTGCAGGAGAGATGTTGCCGCCGCTGACCAGGCGCACGCGCGGGTTGATGTTTTCGTACAGGTAACTCTTGCCCGTGCCTTTGGGAGCAAGTTCCAGCAGGTGCAGGTTTTTCTCCACCAACGGGAGCAGGCGGCAGAGCAGGTAGGTTTTTTCGTGTTCAGTGAATCTCCGGGGGTTGTAACCCATTGAATTCAAGAGCAAAGCGCGCCATTCTTCCAGCGTGAAGGCAGCCCGCTTTTCTTTGTAAATTTCCAGGTTCACTGACGCTTGCATTGGTTTGAAGGAGGTCAGTGCAATCCCTTCCTGCGTATCGGTCAATTCCACTACCCCCCACATGCCCTGTTTGAGCAGGTCGGGATATTGCTCCACAATCCCATCGGCAATTTCGACTTCAGGCAACCCCAAAAGTTTAAGTTGTGCTACTCGCTCCTTTGTACGCTTGGTCAAAACAATTTCTACTTCTACCGGCGTCAGCACTTTAACAACTTCGCCATTGAGCAGGCGATTCTTGATCACTTTGGCTTCATCAGGCAGAGGAAGAAAACGATCAGCCCAGGCCTGAATCTTTTCTAATTCCTCGGGAGATACAGGACCTTCTCCAGGAGCAAGGTTCTCCAGCACCCATTCTGCCACATAGGCGGGAACATTACGCCGATGCAATTGACTGCTTGGCAGGCGGCGTTTGTCTATGGCGAGGCGGCCAAAAACGGTCTTGACTTTTTCATCGAGGGCTTCAGGCGTGAGGGGAGAGTTCATAAATCCAAATCCTTGAGTAGGTCATCGGCGCGGTCGTAGAGAACTTTGATTTGCAGGTCGGCATTCGTTTCTCTGGTAAACGTTGCGCCATTGGGTTGAACAAACAACACAGAAGCGGTGACTTTGCCTTCCGCCGATTTTGGCGGCCAAGGGGCAAGCGATTGCTCGAATTGGCATTGGCTGAGAGGTGAAATGTGCCAGTTGACATTGAGTGCAACGCCATGCGAGAAATGAATTTCGCGGCATTCCAGCGCCAGCGGGCTTTGGTTGAGAATGGAAACGAATACTTTGCCGCTCATCTCGGCTTCGCCCGCGCCGCTGAGGGTGATTTCGATGCTGGCAGGCTGCGCATCCCGTTGAAAGACAAACCACGGAACGATGACTTCTTCGGGGAATAAGCCGCCATGCGGGTAGGCTTCTGTTCCGTTCACGGGCGAAAAGCTCGCTTCGCCCCAGGCCAGGCGCAGGTTGTGAGCCACGCCAAATCGCTCACCGTACAATTCCACCCAGTCGTTCTTTTCGTCTATGTCGAATCCGGTTTCGGGAAAAGGACGCTGGAAACTGCCCCACGCCGCGCGCCCATGCACCTGCATTCCCGCTTCGACGACCAATTGACGCGGAGCGCGTGGATTCAGCAGCCGCCCGTGATCGCTGGTGACGAGAATGTTCAAGGGAATGTTTGCAGGGATGGTTTGGGCAAGTTCTTCGATTTCGCGCAGGATGGATTGCAGTTCTGCTCGAATTTGCCGCTCACGCTTCTCTTCATTCTCGAAGTGATAGGCTTTATCAGGCTGCTCCACACGCCAGAACCAGACCTGCCCGGCGACAGCTTGCTGGAGATGATTCTTCGGGGAGAGGTTATCGGGCAAGATTTTCCCCAAAGCCGCGGTCTGTGGAGCGTGAAGCGGTGGAACGCCTTTGAGCAGGGCTTCTTTGGCAAATTGGGTGACAGTGGGCAGGGCGGCGAAGCAATACGTTTTTTGCAGCAGAGTCAGGCGCGGGGCGCGGGCAGAAAGTTCCTGTGCCAGCCATTCGGCATCCCAGGAGGGCAAGCCATCCAGAATGACGCACAGAGTCAGGGCATTGGAACCGGTCAGACGGGCGGATTTTTGGAAAGCCATATGTTCACCATCGAGCAGCCAGCGCGGGTAGCGTTCCAGCAACCAGCGAGCAAAGGCTTGGGCATGTTCAATTGCAGTCCGGTGGGCAGTTATATCCCCAAATTGCGCCTGCCAGCGGCGGTAGGGCAGGTATTCCCGCTCGAACCATTCCAAAACAGCAGTTTCATCTTGCGGCAGGGGAGCAGGGATGGGCGGCGGCAGATGTTCTTCGAGCGCAGCCAAAGCGGACGGGTCGAGGTAAGGCTGCAGTTGACGAAGCGCGGCGCGGGTGAGTTGGTGCGAATGCTGGCGATAATACTCTGCCGTTTGGCGCGCCAATTCCTGACGCAAAGCCAATGAAAGCGGGAAAGACTGCATTTCAGCGAAGAATGCGCCTTTCGTGGCGATGAGGCGCTTCATCCAGCCTTCTTTGACCACGTTCAACCAGCGGCCAGGCAGTTCGAGCGGGAATTCGCCCCAGGCATGAGCGGCACCTTTCTCCGCGCCCAGCCAGCGTAAGAGCAATTTTTCTGCCTGTGCAGCATTGGTGGCGCGGTATAGTTCTCTGATGGGTAATTCGCCTGCCTGCATTTCCGCTTCAGACGCAAATTTTTTCAGAATGACGGCTTCGGCCTCGCTGGGGGTATGTTCCAACAGCCAAAACAGCCAGTTGGCAGCGTGTTGAGGAGAAGGATTACTCTGCCACAAAGCGTAATCGGCGGGGAAGCAGGCGTTCAGGACAGAGACCGTCGAGAGTTGCCCGCTGGCGAGATGTTCCCGCCCGATTTTTTCAGCCAGTTCTCTGGCTTGTTCAGCAGAAAGAGAGAAGGCGCGCCGCAGGGCGGAGCGGGGCGATTCGATGGTTTGTGCGGTCACACCGCGCAGAGCGTAGAAATCTTGCGCCCACTGACATAGCCGCGTCCCGCGAATCAAGAGCGGTTGACCAGAAACAGCATGGCGCAGAAAATCTACTTCGTTTTCTACAATCTGAACGCCTTGCGGGGCAGGCAGGTCGCCTTCGGGGTCGAGCAAGATGTCGGCGGTCATGCTTTCTCCACGATTTCTTGCAAGCGTCGCAGGCACTCGCGGCGGGCTGAGGGGTCAAGTTCGGCAAAGAGCGATTCGATTTTTTGCAAATGGTCTTTCTCGACTGCCTTTTGAATGCTTTTCTTGACCTGCTCCAGTTTTTCTAAATCACTGGCAGGGAGAAAAGCGGGCGGATTTTGTGCCATGCGCAAGAGTTCATGGGGTTTTGAACCCGCTTTGTGGCGGTTTGCCAAATCTATCAGCCACCGCCGGGCTTCCAGTTCTTTTCGCTGTCGTGTTTCGGCTAACTGTTGTTTTTTGCGCGTCAACAGGTTGACCTGCGCCAGGCTAAGCCAGGATGTAAATTCGGCTTCCAGAATATTTATCTGTGATTCGATAGTCTTCAACTCTTCTGGCGAGTGAGCAGGCGTTCTGTCTAATTCTCGCATCTGCTCGAAAAACGCTTCTAACTGCTCAATTTTTTCTTTAATGGCGTTGAGAGATTGATAAAGCGGTGTTCCCTGCGCTTGGTCAAGGTTGCGAAGCAGATAGTCTTTTTGTTGACGCACTGCATCTAACGTGCTTGCGCTTTCAATTGACTGGGATAGCGCCTGCGCCAGTTGCTCGAATTGCCGAATGCGGTTTTCTATTTTGTCTCGTTTTTGCTGGCGTGATTTTTCAGTTTGGGCTGACAGATTCTTGAACTCTGTCAGCCTGGCTTGATAGCGATACAAATCTGCCAGTCCAGCAGATTCTGCCATGCCCTCGATTTCGGCAATGATGCTTTTTTCGCTCTCGAATCGCTTGAGTTCATCACGGCGCTGGTCGAGTGCAGCCAGGGCAGTTTCCACTGTCGAATATAAAGCAGGATATTCTTTGAGTGAGCGTTGCGCTTTTTGCAGTTGGGCTTGATGGGCTTTGTAATCGCTCAGGTCGCTTAATTGGGAATTTCGCTTACAGAAAATTTCCAGTTCGCGCTCCATGCGGGTTTCCCAATCTTTTCGCAGTTGGTCAGGCGCGGGCTGGGAGGAGAAGACCAGTGCGGGCGGGGTGAGTTTGTCCAGCAATGGTCGTAGGGCAAGCAGGTTTTCGACATCTCCTTTGGCAAAATCATTAAGCCATGCAGTTGCATGCGAGTCATATTCCTTCGCAGTCTCAATCGCTTCTTTCAGGCGAGGCAAAAAGGCTACTACCGCATCGTGGCGTTCAGGAGACAAGTTGGAATTCTCCAACGCTTGCTCTAGCTTAGCAAGCGCTTGCTGCGCTTGCGGCAGGCTGAAGGGTTGATTTTGCCGAATTTGCTCCAGAATAGAATCCACTTCAGCAAACATTTCATCGGCATTGATTCGGCTGATTGTTAATGGACTTGTCACGATCAACCGGTCGAGGAAGTCTTTTGGGCTTTTGGTCTGGTCGAAATAATTCTTGAAACTTTCCAGCGAAACGAGTTGCCCACCCAGGGAAATGCGAATTTCGTGGCGGCGGAAACCTATCCAGGCTGCTAGCAGCAGCGTCAGGGTGTTGTAATCGTGACCGTAAGGCGGGTTGAGCAGTTCCAGCAGTATGTCGCGGGCGCGGGTTTCTTTGCAACCGGGCGGAAACGCGGCTTCCAGCCCGTTCCAGGCTTCGCGCAGAGTAGGCGAGGTAGGAGGCTGGATAGCATAAGTTGCAACCGAAAGCAATCCCCATTGCTCTGCCAGATAGAATTTTGTAACTTGCGCTTGAATATCTTGCTTTCCCAAAGTCGTCAGGCTACTAGCAATGGCGTCAGCGAACAGACCGCGCGTCACTTTCTGAACGGCTTCGCGCAATTTGTTAGGGCCTTTTCCGCCAACAGCGTATTGGGTATAAAAATTCACTCGATGCGCATACGCGCGACGGTAAATTTGCGACAAAATATCCTTCAAGGATGCGTTCTTCTGAGTTTCAGCAGAGGTCCGATAGGGTTGGGGGAGTGCATACTCATGCGCTTGTCGGGGCAAGTCCGCGTAGTGTTCGGGGTCAACGAATATCATGAAATTCAGTTCAAAATCGCTTTTGGCGCGCTTGCGTTCGTTCTCGTAGCCAATGGTACCAATTTTTTCACGCTCAGCGCGCCCCAAATTTTCCACGGCTTTTTTGCGCCGGGCGGCGTGAAGCAGACCGGGATTGGGCTGATTGGGCAGGATGATGACCACCGGCAAGGGGTGGGCGCTCTTGCCGAGAGCTTCATCCAGTAATTTTTGGGCATTCTGGCGCAGGCGCATTTTCTCTTCTTCTGTCTGCGCCAACAGCCAGATGACCAGGCCGCGCGCGCCTTCTTCGATGCCGCCCAGTCCAGCGCGATAGGGCAGCAGTAAATTCTTGAGCGTTTCGGAGGTAAAAAATCCTTCGGTCAGAATGACCTGACGCGGCGCCCAGTCGTCCGCGTGTCCAAATTGCTGTGAGACTTCCACCTGAGGGATAGATTGGGCAATTTCATCCAACAAAGCGCGGTCTATGGGAGTTTTCTGAACCGCATCCTCGATGATTTTATCGGCTTCCAGCGAACGCACCCCAGCAGGCAGCAGGGAGGAGACTTTGCGATAGGGGTCGAATTCGATGACGCGGTTGTCGCTCATTTCGCGTAAACCAGATTTCAGACGGTCCTTAGCCAAGCCGGAGAGCGCGCTCAGCAATTCCAATTGCTCACTGCCGCTGGCTTTTTTCCTATCCAGGGCGCTGACGGCTTGCTGGAGCAGCAGGGCTTTGAGCGCGGCGCGGTGTTCTTCGTGGAGCGGAATGCGGGCGTTTTGCAAAGCAGATTGATAGGCTTCATACCATTTTTCGGAAATCTGCTTGCCGAAGAAATCCACCAGTTCGATGGCGAACACGAAGTTGGGGTTGCCGTCTCCCCGCTCGGCAGGCTGTTGGGGCAGCCCCTTTTCCCAACGGTCGCGCACGAAGTGCAGCGCGGTGCGCGGGTTTTCGCCCGCTCCCGCTTCGAAGGTATGATTTGACAAAATAGCCGTCGTCAGCGGGTGTAATGGGAAGCAGCCCTTGACGACGGTTTTCATCTTTTCATCGTCGCTCCAGCGCAGGGTGTCATCATACCGCTGAGAGAAATATTCGGTAAGCGTTTCGCGGTTGCGAGACATGGCGGCGCGGATGGGCTGGCGCTGCAGCCAGGCTTCCCAGGCGGCTTCGTCCTGCTTCAGGTAGGAATCCAGCACGCCCTCCATCAGCGAAAACAACCGGGCGCGTTTGTCCTGCGGCAGGCGGTCGAGTTCTTTTTTGACATCATCCCGCCGCGCGCCCTGGGTGTATGTATCCAGGACGCTCTCGAGTTCAATTTGGGTGAATGCCAGGAATGCGCTTTTGCCTTGCCGGTCGGCAATCCCATTCAGCAAGTCCTGCAATTTACCAGCGGCGCGCGAGGCTGCATATTTTTGCAGGAACAAACTGAATTCATCGAACAAGACCAACAGGCCTCCCATTTTGTTCGGCGCGCAGACTTCGTCTACTGCCCACAGCACCAAGTCTTTCAGGCTGACTTCGCGCCCAAAGTCAGGGTACACGCCAGTCAGGCGTTTGAATGTTTCGCGGATGAGTTCATACGCGCCGCTTTTGCGCACGTCCTGTCGCAAGGAAGCCAGGTCGGTGTTGTGAGCGGAGAGAAACGCTTCGGCTTTCTGACGGGCATCTTCTGCCAGGCCATCCAGCCAGGTCTCGGCGTGCGCGTGCCAGAAAGGCAGTTCGAGGCCGCGCGTGCAATCGTGTTCGTTCAGCGCCTGTTCCAGCGCCCGCAGGAATCCTTCCTGCAAATCATCGAAACCGTCACCGCGCAGTCGGATGACGAGGAACTCGCCCTTGCCCTGTTTGAACTCGCGGTAGCCGCTGAGTGCTGCCGGGTTGTTGAGCGCCTGCCCCAGGCGGTCGAAAATGATGCGGACTTCTTCGGATTGCGCCGGGCGGGAGAAGAAGTTCGCCAGCGTGAGCGCCAGATGACTTTTGCCGCGCCCGAAGTTGGCGGTCAGCACGATGCGATTCTCGAAACGTTCCAGCGTAAAGGCGGTTTTGAGCATTTCCAGCACGTCTTTAGCGGAAACATCGCGCCCGGCACGGCTGGTAGAAGGCGCGCTAACGGTGAAAATGTAGTTTTGCAGCAACTCGCGGTTGAGTGTGGGGTTGTCGTAATCGCTCAATTGAACATCGGAACGGAACGCGCCGTGTTCATCAATGTGTACCAGGTCTTTGATGAGCATGAGTCCCTCCTGTGAAGTGAAAATTACAGGCTTCCCTGGGCAGTCAGGGCGGCATAACGTTGAGCAAGATGGGGTGGAAAGAGTGCGTGGGCGTGTTCGGGCAGGGTCAAGACCAGTTTCGAGCGCGGATAGGGCAAGCCTTCCAGGGCAACCTGCCAGAAATATTCACGCTCGTTCACTTCCAGCCCCAGCAAGAGCAGGTCGAGGGTGTGAACGAGCAAGCAGTCGCGCGCGTGCATTCCTGCTGTCAACGCGCGCAACAGGTCGAGCAGTTTTTGATGCCCCTCCGGGCGGGTGAGACCGGAGAAACGCGCTCCGGAGGGCAGCCGCTCCAGGTAAGCCTGGCGCGCGTCAACCGGCTGCAGGTTGAGCGACGCTGCCAGCGTTTCTTCGCGCCCCAGATACTCGCGCGGCAGCAGCCAGACTCCCACGCCAGTGCGGGCGCCGGGTTGACGGAGTTGTTGAACGAGGCTGCGGATGTCCATCTTTGACTCCAGACGGCAAGATTGGCTCAGGCATACAGCCTTTCGAGGGCAAATTCGAGGCTGGGCTGGAGCAAGACGACCTGATAGGGTTGGGCGATGCGGTGCAGGTCAATCATGCCTTCCTGCTTGAGTTGAATGAGCAGTTCGGTGAAACCGCTTTCGCCCAGCAGAAACAGCCCAGCAAAGTTTTCGCCGCTCAGGTCGTCGAGGTTGACCGTCAGCCGGTCGCCGTAGTGCGCTTGCCAGTATTCTGCCAGGGCATAGCCTAGCGCCCAGAGGGGCGGGAGCGACGTAGCAGGAACGCGATAGGTCTCCTTTTCTGTTTCTTCCAGCAAGCCCAGCCGACTGAGACCATCACTTTTAAGATAAGTGCCAGTGAACACGGTGACGGTGCTGCGCACAGAACGCGGGGCAGGGTCTTTGCCCGCTTCACGGCGCAAGAACTCGCTCAGGTCGTTGGTCAGGTCAGCGGCGGTGAAGGTGTTGCCCGTCAAAAAACGCCGCACGACCAGGTGATGCCAGAAGGCAGTCGGTCGGTGCGGCGCAGAGAGGTGATAGTGCAGCAGCCATTGCGTGCCGGGTTTTTCCAGGGCGGGGTCGTGCGCGGCGGCAAAACGCCCAAAGAGCGTGAGATGGTTTTTCTTGTCTAACAGCCCGGCTCGATAGGCGTAACGCGGCATGGCTTCTTGATAAATTGTGCCTAAATCAGTATGCGTCGCCAAATCGTCTTTGTTGAATCCTGGCTTTTCTTGAGCAAGTCGCAATACTTTAGCGATGGATGAGCGCGACAGTGAAAAAGTTCGATGAAACGTGAGACTCATGGTTGTTGGCCTTTCACAAATGACATATCAAGCAACTTTCGTTTTCGGATTCTTCAGAGGCAAAAATGCTTGCCAGCGTTAGATTGTCCTTCGATTTGAGTTGACGCTCTTTACGCCGCTCGTGCTCTTTTAAAATGGCTTGTTGGCGCTCTGGAGAACGCAACTCTTTAAGGCTCTCTTTAGGAGCCCAGGTGTACCGTTCTCCAGTCTCTGGATTTTCTTTTTCATAACTTTCTGCTTTTTCGTAGAGTTTAGGATGATTCTGCAAAAGCCCAAGCCATTCATTTTTCTGTTGAAAGAAGCAAAAATAACAACCAGAACGGGAACGCCACTGATAATATGCGGGCAAACCCAGCCCGCTTTCATCTAAAATTCTCATAACATCATCTTTCTTAATCCCATCCTCTATGAAGGGATAGTGAGCGATAATGTTGGGTTTTGTGGAAATGTAACCTTTACGATGTAATTCGTCAGCGCGAATGCCGATATAGTTGTGACAGATGCTATCTCCCACATATTCTTCAAAAGGTTTTATTTTGAGATATTCAGTACACCAGCGTACCTGCCCAGACGGTAAAAAGCCCCCACGCGCTTTTAGCAAACTGTCAAAAGATTGGCGCGCTTTTAGCCTTTTGATCTCTTTCCCCAAAAAAACTTCCAACTTATCCAAATACTCATAGGTTTCGGGCAACTCTTCGCCGGTGTCGCAAAAGACGTATTCCAGGTTGGGAATGCGGTCACGCAGGTAAATGGCCAGGGCGGTGCTGTCTTTGCCGCCGGAAAGAGAAACAATGTGGCGGACTGGGGGAACAGTTTTAGTCATGGAAATCTCCAGGTACTCTAAAAAGGAAGCAATGGACAACCGACGCGCGTCCAACATAGGGGAGTGATTTCAGAGACTTTGACCTATTTCTTCACGTAGCGCACACCTTCTAACGCGGCGAAGTGCGCGTCCTGCGTCCATAGGGTAGCATTGTGAATACGAGCAGTCGCATAAATTACACTATCTGCCATTGACAAACCATGTTCAAGCGAAAGGTCAGCCGCCAGCAAGGCAATTTGCTGAGTCAGGTCTATCACCTGCCCGACAGACATCCAGGCAACGGCTGCCAGAGCCTCCTCCTCATCACGCTGCGCGGCAATACGTTTATAGACTTCGTAAATGCAGATTGTGGGAACCAGTAATGCCTGGGTATCGTGAATAGCCGGGCGAAAGAAAGCCGCGTTGGAGGCTTTAGCAAAATACTCCAGCCAGCCGCTCGAATCAACCACGTTCATCGTTCTTCGTCCTCTTCTTCGCGCTGCGGGTCGGTATCTATGCCCTGCAGAAAGCCTTCTGCTTCTTGAATGGAGGGGACAATCACCATGCGCAGAGTCTTCTTGTGAGGGATAAACACAACCCTTTGGCCGGGTCGCAAGTCGAATTGCTTGCGCACCTCTCGAGGAATGACAACCTGATACTTTGTGGAGATAGTCGTGGTAAACATTTCTTACATTCTTCTGTTTGAACGATTCCAGTAATACGTTATCATTATAGCACAGTCATGCTCACAGGCGTTCCAGGAGTAATTGCAGGGCGGCGCGCAGGGTTTGGGCGTCCTCGCCGCTCTGGCGCAGGTCGGCTTCCAGTCGGCTGGCAAGATGAAGGGCGCGCGCCTCGGTTTCGGGGTCCAGCAAGGGGCGTAATACCCCGCCTTGGCCGCATTCTACTTGCCACAAGTTTCCCAGGTATTCAGCCTGCGCGGCAAAGCGTTCGCTGTCAGCATCTATCCAATTGCGCACAGGCCGGTTGGCGATAAGCGCCAGAACACTTTCCAGCGCGGTACGCGAGTCGGGCGCCTCAGCCGCGCGTTTCAGCAAGGGCAACAGATTCGGATGGGTCACCCGTTGGGCAAGTTCAACAGATTTCTGGCGAAAATGGTCCCAACCCGTTTCATTGGGCGGCAAACCGCAGGCGGTTAGCCAGGTATCGCGTGCCCAGGTCAGCAAGCGCGGGGTCGCCTGTGCCAGGGCATCAAGCGCTTGATTGAGGCGTTCAAAAAAGACATCGAAATGTTCCGGGTCAAACTCTCCTGCTTCGAAAGGAGGTAAGCCGAGCGCCTCCGGGAGCTCGACCATGAGGAAACGCTCTGGAGAACGCGCCGAATCTACAGCGCGGCGCAGGTTGAGCGCAGGTTCTGGCAATTTACGCGTGCGCCAGGCATGTTCGGGAAGAGCCTTTAGGCGGCCAATCAAAGAACGAACGACGGGCATCACGTAAGGCGGTACCTGCAAACCGCGCGCCATGCGTTCAACCACAGCCGCCCGCAATCCCGTCACGCGGCAACCGGCTACTGCAAACAATTCTGGTCGCCGCAATAACACTTCCCAGTCGGCAATGCTGGGTTCAACCAGCAATGTTCCTTCTTTGTACAAGGTCATTTCGTTCTGGTAAACCTTGTAGAAAGCCGCCAGGAGAACGGGAGCCAATCCCGCAGTAACGCCGTAAGGAGGCGCAAACAGACGAGCATACAGATCGGTCAATGGTCTCGGCTCGGGTAAAGTGCCAAAAATGAACCCGGCTATCGCATCCCAAACCGGGCGAAGGTTGAGCGGGTCCTCTTCGGGCGGCGGGACAATTCCCCACGTTTCCCCGCTCTGACCATGCAGTCCGCCGCGATGCAGAAGCGTCTCATACATGCTGCGCTCTGGCGGGAACTTTTGGATACCAAGCAAAGGTTGCTCGGCGCGGGTGAGAATGCCTTCGATGAGGTTGCGGCGCGCTGCTGCCCCTTGGGATGTCAACTTGCGCCGGTTCAGCAGTTCGTTCCACAAGCGCGGCGATGCCGGATACAGGTTATCGCACAAGTCCGAAAGCACTGCTGAAAGTCCACGTCGCACGCGCCCCGAAATATCTACACCACGATGGAACCATTGACAGCCGCGCAAAGCGGAAATTTGGTGGAGGTTAAATGCCTCGTCCAATTCGGCGCGAATAGCCTGTTCAATAGCCACAAGACGTGTTCGCCATTCCCGGCGCGCCACGGGGTCGTCACGCAATTCGGGCGTATTTTCATATACCCAATATAGGCCGCGCAATTCCTGCGCCAATTCTTTCAACTGAACAGCACGTCCTGCCACTCCTACGACCAAATTAAGTCGTGATGCCAGAGGCTCGCCCCGCGCCCAACGCTCGAAAAGATCCATTTCACCCAATGCCCCTGGCAGGCAGAGCAACACCACCCCGCTGGCATTTTCCGAAGGTTCCAGGGGAACTGTCTCTCGATTGTGACTATCCACATACCGCACGTCAAAGAAGCGTTGGGTACCGGTCAGGTAACTGTGGCGGCGAGCCAACAACGGTCGCGGCGGCAGGTAATTCTGCAAGACTTCCGCCACGCTGATTGTGGTTGCCAGAGCACTGCGGGCTGCCTGCAAACGTTCTTCGATGTCAACATCACTTCCCTGCCAAATTGCGTATGTCTCGTTGAAACGGCGGTACACAAGCAGCGAGCGACGCTGAAGCGACTTCAAAGCAGACCTCAACTCTTCTTTCCCATAGATTGGCGCAAGAGCGCTCAATATCATGTTCTCTTTGGCCTGTAGGGGGCTAATCTCTCCCAGCCAGTTCAACAGACCAACGGTTTTGAGAGCATCTTGCTCGATTTTTTTTATCGAGGGGGTATTTTCCAGCCGCTCCAGCGCCTCGGTCAGCGGGCGCGCACGGCCTGTAGCATAAATGCGCCCCTGATAGTTGGCTGCCAGATAATCGAAAATATGAGGTAAGCACAACGTCTCACCCAGCGAGTGCGTGGCCAGAAATTCTTGAAAGCCAAAAGGCTCTTGTGAAGAGAGATAAGCAAAAATTGAACGTTCATTTTGCGCCAGGCGGCGAAAGATATAGGGCAGGGAAACAAAGACACTTGGATGTAACGGATAGACCCGCTGGCAAAGTGCATCGAATTCTTCGGCATCCATCGTTGCCGGACGCCATTCTTCTATCATCATCAATCCAAGCCTATCAGAAATAACTTGCTGCTCAACAAATGCCCTTGATAGCAAACGCATTTGCTGAATTGGCGGTTCCTGGAAGGGAATATCTTCGAAACGTCCCTGAACCTTTGCCCATTCTCGCTGCGTCGTTCGGTCTAAGAGGGCCGCATATCCATCAAAAACCTGATGGAGAATTCCGATGAAAACAACAGGATGCTCAAGGCTTTGCGCGGCAAATTCTGCCAATTCCTGTAACAGATAGACGTCACTTTCCTGCGGGTGAGAGGCAGCGTGTTCCAAAGCCTTGCCCATTTCGTCAAAAACAATCAACGTGCCAGTTCTCTCGACCCCGGGCCTGCTGTCCCCTTCGATAAACATTTTCAACCACTTCAGGAAAGCGCGGCTATCTGCTCCCCGAATTGTTTCCAGCTCATCTTTCAAAGATTGGGGAAAATCTCCGCTCTCCATCACCTGAGAAAAACCACGCGCCAGGCATTCTTGAAGGGAGACGCGACTTCCTGTTACTGCTACAGTCTCAAATCCCCTGCCTTTTCCGAGCGCCTGCTGCAACCGGTCGGCTAGAGATGAATCGGCCTTCTTAACTATCTCCCAGGCTGCCAAATGACCTGGGCGTTGTCTGTCGAGTAAATTGGTCAGAAACAAGCCAAAGAAAGATTTGCCCGAACCGTAAGGGCCTGTTAGCGTCCATGCTCTGGCATGATTGGCCAGTCCATCGGCAATGCGTTCCAATGCTGACAGGGCTTGTGCAGTGAGAATGTATCCGCTGAGCAAATTGCCTTTGGAAAGGTCATCCTCCAACCGTACTGCGCGTAATTGGCTGGAACGGATCTGAATAATTTCACTCAACAACGGTTCAGGCATAATATCCTCTTAATAAATTCCATCCCAATTCTGGTGAGGCAGAGTGAAGGTAAATCTGACGCAGCCCAGCAGTCTCCTGAAGAGTCAGAGCGCCGTTGGTGAGTACTTCCAAGTCCTCTATGTAAGTCACAACACTATTCTCATCTAACTTAAAAATTTGTCCGGGACTTCCGGGTGAATACATACACTCATCCACTGTGACAGTACGTTGGCGAGTACTTTTTTCTGCCAAAAATCCGAGCAATGCATATCCAAAAACCGCTGCTGGCAGGGATGATTTTGCTCCCACATTGAAACGATAAACAATATCGCCCAAGGCCGGGCGTATCAAATTCAAGTCGACCAATGGGCAACCTAGAGTCTCTTCACCATCTCCTTTTTGATTTTTCACTGGAACGTAGGTGTGAATGAATACATCAACTTCGCGTTCCACCATTCCTTCGGTTGTTTCTATACCTCGTTGGGTCAATTGTGTATTGAGGTACTCTACCAAAGTTGGTTTACGAAACTCAACATCGTAATAACGAGAGAAAGTCAAATACCATACCAGTCCACGCTCTTGATTGCTGGCAAGTTGCCAGTGCAATAACCATAGCGAGCCAATATCTTCCAGGTAAGGATCCCACCCGCCATTGGCAAGTAATGCAAAGCCCAAATCAGAAGGTTTCATGGCACGAGGATTGTTATCCATTGGTTGCCCCAATCCTAAGGCCAGTAACCAGTAACGTATTGAGGCAGCCATATTCTTTCCTACACCGAGAGTAACGAAAGCATCCTCCTGGCTAAAAATGTGTGGATTTTCAATAATAGCATCTACCCCCTTCTTGAGCCAGCCTTGCCGAAAGGTAAATTTTTCATGACCACCAACGGGGGGACGAGAAGAAGGAAGTAACATAGTTAACATCCCAGAGATGAATTTTCCTCGTGTAGAACAAGACTTAATCAAGCGCCAAGGACACACACACACCGCCTGCATCGCGGACGGACGCAGGCGGTGAAAGGGCTATGCTATAATTCCCTCAACCGCTACGCGCCGTCACCGCGTAGCACAGCAAGCCTCGCCGGGTTCAGCGGCGGGGTTTTGTCTATTTTAGCGCAAAAACTGTCGCGTGCGGTTTCTTGCTGGGCCGAATTTAGCGTAAAATCGGTGAGACGGTGACCGTATTGTCAAAATTCTATCCTGAATAGCCTGAATCGCCCGAAAGAAAAATTCCCCCTTGGGGGCACACACATCTGCCGATGAGGCAGTTTTTTTGTTTTCGCAACCCGCTCATATTTTGTGAGCAGGTAAAAATCTTGTACACCTACCCGCTGAAGAGCCTGAACCGCCCCGAAAGCGCCCTGTTGAACGGCGACGCACCCATTAGCGGGAGGATGGTCGTTTCGATATACTCCCCCGCACAGGGCAGGGACTTCTCCCCCAGCCTGGCGGAGGCGTGAGCGTCAACCAGCCGGGGAATTGGCAGCAGTGTTGTGGGACAGGTCTCCGACCTGTCCGCGCAAGTCGAAGACTTGCGCTACGGCCAGGGACGGATCGCATGGGGCATTGCGCTGGTCCTGGAAGCGGGAGGGGAGGGCCTTGAGCAGGTCGTAGGCGAAGGAGGCGAGGAGGTTGAGGAGGAAGTCTGCCATCATGGTTCATCTCCCTCTGGGTCGGTTTGCGCCATACGGGCGCGGATGCGAGCGATGGCTTCGCGGGCGGCGGTATTGGTAAAATCTAATGCATCCAACAAATCTAGCCAGATTGAAGGTAACTACCTACCCTGCGAGTAAGGAAACGGGCTGATGAGCAAACAAGGCGCGCAAGAAGGC
>Ga0209227_1001576_pt1 | contig 17464 bp, 12 predicted proteins | sample YNPBryantNP2012_FD_185815 | JGI IMG/M metagenome (GOLD analysis project Ga0209227, IMG submission 185815) | Anoxygenic and chlorotrophic microbial mat microbial communities from Yellowstone National Park, USA - YNP Bryant NP 2012 (SPAdes)... ...
TTTATAAGCTAAATTTTAGCTTAAAAAATACAATTAAAAGTATTTAAAGAAGCGATTAACTCCTACTAATAGTGTTTTTCAGCTTAAAAGCACCTAATTTAAGTTCTAATCTACTATTTATAGTTAATTTTTTGAGCTGTTAAAACTACAGTCCAGCTTGATTGCCTATTTTTTAATAAAAGTGAAACTTTCGGGTGTTGCCAGCTGGACTTTTCTATAAATAGCCTTAAAATATAACAAAAAATACCAAAATAACTTGAGCAGGTAGTTCGATGAAGTTTTGGTTTACGTTAGTTTAGGAAGAATGGGTTTATAGTGACTGTTGTGTAGTTGGGCTATTTTTTGTTCAGTTAGTTTCTTGGGTTAATTTATAAAACAGCTCGTTTAAACGATTTTTTTGAGCAGTAGAATCAAATGATAGTTTGTCAGGAGTTTGGTATGGTATTTCCTTCCTTTTCCCTAAGAAAGATTAGTCATTATTCCCCTAGCAGGGGTGATCTCAGTCTTCCTGCTAAGTATTGGTTCCAATACCTTTGGCAGGTTATTCGTTTATTATTTTTGCCAGTTTTTTAACCTTTTGTCTTTTGTGATTGTTTGTCTACAAAACTTTATGGCGGTTTGGATTTTAAGCTAATGAGTCTTGCAAGCAGGTGAGGCAGGTTGATTGGAGCCAGTAGAGGTCAGTCGACAAAGTTTTTTTAAACGCCATAAGCTATACACCCCTAGAACTACTAAGGAAAATATAGCTAGTGACAATGTGGTCTGTGTTGACCACCAGATAGAAAGTAGCCACCAAATTAGATAGACTACAGTCACTCCTGAGAATACTTCGGTTAGAAAACTTAGTTTTTTTTTAGGAGAAACTGGTAAATAGTTATAAGCATAACTAATAAATAAGGTGGTGGCTATAGTAGCTTGAATTAAACAAAAAGAACACCAAGCAAAAATTACAAAAGCTTCTAAACCTGTAAGATAAACGGAAAACAAAAACCCTAAAGTAGCAGCCAATACATCTAGCTGTAAGTTTAGCTTTTGTTCTAAATGTCTAATTTGGTTGGTAAAAATCAATTTGCTTAAATTATACAAACCTATACCGACATAGAACACCAATCCCCAAAACGGCAATGACCAAAACCAATGTTGCCAACCAAATAGATGTGAGAAACCAGATTCTCTAACGGTGTCACAACCACCTCCGGTACCACAAAAAGCTACTGGTGTGTTCTGGTAGTAGGGCGCAAACAAAAATAAACAAACACCGATACCCAGTAAACACAAAAACAAGTACCAAAAAATAGGTTTGGGAGAAGTGGAATGCATAAGCCCAAGTACGAGCGAAAAATTTGGTTCAGTCAACTAATAGTTAAACCTGTTCTTTGGCTGACTGAGTTTGTTGATACAGAATGCTAAGTTTTTAGACTTGTTAGTTAAGTGGCTGGTAGAATTAGGCTATCTTTTTGACTTGAGGTGGTTTTTTGGGTTGGCGCAAGTCGCATTGAAATTTATTTTTAACCTGTATCTTTCTGTGTGTTTAGTGTCAACTTGTGGGTTGACAACAGATTAGTTTTGTTTTGTAAATCTTAGTAAAACTAGTTGGAGAAGTTGGTGTGATTGCACTGAGAGTTAGGGTTGGCTAGGTTGGAATTTGCATTATCTAACCTAGTTAGTAGTAGGTGTTTTGTCTGGAAGTGTGGTTGGTTCAATTTAATGTTTACTGATTGGCTGGTTTGGTTGATTTGGAGAAAAGTTTTACCCACGGTTTAGTTTATGCTGGCTATTATTTAAAGATCAGCTAAATTTTAATAGTTGAGTAGTGAAGTTTGTCAGCAAACTGAGACAGTTATAAAATTCTGGAGGCTACTTCTTAGCCAGTGCCGAATTTTGCCAGAGGTAGAAGTCTAGAGCTGCTTAAAAGCTAAGAGTGGTAGAGTTGGTTTGAACGAGGGTAAAAATCAAACCGAAGCAGGTTTGTTGGCAAACACTGATTATGGCTTTATGTAGGTGTATAGCTAAAGTTGTTTGACCATAGAGTTGATCTGTACGGATAATCTTGAAAAAGCCATCGAAAGCAAGTCAAGAAATGGGCTAAAGTGGAATCTGAGCCAGAATTTTGGTGGAGATTTTGGGAAATTAGACTATGTAGCTCTTATCTACTCTTAGATCGAATGGCGATTACTGCTTTTCGGTATCTAGTAAATCTACCCAAAGGCCATATTTAGACAAAAAGTCTAGAGATTGTACTTGTTGGCAGTAGGTTAGTAGCACGGGAGGTATACTAATTGGCTCGGCAGTTAGGTTGTGAGTGGTCAAAAATTGTCGCCAAAAAGTGTATTCTGTAGTGTAGAAAAAGTAGCGTCTGTAGGGCCGGTTTACAAATAAGCTAGGTATTTCAGTAGTACCTGAAGGCAAGCGAGCCAGTTGTTGGCCGAGTAGATGGTACAAATTTTCTGGCAGTAATTTCGGTTGCCAACTGTTTTGGATTGGCTCTTTTTGAAAAAATAAAAAATCTAAAGCTTGTCCTTGGACAAATTGGGTCAACAGGTTTTGCATGGTTTCTAGGGCCGCTTCGGCAGTTGGGATTTTGGTGTTTAGGTAAATCCACTTAGTGAGGGTTTGTAGCCACCAACCAGCTAGTGGTTTGTGTTGTTTGTAAGCTTCTAGAAGCCAAATCAGATAGGCTTGTACAAAGGCAAGTTTCTGACTGTGGTTGGGTGAATTTTGGGGTTGATAGGTTTTTACTTGAATACCTTCTGTTTTACGCCAACTAAGCCATAGGTGGTAGTTAGTCAGAGTTTCGGATGTAAACAAGTCAGCAAATTCTTGTTGTAAGACGTATGGGCCAATATCCCAGAGGTAGTAATTTATTAGTGGTGATTGAGTTAACTCTAGAAGTTCTAGACTGGATTTAGAGTTAGGCAAACAAACTAGAATTTGGATGTTGGGGTGAATTTGTTTTAAAGTGCTAACGTTTTCTAAAATTTCTTTAGCCAAACCATGAGGAGTGGCAAAAACTGCTAAGTCTGGCTGAATTGACTGATCGGTAACTAAGTTGTGTATACTGTCGCTGGTCCAGTGTAAGCTGTTTTTGTCCAATTCAGCAATCCAAACCTGACCTTTAGCTAAAAAGTATTCGGCTATGGCTGGCTCTACTAGGGGATGGAGTAAGATATGTTGTAAGTTAGTTTGGCCAAACCACTTTTGCAAAACTTCGGTGAGGTTAAAGTTGGCTTGTAGGTCGACGTAATTATCACTATTAGTGGTTAGTTCGGTTGAACCGATTAATTTTTGTAAAAACGCTTTTAAGTACACGTTGTGATTGTTTAAGTCAAGTTTCAGAGTGTTGGTTAGGAGTGTAATTTTTGTTTCCAGTGAGCGGCTATCTTGAGGATTAGTGACTGACCAGTTTTGGGTAGACATACTAACAAAGGCGGTGAGCTTAGTAGTCAAGACTAGGTTAGACTTTTGGTTATGTCAATTCCTGGTAGAACCGGGGTACTGGGTTGACCACTAAACTTGGTTGGGTTGATGGTGATAGGTTAAAAAAATCGGTTTGATTGTTGAGATTAGCTTGAGTTTTATTTAGGTTTTTAATTTGCTATACTAACCAAAACCCGACTCTCAAAACCTGAGGCTTTGGTTTACAGTTGGTAGTGAATTAGGGTTAACTGGACGCTTATAGAATAAGGTTTGTTTATTTGGACTAATACTGGTTTTCCAGACTAATAAATGCGGATTTTTGTGATGACTTTTTGGTAGTTTACTCAGCTTCTTGAGTGCCGTTGATTAGAATTACAGCTAAAATTGGGTAAAAATTCACTTGGTTTTGTAGCTGACAGCAGCAGCTTTGGTTGAGCTAGTAGATTGGGAATTATGTTTGTGCTGTAAGGTCATAGGGCTTAAGTAGAGTTTAGCCAAATCTAGTGATAAGTTAATTAAGGGACCTTGTATGGGTGAGTTTTGAGTTTAGGTTAATTGAGGGTTTGGTTTGGGCAGCCAATTTCTGACCGGCTTGGTACACCAGCTTGGACTAGTTAAGTTAGCTGTTAACAAACTAGAAGTAACCACGCCAGCGAATTAGGGCATCTCGAGTAATGTCACCAAAGAAACCTGTATTGCCAGCCGGCCAAGTGAAGACACCGTCAGCGCGCATACATTCTTGTAGTTTGACTACGTGAGGTCCTGTTTCTTGAAAGATCCAGCCTGATTCTTTTAATTCAGCGCAAGTAGAACCTAGTTGACGCCAACGGAGAAAACTAGCTCGCGTAGCGTCACCAAAGAAACCTGTATTGCCAGCCGGCCAAGTGAAGACACCGTCAGCACGCATACATTCTTGCAGTCGGCGGACTTCGTCACCCCTGGAATACATTACCCAACCTTTTTTCTTCAGAGCACTACAACTAAGATTAGTATTGCTGGAACTATTATTAGTAGGATTGTTGTTGGTTGCTTGGCGCCAACGGTTTAAGGCTTCTTGAGTAACTGGGCCAAAGTAGCCGGTAGAGCCATATGGCCAGTTGTAGAAACCAGCTTGGGTCATGCAATCTTGTAATTCTCTAACTCGTTGACTTCGTTCTCCTAAAGTCCACTGACTGTTGCGTAGTTCGGTACAACGATCACTTGAAGAGTTATTGCTGGAAGTGTTAGGGGAGTTTTGGTTGTTGGTTTGATTGCTGCCTTGGGTGTTACTAACCAATAGTTGTCTGGCTCTTTGTAAAGCTTCTTGAGTAACTGGGCCAAAGTAACCAGTAGAGCCAAAAGGATAATTAAACGTACCAGCCCTGGTTAAACAATTTTGTAGTTCTACCACTTGGCTACCGGTCTGGCCAATGGACCAATTTTGATTGATTAATTGCAAACACCGACTACTTAAATTAGATAGCCCCGAAATACCATTAGCAATGGCTAATTTGGCTTTTTGGTGAGCTTCTTGAGTGACTGATCCGTAAAAGCCAGTATTCACTGGAAAATCAAACAAACCTAATTCTCGTAAGCATTGCTGTAAGCTTTTGACTTCATCGGAAGTTACTCCAAAAGTATAGTCTCGGTTGATTAAATTGCGGCACTGCTCGCTAGGTTGGCTGATAATAATACCTTTGTCCCTACGAAAAGCAAAGAGGGCGTTTTGAGTAACCACACCAAAAGTGGAGGTAATTTCTGATCGCATAAAATAGCCTTGTTGCCTGAGAAACCTTTGTAGTAAGCCAATGTCACTACTGGTTTCACCCAAGGTATAGTTACGGGTAATGAGATGGTAAACTTCGGCTAGGGCAATTGGTCTTTCGTTAGGGTCAACTGTTGGTTTTTGGTTTTTGAAAGGTAAATTAACTTCGTCGATTCGGGTCATGGAAAAAGTTTGGCTACTTTCTCCCCAGCCGTTGGCAGTTATAATTTTCCACAGATTGTAGTTGCCCCAATATACGTGGGGAGTGTAGCGATAGTTAGCAGCGGTGGCGGCGTTGCTTAAAAATACGTTGTATTCGTCTAAAGTGGCAATAGTATAGTTGACTCGGTAAGGAGTACCTCCGCCAGTAGTGGTGGCTTGGTTAAAATTGAGTTGTAGTTGGTAAGCGGCCCAGTTGAGTTGATTCACAAAACCTCGATAATTAGGGTTACAGCTACCATCATCGGGACAACCATAACCCATAGCTGCGCGCAACCTAAACTCCGGGTCATTTACAGTGTCGTAGCCGCTTAAAGTAAGCAAAGATTGTTCTTTTTGTAAGTAAGCTAATATTAAACCGGGGTTGAGTTGGGGTACTATCCCCCAGCGACTACTGGTTTGACCACGGGCGGCAGCAAAAATCCAGTAACTGGCTCGTTTGCCTTGTTCGGTATAGTTTTTCAAAGGCGAGTTGACTGAGTCTAAGTAGCGTTGCACTGAAGCTTCGTCGGGAAAGGCTCGGGTAGTGGTAAAATCGACATCGCTCATTAAGCGGTTGGGGTTAAACAGAGGTACATCGGTAGCTCCTAAAACCTGGTTTTGCAAATGAGATTGTTGTTGGAGTTCTTTGTCGTTAGCTTGCAGGTAGGTGGCTATGGCAAACGCTCCTAAAATCAAGTTGAAAACCAGCAAGACGATACTTAAGCCAACTAATTTTTTTTTGTTAGTCATGGTAATTTTGGTTTTTGTATTGGTATAAGGACTAGTTCAATTAGTCAGTTTGGTTTTGGTTATACAAACTAGTATATTGCACTAATTTAGTGTTGACAAGAGAATGTGATTGTTTGAGTTTAAAGCAACTTGAACTACCCGCTAAATTAACCTTGGTTAATATTTATCGGAAAAACTTTAATTTATTAAAAATATGTCTGGTCAGTACGATTGGTTACAATTGAAAAATAGTTTGTTGTTTAATGCTAGAGAGGTTTTGCCTACGGATGCACAACAATTGGATGAGGAAGTGCAGCAACTGGTGGCTTTGGCTAACCAAAGTGGCGAAGTTATCAGACATTACATTGGTTTTGAAATTAGTGGGCAAATTCACTTAGGTACCGGGATTATGACAGCTTTGACGATTAAGCAGCTTCAGGAAGCTGGAGTACGGTGTTCGGTGTGGTTGGCTAATTATCATACTTGGTTAAATAATAAGCTAGATGGGACCATGGATACGATTTCCAAATTTAATCGGTACTATTTTACTCCAGTACTACAACAATGTTTGCAGGTGGTGGGTTGTGACGTTTCCCAAATTGACTTTTGGTCGGCAGAGGAATTGTACTTAGGTAGGCAACAAGGCAATCGGCATTTTTGGGATTTTATGATGAAAGTAGCCAAAAACTTAACTTTAGCTAGGGTGAATAAGTCGATTACGATTACTGGTAAGCAAGCTGGCGAAGGGGTTGAATTTGGGCTTTTGTGCTATCCAGTGATGCAGGTGGCAGATGCCTTTTTTATGCAAACCCACATTGTGCACGGTGGTATGGATCAACGCAAATGTCACGTGTTGATGCGGGAAGTGGCTTTAAAAATGGATGAAAATTTTGAGTTAAAACTGGGTGGTCAGGCCATCAAGCCAATTGCGGTACACCATCCTTTGCTCTTAAGTTTAGCCATTAACCCCAAAGAGGCTGGTTCAGAGCTGACTGATGACTTATTGGAAGCGATGAAGATGTCTAAATCTAAACCAGATTCAGCTATTTGGGTACATGATAGCCCAGAAGAGATCACTAGAAAGTTAAAAAAAGCTTACTGTCCATTACCTAATCCAAACACCCAAACTTCAGAAGAAATCGCTGCCGAACAAGCTTGGAACCCTATTTTGGATTGGTGTCAAAAAATGCTGTATCCAGCTGGCAAAATTATAAGCGTGCGTTTAATTAATGAGTCAGTCGAAACTACTTTTAATAGTTTTACCGAATTGCAGCAAGCTTATTTTACTGGACACATTCATCCTTTGGATTTGAAGCTGGCTGTAGCCAAAACTTTAAGCGATTGGCTAGCCCCTGTTAGAGAGTTTGTTAACACTAACCAGCAAGCTCAAGAAATGCTAGCTTTGCTAGCTAAATGGCATAAATAACTGGCTTAGGTTGAATAATATAAGTGGTAGCGAATTAAACCAAATTACGACTGGGTTTAACGGGTTTGGTTTTTTCTGTTGGATTAAGCTAATGGTTACAGTAAGTTATAGAATTTAGTTACCTTTAAGTTGAGTGCGTAATTGAGTTAACTCACGAAAGAATGAGTTAAACTAGTTTTGGGTAGTTTTAAAGGTTTTAAGTAAACAAGCTAAGTTACTTAGCCTGGAGCTAAAGAAATTAGGGTTTTTAATCTAAAATTTTATCTTGGGTAGTTGGTTTCGATTTTAGATTGACTAGGTAGCTGATTTGAATGAATCCTAGGCCAAGCTATATAGCCCTCCAGATAATACTGAGTCGTCACTCGGGCACTGTTATAACAGTCTGGTTAAGTACGATTAGCAGTCATCTACCCGTGCTTTTTCCATAAACCATAGCCCCCAGGATAGTCATCTACTTGCCAACCTAAGCGACTAATTTGAGCCCTTAGGGCGTCGGCTTGGGTAAAGTTCTTTTCCTTTCTAGCCATCTCCCGTTGGTTAGCTAGAGCTACTAGCTTGGTGGGTAGTTTGGGAAATAGATCTAAACTTAAAATTTTGTGGTCAAAAATAGCCAAAATGGTGGCTAGGCTAATGTCTTGATTGGCTCCGGCTTGGCTTAATAATGCCTGGTATTTTTCTAAAAATTTTGGTAAGTTTAGGTTATCTAACAACAATTCTAATAGTTCCAGAAAAATTGGTTGGCTAATTACTGTTGGCTGGTTTGAGTGGCTCACTAAGTTTGCTAGTTTAGCAGCTTCCTTGCGTAAATTCCACAATCTCAGCTGACTTTGTTCCAGCTTGTCCCAAGTGAAGTTCAGCTGTTCAGTGTAGTGGTGTTCCATTAGCATCAAGCGGTAGGCTAATGGCTCAAACCCTTGGAAACCATATTTAGCTTTTAATTTGCCTTTAATTTCAATTGGCGGATTGGTTAAAGAATAAAAACCAGTACTACTAAAGCGCCCTCGAACTAGGTAAACGTTGCCCAAACTTTTGGACATCTTCTGACCGTCTACCATTACAAACTTATTGTGTACCCAGTGTTTGGCTAAACTAAAACCAAGAGCTTGCGATTGCAAAATTTCGTTTTTGTGGTGGATCTCAATATGATCCTCGCCGCCGGTGTGCAAGTCGATTACGTCGTGGTCAGGTGCCGTCTTCGGAGGAAAATATCCATTTAAGGTGCCACAAATCATACACACACATTCACTGTGCCATCCAGGAGCTCCCCAAAGTTTTAGTAAGTCAAATTGCATTAGGGATGGCTGTTGCTGAAGAATTTGGTGTATCAGGTTTTCGGTTTCTGGAAAACTGGAAAATTGCCATTTTTGCAAGTTGTTAGGCGAAACAAATTTCCACAAGGCAAAGTCGTCAGGGTGTTTTTTCCAGGTTTGCACAATTTCTCGGCCAGTATATTGATTCTGATTTTGTGTAGTAAGGCTGAATTTAAACACAGGATGGTCTGGTAAATTTAGGTTTCGGTTGGCTAGGGTGTCAAAATAAATACCGTCATCGGTCACATAAGCCTGCTGGTTAGCTAATAGTTGCAAAGCTAATAGCATTTGTTCGCGAATGTACTCGGTGGCTTTGGGGTTGTGTTTGCCTCTAGGAATTTTTAGATGCAGAGCTTGGGTTTGTTTACGGTAGTCAGCAGTGTAAAATTGCACAATTTCGTCTACGGTTTTGCCTTCTCGTTTGGCTCCTTTTTCAATTTTATCTTCACCCTCGTCGCCATCGCTAACCAAGTGTCCTACATCGGTAATGTTTAAAGTCCACTCAACTTGCCAGCCGGCCAATTTAGCTACTCTGGCTATAGTGTCAGGTAGCCAAGCAGCTCGCATGTTACCGATGCTTTGGTAGTTATAGACGGTAGGTCCGCAAGAATACATTTTTAAAGTATTGGCTTTGACCGTTTGTCGAGGGTCTAGGACTACTAGGGTTTTTTGGTAGGTGTCGTATAGCTTTAATGGTTTGGGTAGCTGAAACATAAGCAGACAGTGGTTAACAAAAAACTCCCCGAAAAGGGAGTGGTGTAGTCTAGCTAATAATTGATTTGTAAGGTCGTCTAACTACTAACCCCCTCCCACCAACTAGTGGCGTAACAACAACAACAAGGGTTTAGTAGGCGCAAACTAAACATAAATTTAGTTAACTAAACTTGTTAGATAAATAACAACTTAGACTCTGTCAAGCTGTGTTTAGCAAAACTGGAAATTTGCTAAATTGGTTTGTCTTGGTGACAGGCTAAACCTGTTTATATTCCTTGGCTATTATCGTAGGGTTGTTAGTTAATAAAATTAATTTTTCTAACTAACTTAAATTTGGTAGTTAGCCAGATTCTTAAGTTTGGTTTTACTTTAATGCAATTTCCAATTGGGCTTAACCACAGAGCCTGGGTACGAATTATTGCTTTGAGCATAACATAAAACCAACACTAGTAGCAACCCTTCAATTGGTCGGATCAGGTAGTACAAATTAAGTTTTGTCCGATTTAGTCCAGGTTTAATTGTTAAAGTTTTGGCTTTGAGATTTAAAGTTTTTAGACTTGTGTAATATCTAACACATTTTTAATTACAGTTTCTTTAGAGATTTGGTTGTTGTTACGTTAATTCCTGTAGCTCCAGAAGACTTTCTAGGAAACCAGATATGGAGCTTTGTGCCCCTATAAACAGCCAATTTGTTGCTAATCTTTGTTTTACTCTTTTTTATCGGTTTGAATTCCTGTTTGCTCTAACGAGTATTTGGACCATTCCTTCCAATTTTGCGGCCTCTGTTTCCAATTCTTCGTCACTAAGATAACGCCTGAGCAATAATCTAGCCTTACCCCAGTAGCCAGTATCAGGATTTTGACGAGCAAGTTGAACTAATTGCATACACAAAGTTGCTACCAATTGAAGGCTACGTGGATCCTGGTGTAATAGCTGCCTTACGAATTGATTAACTGTATCTAGACTTTTAGCAAAGTAATTGATCTACCGATATTTGGTCTGCCAATTGATTAATTATTCTATCATTGATCATCTTGATTATTTTCTTTACCTTTTCCAAGTAGTTTGGACATATTGTTGTACATTTCCTTGTAGATACTTTCACTTTCTTGAAGACGTGAGGACATATCTTCGTGCATCTTTGCAAACTCACTTATAATTTCACTTATAATTCTTTCTTGTTGGGATAGTTCGGGCATACTTTCGCGCATAATTCCTAATCGTATAATTAGTTCGCGCATACTTTCGCGCATAATTCCTAATCGTATAATTAGTTCGCGCATACCTTCGTGTATATTATTAATTTCTCCAAGTGGTTTGGATATACGGGACATATCTTCATATATACTACCAAGTCTCCTAAGTAGTGCGTCCGTAAGTTCTATATCATTGTCTGTATTTAAGGATTGATCAGGATTTGTCTCCTGTTCGCTTAAATTGCGACGTAGTCCTTCAGCCATAAACCAAAAAATTACTTGTTACTAATGATAATGATAAATTATCGTGTAAGGTAGGATATCTTACAAAGATACTATACACCAAAATTAGTATATTGTCAACACATATATTGCTTAACCTAAAAAGCTGCCTCAAAAGACCAGGAAATGGTAGTAAGTTGTCTGGGGTTTTCGGTTTTGCACCAGTCTTTAAGTTTCGGTTTGGTAATTAGCTTGATTAATCTTTAAATCAGCTAGACCTAATTCAAAATCTCCAGGGGTGGCTGAGACGTAAACCAATTGATTAACTTTGGCAAAAAATTCGTTGATTTTTAGAGGTCGGTTATTCAAAGCTGAAGGTAAGCGAAAACCATAATCAATTAAAGTTTGTTTACGGCTACGGTCCCCCGCGTACATAGCTCCCAGTTGAGGCAAAGTGATGTGGCTTTCATCAATAAAACAAAGCATATCGTCCGGGAAGTAATCCAACAGAGTTGATGGTGGTTCACCGTCTTTACGTCCATCAAAGTAGATAGAATAATTTTCAATACCGTTTACATAACCAACAGTTTCTAGCATTTCTATATCGTTGCGAGTGCGTTGTTTAATTCTTTCAGCAAACAACAGTTCGTTGCGGCTTTCAAAGTATTCGATTCTTTTAGCTAAATCAACTTCAATCAACTCAATTGCTCGACGAATTTTTTCCTGAGTGGTGACATACTGCTTAGCTGGAAAAATGGTGTAATTGTCTAGGTGGTTAAGTAATCTACTGGTCAACAGATCTAGTACTTCGATACTAACGAGGGTATTTTGGTCAAAGCTGAAACGATAAACCAACTCTTCTCCGGCTGGGATTAATTCGAGCACTTCACCGCGCACGCGAAACGCTCCTCGAGTTAAGTTGAGGTTGTTGCGAGTGAATTGTAGGTCCACTAAACGGCGAATTAGTTTGTCTAAACGATAGTCCTGGCCTACTTGCAATTGAATTTTCAAGGCGTCAAAGTCTTCAGGATTGCCTAGTCCATAGATACAGGACACCGAAGCTACAATCAACACATCTCGTCGGGTGAGTAGGGCTTGCGTAGCAGCGTTGCGTAAACGGTCAATTTCTTCGTTAATTTGGGTTTGTTTTTCGATGTAGGTATCGCTTTTGGGGATATAGCTTTCGGGTTGGTAGTAGTCGTAGTAACTGACAAAATAATGCACGGCATTGTTGGGGAAAAACTTTTGAAACTCTTCGGCCAGTTGGGCCGCCAAGGTTTTGTTGTGAGCAATCACCAGGGTAGGCCGTTGCAAGTTTTGAATAATCGAAGCCATGATAAAAGTTTTGCCACTACCCGTTACCCCCAGCAAAGTTTGTTCGTCGTTACCAGCGAGTAGGCTTTCGGTTAAAATTTGAATCACTTTACCTTGATCACCAGCTGGCTGGTAGGGCGCTTGCAAAGCAAATTGTTGGTTTTGGGAGGGCATATGGAAGTAAACAGCTCTCAGTGAGCTGAGAGCAATATTCAAAAAAGCAAAATTGGTCAATGGTTCAATATGTTTGCGTCTTTTTTTGGACATCCAAAAAACTGAGAATGGTTTGAACGAACTTAAACTATTGACTTTTTTGTGATTGTGGTCACACTGGGACTAACCAGTTTGGTGAATTCTTGTAGGTAGGTTAAGCCAAACTGTATTTCTCCGAGTTTCTTTTAGATTGGTTGAATTTTTTAAAAAACTAATTTTGCTTTTAATCTAAAGTTTTTAGTGCCGTTGGTTAGGGGGTTATTAAATATTAATTTTATAGCTTGTAGTTCTTGAATTGAACTAGCATTTTTTAGATTAACTATTGTATCTAGCAAACTGCGTTCAACTTCTGCTTTAGCAGGGAGTGTAATTCTTTTAGGCTTTTCGGGCCCTGTTGGTACCTGATTAGAGTTTTCTTTTATCAGAGTCAATTTAATTGAATTAAAAAGACTATACCCTATTTCATTTAAATAAGCAATACTTTTTTTAAACAATGGAACCAAATTGAAAAATTAGTCGGTTTACTACTGTATCAATCAAAGAAGGATATTTTTTGTAGTCTAAAATAATTAATTTAACCAATGCTGAGCAATTAGTGCGGTGTAAAAATTGATTAAGTATGTTTGTTAAAGCAGCTTTTTGCTAGACTAGTAAGTTTCACTTGTAGATGTGCCGATAAACCAAACAGTTTTAATCAATGTCTAGCACCCCAATGTTTAAGTAGGGTAGTATTTGTTGTAGGTTTTGCGGGTGGCCGGCTATGGCAAAATATCTGGCTTCGGGGTCCAACGGATCTAGTTCAAGGGGCAGATTGCGCCAGTCAACCACAGCTCCACCGGCCTCTTCAACAATCAGCTTACCTGGGGCGATGTCCCAAATTTTTTGATTGGTTAAAATTGTTAGATTAAATATATTTTCAGCTGTCCAGGCTAGCTCGACACTGGAACTATTAAGCTTATTAAGACTTTTGACTATTGGAGCCAGGCTGGGAATTAGAGTTGAGTCTAAAAACCGAATTTGGTGAGTGTCGCAATTAACGATGGCTTGATTTAGGCTGCAGGGTTGACTTTTTAGGGGTTGCCGGTAGCCATTTTGAGCTACCCAAGAGCCAGCATGTTTTTGGGCTAGGTAAATTTTTTTATGGGCTGGGGTGTTAATGGCGGCCATTTGTAACTGAGACTCTACAAACAGAGCTAGGGCAATAGCAAAGTGTTTTTGTTGTTGGCAAAAATTTTTGGTTCCATCCAAGGGGTCAATCACAAACATATATTTGCCAGGCTTAAACAATCCCTCTTCGCTTAAAAAGCCAACTTCTTTTGGGTTGTAGCCGGCAGCTTGCATGCCTTGGGTGAGAAATTTTTGGAGAAAATCTTGAATTTCTAAGTCAACTTGGGTGACAAGCTCTTTGTGTTTAGACTTGTAACTTTTTTGTATACTACTGGGGCTATGGAAGCGAGTTAGAGCCAAATTGCCGGCTAATTTAACGGCTTCTGCAAGAAGGTTCGTAAGAGGGGACAAGTTGTTGGGCATGGTTAAAATCATTTTTGAATACGATTGTGGGGTTTGTCAAAGTTGACAAAAGAGAAGGTTTTGGGTGGCTGGTTTTGATGGTTACTTGCTTGGTTTGCTAACCTTAAGCAGGTGTAGTTTGCCAGGTTGGCTAATTAGCTTTTAGCTAGCCACGGGTGTTAGTTGAATAAAGCTGGATTATGTTTATTGGTCAGTCTCAATCGGGCGATGGAGTGAACGCTCAGTCGGCAGTGTTAATGTGTCCTCCAGATTATTTTACAGTAGCCTATGAGATCAATCCTTGGATGCATACGGAAAACTTGGTTAGTTCTCAGCTAGCTAAAGCGCAGTGGCAGACACTTTACCAAACGGTTTTGACTACTGGGTGTGAGGTTAAATTACTTACTCCCCAGCCGGGATTGCCCGATTTGGTATTTATTGATGCTGGTTTTTTGTGGCAAAACGTGTTTGTACCGTCTAACTTTCGTTTTCCCGAACGACAGCCAGAGGCTGCAGTCTTTGCCGAGTGGTTTGCCAAGCAAGGCTATGAGGTGCGTTGGTTGGAGCGGTTTTACTTTGAAGGTCACGGCGATACTTTGTGGCTAACCGATAAAATTGTTTATTGCGGCTATGGTTTTCGCAGTCAACCAGAGGCCTATACGGCAATACAAAAGCTACTAGCGGATGTGGTTGACCTAGAGTTACGTTTGGTGGAACTAATTGATCCTAGATTTTATCATTTAGACACTTGTTTTTGCCCTTTAGATGAACATACAGCTTTGGTGTTTCCCCAGGCTATCGAGTCGTCGGCTTTGGCCCGATTGAGACAAGAGCTAGAGCTGATTGAAGTTACTCCAGAGGAGGCTGAGCAGTTTATTTGTAACAGTTTGGTTGTGGGTAAACAAATCATTATGCCTTTTGTGTCTGAGAGGGTACGTAAAATTTTGGAAAACAAGGGTTTTTCGGTACATCAAGTATCGGTGAGCGAGTTTATGAAATCTGGAGGGGCTTGTAAGTGTTTGTGTATGCCGATTTAGATTGGAATTTTTGGTTGTTTGTAGTTAGTATGCGTTGGGTTTTTTAGGTAAGTTGAATCTGTCCTGATGGTTATTGATAGTTGATTGAGTAATAACGGACAAACCTTCAAAGCTCAGTTTGCCACTGTCTTAAGACAAAATTTATCTAACGGCGTCGCAAAGATCTTTAAAGCATTCTTTATTAGTTTGAGGTTTTGTGTCTGGTGCTTTTCCTATTACAGGTATAAAAGACTCTCCTACTGGTATATCAGAAGTAGTTTTTCTTGCGTACTTATCAAATTCCTTTCCATAATCTAGACCGCCTGGGTTATGGATGAAAAAGATACCAGTAAATTCGAGCCACGGGTAAGATTCTTTCCATCTTTCAATAGCTGAATTCAAGTTTTCAACAATTTTTATCATTTCACGAGTTCCTTTCTTTAGACCCGACTCGCCTTGGTAGTAGGGCCATTCGATACCCATTTCCGAAAAGTTAATTCTCACTTTCACTTCTGATTTTAACAGACCTTTTTCGGTAAGTCTTCCTAGTAGTTCTTGGATTTTGCTTCCTATTTCATTAACTAAAGCATCGGCTTTAGCCATAAAATCAGTGGCATTTTTGCTATACACTGTTAAGGTTGGCAAGCAGTTGAGTAACTTCTTAATTTGATCTGGGTCAGTAATATTGTTTTCTTTAATAACTCTCTCAATTTCAGCGATAAAGCTGTCGATTATGCGGAGAGTTGTGTCAAATCTTCCATCCTTATCATAATCAGTTTTGATTGAAGGGCCAATTAAGGTGATTCTAGAATTACTGTTAATTAATTTCAGTTGAGCTTGGACCAGTCCTTGAGCGTATTTTTCAGCTTGGTTACCCATGTGAATATTGACCGGTTCATTCGCAGTGGATATTCTAGCTTCTTTTGATAAGGCTAAAGATAGTGTTTCTAAAAATTCTTTTAAGGCTTGAATAGCCTCTGGTTTAGGTGGATTGAATATTGGCCAGGAATTACCTTCATTTTGCTCTACAAACCCAGGGGGTAAGCCGTTCATTTGTATATCTACATCAAAACCGGCTTGTTGCATAGCAATTATTTGAGCCACGTGAGGGTGGGTTCTTAAGATAGCTGCTTTTATGTCTGGGTCAGTAATTTTAAGTTTGTCGGCTATAAAATTTACATAGTCAACTACTTCGGCACCGATACCGACTCGGGTAGGTTTGCCTGGAAATTCACTCATTGCAGCACTATATCGCTTTTGCCTTTCCAAAATTTGCTCGGCTAACGAGTTGAGGTAGCGTTGCAACATTTCCTTTTGTTTTTCTGGACTAGCAGATTTATATTCCTGGAGTTCTGTGATTTTTGTTAGGTCGGTAATTATTCTGTTGTAAACTACGCCTTTTTCTTGGTCATTTGAATCTGGGTAGGGGCTATATATTCGAGAGCCAAGTTCGAAACCATTTTTGTTGGGCTTATTTGGGTCGGGAGAAGGTGGGTTGCCAATGTCTGATGGTATTTGTAAACCAAATTCAGGGTTGGGTCTTTCCATTGGTTGCAGTGTGTCTGGATATGCTTCTAACATCGGAACCTTACTAGCAATGAAATCTTTGGCTTCTGTAATCATTTTTTCTAATTCTGGGACCAATGCTTCGGTTTCGTTGGGTCTGATCGGTGATGTTCCTGTTTCTGCGGCTAAAGCTGTTGGCACTGGAAAAACCGCGGCACAGGCAGCGACAGCGACAGCGGCACCGGCACGGACACACCCTTTTAGAAAATCTCTTCTAGTTATCTCATCAGGATTTTTTATAGTTGTCTCTGGAGAAGATATTCCTCCTCCAGCCTCTAACTCATCTCTTTCTGCTTGATTTGTTAACTCATCTATTGCTGTTTGATTTGTAGAATTTCTTAGTCTTTCTAGAGCTTGTCTAAAAAGCGTAACACTTCGGTATCTCAGTCCTTCCCAAAGCGCTCTTAGTTTCGATCGTGGTCTATCTTGTGCTTCTTGGGCAGCGTCAACTCTTGTTGCTTTTTCTTCGCTGTTGCGTTCAGCTGGATTTGTTTTCATTGTTAGTATAGGGTTAATTTTTAATTTGAATAGAATATTCGTTTGTTGTTTATGCAAGAGTATAACCTACTTTTTTTAGTTTGTCGATTGATCGGAATTTTAGGTGGTTAGATAGGGTGTTTAGCTTGAGGATTTTGGTTAGGTTTTGCGGACGGTGGCTTGACAAAAAGCCAATTTCACTGGTTGTCTGAAAAAGTTTAGCCAGTTATGCTAATTATTGTTGAGTCGCCAGCCAAGGCCAAGACCATTGCCAAGATAGTGAGTAACCAGCATGTAGTGAAGGCTTCTGTTGGACATGTACGTCAGTTGTCAGATAAAAACACTGCCCCAGACGGTCGTAAACTTGAGATTAGCGGGGTGGATATAGATAACAATTTTCAACCGATTTT
>Ga0209227_1001577_pt1 | contig 17457 bp, 15 predicted proteins | sample YNPBryantNP2012_FD_185815 | JGI IMG/M metagenome (GOLD analysis project Ga0209227, IMG submission 185815) | Anoxygenic and chlorotrophic microbial mat microbial communities from Yellowstone National Park, USA - YNP Bryant NP 2012 (SPAdes)... ...
GGCGTAACTCACCAGCACAGAGCCGGTAAGGGCTGTGAAGACCAACAGGGATTCCAATGTCTTGCCCGACTGCACATAGGCGTAGAGCAGACCGCCGTAGATGAGGATCTCGGCCACGCGGTCCATAGTAGAGTCGAAAAAGGCCCCAAAACGGGTGGTCTGGCCGGTGGCACGAGCTAACGCTCCATCCAGGGTATCGAAAGCGCTGGCCAGAAGCAGGGCTACACCGCCCCAGAATTGCCAGTCCAGGGCCAGGATGACAGCCACGCCGACATTCAGCAGCACTCCGATGAGGGTGAGGCTGTTAGGGGTGAGACCCAGCCGACCCAACAAACGGGCCAGGGGGGTCGCCAGGCCCCTGGCCCGGTTCTTGATCTCATCGTTGATCATGGCTCACCTTTAGGCCACTGGCGTCGAGACTTTAGCCAAAACGACGCCTGAAGGCTCCGGACCGTTATTAACTCTCCTTGATGCGGGCGATCATGTCCAGGGTCAACGAGGCGAAGAAACTGTTGGCCGGCAGTTCCTCCATGCTCCCGTAATCAAAGTCCACCACCTTGATGTCCACCCGCAGGTTCTGGGTCTCCAGGGTGACGACCTTGCCCTTCTCGGCCAGGATCACCCCCCCCCGCGAGATGAGCTGAGTGCGCAGCGGGTCATCCTTATAGCCCCAATCGCTCAGCAGGACTTTGGTGACCGTCTCGCGGCTCGCCACATCAAAGAGCCACAGGTCAAAGGCCGTCACCTTATCCGGCCCTTCCTTGCCCAGTCGTTCGGCAGCACTGACGCCACACTCGCCGAAAAAGCCGCCAGCCGGGCTTTCCACCGAGAACGATTCCTCATAGTTGTCCTGGCCCAGGGAGTAGCGGGCCGTGAACCGCATATGCGGCCCGCTCACGTCCACCCCCTCTTCGGCAGCCAGGGGGGCAGCCCAATCCTCTTCCACCGGCCGCCAGGCCGGGGCACGGGCCTTGAAAAACTTGCCGCGATTCGTCCACACCAGGGCCACCACCACCAGGGCGATCACGATCAGGATGACCGCGCAGCACGGGGTTAGCAGCGAGCCGGCCAGCCCGCCCAGGTCCACCGGCCCGGCTGCTGGCATGGGAGTCGGAGCGGGGGTCAACGCTATGGCCGTGGCCGGCGTAGTCGGCACCGTGGGCGACACAGCCGGTCCCGGCGCCCCCAGCGCGTTCAGCAGGACCCGGACCCGCCCCACTGCCGCCGTGGAGGCCCCCGGTCGTTGCTGGTAGCGCGTCAGTACCTCATTGAGCCGCCGGCCCTGGTCCTCTTTGGGCCACTCCAGGGTTTGCTCCAATCGCCATTGGGCCAGGGCCAGGTCATTATTCTCTGCATAGGCGGAGCTGACCAGGATCACATAGTCTTCCACCCATTGATCCGCGTAGGTCCAATGCACCGGCGCTATCCCCCAGCCGATGACCAGACCCAGGATCAGGCCCAGGATGAGGCCCACGATCAACCCAATGAGAATGAACCTTCCGACCATCGAGAACATCGTCTTCCTCCTGACCTGGACAAACCGCCAGATTAGACAGGGCTAACTACCCTGAACCATCCCGCAGGTTAGGGCGAACAACCGATGCAACCGGTCATCGGGATAAGCCCACCGGCGTCCGGTCTGGTCCGTTGACCTGCGGGAAGGTAAGCAGTCACAGATTGACAGGATACTGTTCGCCGGTTGAGACAACAACCGGTGGGGAGGTAAGCTGATATTGCTTCGCGTATAATATATCACATTTCGTCGCAGATGTAAAGCCTTAACCCCGGTTTCGGCTGATTTTTGCACAGCTTGATGGATTATTGACCTCAAGGCCGAACATGCTATGGGGATCGCCATCGTATTCCTGTCGCCAACCCCTTTCCAGCCGGGCGGCGTCGAAGGCTTCCAGAGCGGCCAGGTATTCATCTTCGGTGAGGAAACGCCCCAGCACCGGGTCATCCTGCGCGCGATGGGTGGGGAAATACTGGGCCATCAGGCTCACGGGAACACGCGGCGAGAGTTCTGTGGCGATCCAGCGCAACACCTCAGCAGTGCCGGCCCGGCCGCCCGGCAACACCAGGTGCCGCACGATCAGCCCCCGGCGGGCCAGGCCGGCCTCGTCCACCACCAGCTCAGCACCCACCTGCCGGTACATCTCCCGGAGAGCGGCCCGGTTGATCGCCACATAATCGGGAAAGCCAGATAGCTGCCGGGCCACGGTATCGTCGGCGTATTTGGCATCCGGCAGATAGATGTCTATCACCCCGTCCAGCAGGTGCAGGGTCTCCAGGCTCTCGTAGCCGCCGCAGTTGTAGACCAGGGGCAGGCGCAGGCCCCGGCGCGCGGCCACATCCAACGCGGCCAGCACCGCCGGCACGAAATGGGTGGCGGTCACCAGATTGATGTTGTGCGCGCCCTGCTCCTGTAATTCCAGCATCATCTCGGCCAGCCGGGTCACGGAAACCGGTTGTCCGTGGTCCAGTTGGCTGATGGGCCAGTTCTGGCAGAACAGGCAGCGACCGACGCAGCCGGTGAAGAAGATGGTGCCGGAACCCCGCGTGCCACTGATAGGCGGCTCCTCCCAGAAGTGGCGGGTCCAACTGGCGACCACCGGCCCGGCTCCCTGGCGGCAAAAGCCCCGCTCGCCGGCCAGCCGGTCCACGCCGCAGGCACGCGGGCAGACCCGACAGGAGCGCATCATCTGCCAGGCGAGATCGGCGCGCCGGGTCAGTTCGCCGGCACGGGCCAGAGGGAGGTAACTGGGCCAGGTGGGTGCAGTCATGGCGATACCGTGATACGCTGAAGCCGCGTTGAATTAAGCGGGCTGGCGGCAGGCTGATCGTACACGCTGAGGAGCACTTCATACGAGCCGGACCGCACGTCTGGCGGTATGGTAAGCATAACGTGCACCCGCACAACCTGACCGGCCGACCAGCGGCTGGTGGGATAGTGAGGACTCAACGGCTCTCTGGTCCCACGCCATACCCCGGCAGCATCGGACAGGTACACCTCCAGGTCATAGTCTTTATCCAGTGCGGTCTGAGCCTGCCACAACGTGGCGAACGACAACTGATCCCCCGGCCGTACCGTCACCGGCTCCAGGTCGTGCCCCAGGAGCATCAGCCCGTCCCCGAACTCGACGCGCAAGGGGTGGGCGATGGTCTGCTGAGCGTCTGCCACCGGCGGCCGGGCGGGCTGGCATACCGGAAACTCGCCCACCAGTTCTGAGCCAGTGAGCACATCCAGAGCGCGGCCGGTGGGCGTCTCCCAACCCACGCGCAGGCGGTACACGCCGGGCGGCGCGCCGGGGAGCAGGCGTACATCATGGGTGTCGGCCACAATCTCGCCAGGACGCCAGGCGGTTGTCGGGTAGCAACCCCGGACCGGCGGCGCGTCGTCCTGGCCCAGGCGGTGTCCGACCCCGTCCAGCACGTGGACGAAGACCAGCAGGTCATCGGTGATGACCCGGGTCGGATACCAATACAGCGTGACCCGCAAGCGTTGGCCGGACTCCACCGGCAGGGGGCCTGCCGTGCCATCATTCAAAGCCGCCAGGTCGTAGCCCAGCAACCGCACGCCGGGGGCGTATTGCACGCCAGCAGGATACTGCGTCACGGGCAGTTCGGTCACCGGGCCGGGGCGGACCCGGACCAGCGGCCCAACCGAGGAGAGATGCCAGCGTTCGGCGGCGCCGGGCAGGGGCCGGGTGATGTAAACGGCCCGGCCAGCGGCCAACTGCTCCGCCACGGCCGCCAGACGGACCTCCTCGCTGTCAGCCGGGACGGTCACCAGGTCTGGGCGTAAGCCCTGCGTCCATTGGAAATAGCGCACCAGTGTGGTCTCGCCCAGAAGGCCCACAATGGCGGCGCCCTTTTCGAGCGGCTGACTCATGATGTCCCGGCCGGCGTCGCGGGCGGTGGTGTCCTGGCTCACGTCGCGGACGGGGAAGTTGGCATAGACCAGGAATAGCGGGAACAGGAGAAGCAGGGTGCAAGATGCAGGGTGCACGATGCGGGATGCACGATGCAGGATGCGGCGTGCGGCCTGCGACCTGCGACTGGCGACTGGTGACTGGTGACTGAGGCCGGTGGACAGGGCATAGACCCCGACGCCGATCAGCATGGCGAGAAAAACGTGCGGAGCGATGAAAAAGAAGGCCGGGAAGCCGCCAATGCCCCGATAGATGAGGGAGAAGGTGGTGAGGCTGGCGTAGCTGAGGCCCAAAAGCAAGGCCAGGGGCCGCTGTCGCCATAGAAGCCATACGAAGCCAGCCAGGCCCAGGATCACGCCCAGGAGAGTAAAGTCGGTCAGGAGCAAGTCCCGGTATGCCGCCAGGTTCGCGCCCAGTTCCGCCGGCGACTCTACTCGCTGCCACCACGCGCTATAGAGGCCCAATGTCCACTGGAGAAAGCCGGCCAGCGTATTCTGGTACTGTCCATCCAGCGAAGTGGTGTATAGTCCGCGCCAGGGGATATACAGGTAGAGCGAGAGGGGTAACAGGATCGCGACCAGCCGGCGCAGGGGGGCCTGGAGCAGAGCACGCCAGTCCAGGGTGGCGATGAAGAGCAGGAAAACCGGGGTCAGCAGCACCATCGTGCGGTGATGGGTCAGGCTGAGGCCGAAGCAGAGAGCCGCCAGCAGCAGAGGGGTCCGGCCCCGTCGGGTCGCCCAGCGCAACAACAGGAAAACCATCGCCGCCAGGAAGGCAGCGTTCAGCGTGTAGACCTCGGCGACGGTGCTGTATTCCCAGAAAGTGCTGGATGTCGCCAGCGTGCCACCAGCTACCAGCCCGGCGATGCGCGCCGGCCAGCCGGTCGGTCCAACCAGGCGCAGCCCGGCGACCACCGCCAGGCAGGTCAGGCCGGCCGCCAACGCGCCACCCAGGGCCGAGAGCACGTTCACCCGGTAGGCGGCATCACCCACGGGAACAAGCAAAGTGCAGAGCCAACCCAGCAACGTATACAGGGGGTAACCGGTGGGGTGGGCAATACCCAGCGTAGGGCAGACCACCTGGAACTCCAGACTGTCGTCAAAGACGCGCAAGACCGAGGGGGCCAAAGTGCGCAGGTAGAGGAGCAAGACCGCCAGCGCCAGTCCCAACGCGATCCAGGCCTCCCAGGACAGGATGGAGATGGACGGATGATGGATGATGGCTAGGGGATCAGGCGATGAACCCTGGCGTTTTACCATCTGGCCCTTCCTCATTCGTGAATAGCCCGACGCCCAGGCCTGACTGGGCCTGGCAGACCGCCGAGGAGCACGAATCTCCATCTACTGAGACTGGCTCTGAGTGGACAACTCCCCGCTCCTTACGGCGGGTAAGCCGTGGGCGCGACGGTGGTGGGCAGGACCACAGAAGGCAGGGGCGTGACCGGCCCCGGATAGCTGCCGCTGGTGGGGGTAGGCTGGGGCGACCCGGGAGGGCTGGGAGTGGGTGATGGTGCAGGAACGGTGGTCACCGGCGAGGGGGTGGGTGATGGTGCAGGAGCAGCGGACACCGGCGAGGGGGTGACCGTCGCCGGGGGAGTGGCTGAGGGTCGGCTGGGAATCGGCGTGGGGCTGGGCGGCAGCGTGGGCGCAGGATGTACCGGCGCGGACGTGGGGGCCCCGCCCACCGGCGTGAAGGTCGGGACCGGGGTGGGTGTGGCAAAACCGCCCCGGGTCGGGATCGGGGCCGGCCCATCCACGCACGCACTCATCAACCAGGCCAGGCTCACCAACAGCCCGCCGATCAGCATCAGCAGCCGATTGCGTGGCATCATCGTCCCCCATGGGGGATAGCCTCCAGTCCAGAAGCTATATCCCAGCCGGTTGATCCAGGTTATCATCAGATAAGCGCTGCCAGTTCCCGGGCCGCGCGTTGCATACTGTGCAGCACCAGGCCCACCATCGCCCCATCGCGGGCCAGGGTGGTAAGCACCGTCTCGTCGCCCACGGCCACCATGCAGATATAGCCTTTCTCGCCCCGAATATACGTCTGCAAGAGCCGGCCCCGGGCCAGTTCCTGGGCGATACGCTCGTCCAGGGCGATCATCGCCGCCGACATGGCGGCCACCCGGTCCTCCACCGCGCCCAACGGCAGCGTAGAAAACATGATCAGCCCGCTGCGGTGGGCGATCACCGCCCCCTCTACATCCGGCGTGCTCATGTGCAGACGCTGCAAACACGCCATGATCTGCTCGCTGCGCGATTCGACCATCTCTCCCCTCAGGCAGTGCCAGCTATTCGGGGCCTATAATATCACATCTCGTGGGGCTTGACAAGTGACAAGGCCTGACATCCGTGTGTAATTGAACGCATGAAGGCCCTGCCCCACTCCCCACTTGTCCCTTCGCCGCTGCGCTGTGCGAGAAGGGGAAAGAATGCCTGGTAGGGGGTTTTTGCGGCGGCTTCGCCGCCGCAAAAACCCCCAGAGAGGCTTTCGCCCCCCTTAACCTGATCTGCGGCAGAGTACCTTGCTTGTGTGAAATCGCTCATAGACAAATGGGTGGAGATCAAATATAATGGCTTGTAGGAGATGGGAGGTCGCCATCGGGGTGGCTACTCTACCTCGGACTGGAACAACCAGGACCCGGATGCCCGCGTCACCACCCTGAACGCCAACGGCCAGGGCCGGGTGGTCTATATCGCCGGGATCATCTCGGTTACGATAGACGCCAACCTGCTCTATGCCCGGCCCAACGCCTCGCAGTCCGAACTGAAAGCCGCCATCGAGGCTGCCTATCTGAAAGAGGTGCTGGATGACCTGCCCGATGGCCTGGACACCGTCGTAGGGCAGCGCGGCTTTCGCATGTCCGGCGGCCAGCGGCAACGGCTGTCCATCGCCCGGGCCATCCTCAAAAACCCGCGCATCCTCATCCTGGACGAGGCCACCTCGGCCCTGGACACTGGAGGTGTATCATGAGGCATATCACAGGACTTTTACTGGCCCTGAGCGTCGTGGGCCTGGTGGCCTTTGTGGTGGCCCTGGCGGCCGGTGCGCCAGCCCCGGCTCGCGCCGGGCACAGCCCCACTGTCGCGGCCGGCGCCGCTATCAAAGTGCCCGACGAATTCCCCACCATCCAGGCCGCCATCAACGCCGCCAACGATGGCGAAACGATCCTGGTGGCCGGGGGCTTTTACCCGGAGAACCTGGTCATCACGCGGGGCCTAACCCTGTCTGGCGGCTGGGACAACAGCTTTATCGTCCAGACCCCCGGCGCGAGCGTCATTGACGGCCAGGGCCTGGGCCGGGTCATCAGCATTACCTGCGCCACCAGCGACACGGTGGTGGTGGTGGACGGCTTTACCATCCAGAACGGCGACGCCACCGGCCTGGGCCACCCCTTGACCAGCCCACGCGGCGATTTTTATGGGACCGAGTTCACGCCCACGCTCGCCGTGGCCGCCGACCCGCTGACCCCGGCCGAACACACCGCGCGCCTGCGTGCCCGCCTGGACGACGCGGCGGCGCGGGGCCTCTACCCCGGCGGCCCGGCGGCCTACCAGGCCGCCCTGGCCCAGGTGGACCTCTGGGCAGCGCAGTTACAAGCCCGGGCCAGCTCACCCACCGCAGACCGCTCCAAACAGGCTGAGGGTTGCGGCGGGGGCGTCTATAGCTGGAACGCCAGCCTCTACCTGACCAATTGCACCATCCATGACAACGTCGCCAGCACCAGCGGCGCCGGCTATGGCGGTGGCGTCTTTGTCGGCCAGGCCGCGCTCTTTGGCACAACTATCGCGGACAACACCGTGCAGCGCAACATCGCCAGCGTCGTCGGCGACGGCCAGGGCGGCGGAGTGTACATCGTCCAGGCCCCGGGTGCCGTCTTGCAGAACAACCTGTTCAAGGAGAACGCTGCCACCGACGCCGGGGCCATTGGCGTGGGCGGGGGGCTGATGGCGGACAACAACACCGCTACCTTGCTCCTCGCCAACGAGTTCCGGCACAACGTCGCCAATGCCAGTTGGGCCGGCCTCTTTGGCCTGGGCGGCGGGGCCTATCTGCGGGGAAGCAATTTCTCGGCCCTGTTCGGCAACGTGTTCCGGGGCAACCTGGCTGCCCTGCACAGCCCGGCCGGGGGTGGGGGCCTGTATATGTTCAATATGCAGGTCGTATCGGTCAACGAGAACCACTTCACCGGGAATTGGGCCTGTTTCGCCTACGCTGGCGGCAGCACCAACGGCGGCGGCCTGGGCCTGGATACCGTCTACGATGTCCAGGTGACGGAGAATCACCTCTGGGGCAACACCGCCAGCGGCGACGGCATATTATACGAGGGTGGGCACGGCGGCGGGCTGTGGGGCGCGCTGTGCTGGGAGACCCTGGTGGCCTCCAACACCATCACCGGCAACCTGGGCAGCCACATGGCCTTTGGCCGGGGTGGCGGGGCCTTTTTCATCGCCACCGAGGGCCTGGTCATCGCCGGCAACACCTTCGCCGACAACGTGGGCACCCTCTCGGACATATACACGGGACTGGGCGGGGGCCTGCACCTGCGTAACACCACGGGCAGCCTGGTCCAGGGCAACGTCATCCAGGGCAACCGGGCCGGCACCGACGCCCAGGGCCTGGGCGGGGGACTGTGCGTGGAAGGCTGGGGCCCGTTCAGCTTTGACGCCACCGTAGATGGCAACCTCATCCTGGACAACCGGGCCAACGCGAACCCGGCCACGCTCAACCATGGCGGCGGATGCGAAATACACTGGACCGCTGGCGTTACCTTCACCAACAACGTGGTGGCTGGCAACGCGGCGGCCGAGGGTGCAGGCATGGTCCTGAACGCCACGAGCGGGGTCCGCCTGGTGAACAACACCGTGGCCGGGAATGCCGGGACGGGCATCATGCTGGGAGCGCAAAGCGACCCGGCGCAGGCGGCCCTCCTGGTCAACAACGTCATCGTGAGCCACACGGTGGGCATCAGCGTGACCCAGCACGCCACCGCCACGGTACGTTACACGTTGTATCACGGCAATGGGACCAACATCGGCGGGCCGGGCAACTTTACCCATCTGTACCCGGTGCTCGCCGCGCCGGGCTTCCGGGACCCGGCCACCCACGACTACCATCTGACCGTGGCCTCGGCCGCCCGTGACGCCGGCGACCCGGCCGGCGTCCCCCCGGCCCCGGCCCACGACGCCGACGGCGTGGCCCGGCCCCAGGGGCCGCGCGTGGACATCGGCGCGTATGAGTGGCGCGGGCACTGGCTCTATCTGCCATCAGTCTCCAGATACTACTGACCAATCGTCGGCCGGGCCGTGGGCGACAGCAGCGGCGGCTATGGCACGATCCTGCACACCACCGATGGCGGCGTCACCTGGGTGCGCCAGGGCAGCCCGGCCGACATCCCCAATACCAACCTCCTGGAAGTCAGTGCCGTAGACGCCCAGCACGCCTGGGTCGTCGGCCCTGGCCTGCACGGCGTCGCGCCCGGCATCATCGCCCACACCCGCAACGCGCAGCACTGGGAGGTCCAGCCCGATCCGTCATGGCCCAACCTGAATGGCATCTCATTCGTCGGTGCATGGCGATAGCCCCGCCGCTCGTGACCCCAATTGACAGAGCGGCCTTTTATGGTATACTGACTCGCGGCGCTATCCAGAACCGATAGACAAACTCGTTTCTGCACCGATTCTCACGCCAATATCTCACCAGCATAGGAGGGAACCATGCGCTTGCGAAGTCAAGGTGCTGCAACAGGTCACGATCCCGCAGGTGCGCATTGACTATCCGCCGGGCCGGATCGTGATCCGCCAGAACCAGGACCTGGACATCCGGGCCACCGCTACTGACGCCACCAGGGTCCAGCGCGTGGAGTTGTGGGTGGATGGTCTGTTCCAGGCCGCGCAGGACAACCCACCCCAGCAATTCACTTTCCGCTGGCGTACCGATCGGGTCGGCGAGCATGACGCCTGGGTGCGGGCCATCAGTGCATCCGGGGGCATGGCCGACAGCAACCACGTGACTATCGGCGTGGCCGACGACAACCCGCCCAGCTTGGAGGTACGCCTGGATCAGACCACGGTCAACGTCGGCACGTCGGTAAATGTCCATACCCGGGCCTACGATAGCAAGGGCATCACCCGGATCGCCTTGCTGGTGAATGGGGGGACGGTGGATACCTGGACGGCCCCGGACCCGACCATCGGCCAGTCATCAGCGAATATCACCCAGCGATGGACGCCGGCGGCCCCGGGCACCTATAACATCAACGTCCAGGCCTGGGACTCGGTGGGCAAGACTACGGTCAGCCCCACCCAGATCGTGACAGTGAATCAGCCCCCGCCCTCGCCGGTGGGCACGTGGACAGGCCAGGCCGTGCCGACCAACGATGCCGTGCGGGTGATCATCACGCAGGTCACAGGCAATAAGCTGGTGGGGACATTGGAGGTCATCCCGCCGGGTAGCCCGGAAACCCTGGCCGGGCCGTTGCAGAACAGTACCATAGCGGGTAACCGGGTGCAATTGGAAGCGTCTTTGGGGCTGATCATGGTCATCTGGCGGCTGGATGTGACCATGGACGCGGAGGGCCGCAGCATGACCGGTGTCTGGTATGATAGCGCGGGCAACCAGGGCACGATTACGCTGATCCGCCGCGAATTCTAGGGTGCAGGGGACAGGATAAGCGGCGCGTTGGATAACCCCCGCCGCTATGGCGGTGGGGGCGGACGATCCGCCAGGGCGACCTGCTTCATCGCCCAGGCACGGCTGGACGCAGACCCAGGCCCGTGATCCCGGGCATAATCGGCCCATGAAGATACCAGACCGACCGGCAGGCTCCTATCCCTTGCGCTATTACCTGCTGACCCTGGGCTGCCCCAAAAACGAAGTGGATTCAGAGGGGATGGCCCAGCGATTGCGCCTGGCCGGCCACCGGGCTGTCGCTGACCCGGCTGAGGCCGACGTATTGGTGGTGAACACCTGCGGGTTCATTGACCCGGCTCGCGAGGAGTCGCTGGCGGCGTTGCGCGAACTGGCCGCTGCCAAAACCCCCGACCAGCGACTCATCGCCGCCGGTTGCCTGGCGGAGCTGGCCGGCGATTCTCTGCGCACGCTGGTGCCTGGCGTGGATGCCATCTTGAGCACCCGGCGCTCCCACGAGATCGTGACCGTGGTGGAGGGGCAGCTCTCTTCCCTGGCGGCCCCGGCCCTGGCGTCACCACCCCGGCTTGTCTCCACCCCCTCCGCCTACCTCCAGATCGCTGAGGGTTGCGATAGCCCGTGCGCCTTTTGCCTCCTGCCGCGCATCAAAGGCCCCTATCGCAGCAAGCCCGTGCCCCGCATCCTGCGCGAGGCCCGGGAATTGGCCGCCCAGGGGGTTCAGGAGATCATCCTCATCGCCCAGGATACCACAGCCTATGGCAGCGACGAGGGTGAGTCGGATGGCCTGGCCCGACTGCTGACAGCCCTGGTCGAGGCAGTGCCCCAGGTCCCCTGGCTGCGGGTGATGTACGCCACGCCCTACCGGATCACGCCTCGGCTCATCGAGACGATGGCCACCCAGCCCCAGGTCTGTCACTACCTGGACCTGCCCCTCCAACATGCCCACCCGGCCACCCTGCGCCGCATGGCCCGCCCAGCCGATATGGACCGCGTGCGGCGGGTCATCCAGGACCTGCGCATGGCTATGCCTGACATCGCCTTACGAACCACGTTCATCGTCGGCTATCCGGGAGAGACCAACGGTGAGTTCCAGGCCATACTGGACCTGTTACATGAGGTGCAATTCGACCACGTGGGGGCTTTTACCTTCTGGCCGCAGGCTGGTACGCCAGCGGCCAGCCTGCCGGATCCAGTGCCCCCGTCCATCCGCCAGGAGCGCTATCACCGGCTGATGCAAGTCCAGCAGGCCATCTCCCAGGCCCGCAACCAGGCCCAGGTAGGGCGCGAGCTGGCCGTGCTGGTGGAGGGACAGGCGGAGATAGAAAAAGCCGGCTCAAGGCCGGCTGCGCCAGGTCAACGTCGGCGCCGGGAAAGGGCCTGGCTGACGGTGGGAAGGTGTTACCGGGATGCGCCGGAGATTGACGGTCTGGTGTGGGTCAACACCGACGCATCCCCGCCGCCCGGTGCCTGGCTCACCGTCCGCATCACTGCCGCCACCGAGTATGACCTGTGGGGAGTAACGAGTTTCTCGACCTGCTAACCTGCACCCTCCCGCGGGTTAGCCTTCCAACCGGCAGGAGGGGGGCAGTTACATTACAGAGGAAACTCTTCCTCTTCCGCTTCCAGGCCTTTGGGCCGCCGACCGCCCGGCCGACGTGGGGACAAACGTTTCTTGCGGCCGACGAGCCGTTCCTCTAACCATTCGTCGTCATCGGCCTCTTTGCGCCAACGGTCGTCGTAGCTGCGCCGTTCCAGACGCTGGCGGCGGCGAGCCGATCGGGCTTTACCCCCGCGCCGGGTCACCTCGTACCGCACCTCCAGGTCCTCGCTGAGGACTAACACCGGCATACCCGCCGGTGCGGCATCAGCCAGGCGCAAGATCGCCAGATCCGCCGACTCGCTGGCCTCCGAGAACACCACCCGGATACCGCCGATCTCCTCCGTGGTCGCATGTTCCCCCTGGCCGTCAAAGACAACGATGATCTCATCCCCTCGTAGATAGCGGTGACTACGCAGGCGTGCCAATAGGGCTTGTCTTGCGGTTTCTAAGCTCTTCCGTTCTAGTGCACTGAGGTCCGGGTCTTGCTTGATGACGTTATAGCCATCTACGATGACACGACGGCGCGGCATGGTTCTTCCTATAATAGACCATTCAGACCGAAAAAGTAATCCTGTACCCTCCCCCAGGTTAGAAAGCAATTGCCCCCACCTGCGAGAGAGTGGGCAGTTACCCGGAAAACGAATTTGCGCCCATTATATCACCAAATGGTTTGGTAGACAAGAGGGGAGCTTGACACCGGCGCGCCGAGACCACGCTCGCCTGTAACGCCGTGGCCTCCACCAGGGCACGGAATAGAGCCAGGGCACGCGGTTCGTGGGCGATCATCTCCTCCGGGTGGAACTGGACGCCCAGGCAGAACACCGCGCCGGGTCGTTCCAGCCCCTCCAACACCCCGTCCGGTGCCCAGGCACTGGCGACAAAGGCCGGGGCCAGGTCGCGCACGGCCTGGTGATGCGAGGTGTTCACCGGTAGCGGGTCCGGCCCGATGATGGCCGCCAGCCGGGTGCCGGGAACCGGGGTGATGAGATGGACCGGCTGGTCACGCGGACGATCTGGTTTGCGTGTGTGGTCAATATCTGATGGATATTGATCGGGCAAATCCTGATACAGGGAGCCGCCAGCGGCCACGTTGAGCACCTGATGGCCCCGGCAAATGCCCAGGATCGGCTTGCCCTCTGCGATAGCCCAGCGTGCCAGAGTCAATTCCACCTGGTCCGAGGCCGGCGGAACCAGGACGGTTTTGGGGTGTATCTCCTCACCAAAGTACGAGGGATGCACGTCGTGCCCGCCGCTGAGCAGGATGCCATCGAGCCGGTCGTACAACTCGCGCAGCAGGCCGGGATCGGTGAGCAGAGGCAGGAGGACAGGCAACCCGCCGGCCGTGGCTACGGCCCGGGCGTAGGACTGATTGCTGGCGAAACGTGGGGCCTGATAGTCGGGCGTGGGGTCTACCCAGACGCAGGGGATACCGATGAGTGGTTGCATACTCTCTCCTGAACCGGGTCTTTTACTGATCGCCGACGGCGGACCGCAGACCGCTGCTACCCGGGTTGGCGGTCGGTCGTCGGCAGTTGGCGGTCTGGTGCGGGGTGAATCTCGTCGTCCATCCGCATGTCCGGCGCATAAGCAGACAGGTGTTCGCGGAGCCGGAGCACGGCCAGGTCGTGGCCGCCACACTCCAACAACACGTCCGGGTCCGGCAGGCCGGCCGAGCGCACGGCCCGCAGAAAGGCGATGAACGCGAACGGGTCAATGAAATCGGCGTGCTCCGCCGGATGTGGCGCGTGCAACGTCCGCACCAGGCGTTGGGCCTCCACATCGCGCCGCTCCACCAGGTGCAGGGCCGTGCGCGGACTGCTGAAGTGGATCTTGGGGGTGACGCCGGCCGGCCAGGTGCGCAGGCACATCGCCAGGGCCTCGATCTCGTCCAGCCCCTCCGGGTTATGACACTGAAAATGCAGCCGGTCAAAGATCAGCCGCGCGCCGGTCCGCTCGTGGATCCAGACGATGTCGGCCACAGAGAATTGCTGGTCGTCGTGCTCCACGGCAAGGCGGCGTTGGATGGCTGTCGGCAGTCCCAGGAATCGCGCGGCGAACCGCTCCCGGGCCTGGTGGTGGTTCTCGTAGGTCCCGCCCACGTGCGTCACCACCACCGCTTCCGGCCCCAGGCCCATAGCGTCCAGGAGACCGGTCAGGGCGTTCAGGTCGGCCGCGGACTTGCGGGCGACGTCCTCTTCTGGCGCGTTCAGGACAGTGGTGGCCGGCGCGTGGAAGGAGAGGCGCAACCCCAGCTCGTCAGCCAGCTGGCCGGTCAGGGCCAGCTCCACGGCGCACTCTTCGATCTGGTCGTGGAACTGCGGCAGGTCAGGGTGAGTCACATAGGGGGCCAGGTCTGACGCCATACGGTACATGCGGATGCCCTGCCGGTCCAGATAGCCGAACACGTCGCGCAGGTAGAGCAGGCTAACGCTGAGGTGCGGGTCGTGCTGCCAGCGACGACTGTCATGGGTTTTGAGGTCTTGCCCCAGCACTCTGACGGCGAATCCCAGGCGCATGGTTGCCTCTTGCGATTGGCGATTGGCGATTAGCAACTGGCGCCAATCGCTCGTTGCTAACAGATGCGCGGCAACTGCTCGCCGGTCAACATGTCCAGCACGCGACGCGCGCCCAGGGCCGTGCGCAGGGCCACGCGGCCGGTGTGCTCGCCGGTCGCCTGCCCGATGCGGACGGCCTCGCGCCCGTGCGGGTGGGCGCGCATGGCTGCCAGTACGACCTCGGCTGCCGCCGGCGCGACAAAGGCCACCAACGTCCCCTCGTTGGCGACGTAGAGAGGGTCCAGGCCCAGGATCTCACAGACGGCACGGACCGACTCGCGGACCGGGATGGCCGATTCTTCCACCTCAAGGCCCGCATGGCTGGCCTCGGCCACCTCGGCCAGTACCGTAGCCAGGCCACCGCGCGTGGCATCGCGCAGGCAGTGGACGGCACCCGGCCCGGCCGCCAACATGGCCGCCACCAGGCCATTGAGGGGTGCGCAGTCGCTCACCAGGGGCAACTGGAAGCGCAGGCCCTCGCGCTGGATCATGACGGCGATGCCGTGGTCACCCACCGGCCCGCTGACGAGGACGGTGTCGCCGGGCCGGACGCGGTTCGCGCCCAGGTCCACGCCGGGGGGCACCACGCCCACGCCGGCCGTGTTGATGAACACCTTATCTGCTGCACCCCGGTTAACCACCTTTGTGTCGCCGGCAGCGATGACGACGCCTGCCTCTCGCGCGGTCTGGCTCATGCTCTCGGCGATGCGCTCCAGGTCGGCCAGGGGGAACCCCTCCTCGATGATGAACCCCGCGCTCAGGTAGAGCGGCGTGGCCCCCCGCATCGCCAGGTCGTTCACTGTGCCGCATACGGCCAGCCTGCCGATGTCGCCGCCGGGGAAGAAGATGGGCTGGACCACGTAGGAATCGGTGGTGAAGGCCAGCCGGCCGAGGCCGGCGGGCAACGCGAACACCGCCGCGTCGTCCAGGTCATCCAGCAATGGGTTGGCGAACCGCCGGGCGAAGACGTGGCGCACCAGGTCATGGGAGAGCCGGCCGCCGGCGCCGTGGGCCAGGAGGATAGTGTCAGTCATAGGGTATGCCTCTATTGCCGTTCCAGCAGGAGCGCACGAAATGGCGTTACTGTATACTCTTCACGCACCTGATACTGGCTGAGCAACCATTCGAGATAAGGGGGAGGCTCCGTACCGCGCGTAGCCAGCCAGAACCGCCGGCCGCACGCGAGCGCGTCTAGTTCAACTTCTTCGGAACCCCGACGTGCGAGCAGGATACTGGGATGAGGCACGAACAGCCAGTGCCCGGCATCCTGGCGGCTGTACCGGTAGACAGGCAAATCAGGCTGATAGAATTGCAATGCAGCATCAACCGAATACGCATTGCTGTGCGTGAGCGCACAATCACCTGGATGAGTGCGCGGCCCGATGACCTTGACAAGTTTTCCCTCTGGGCTTTTGATGAAGCCGCCAAAATAGTTGGACAGACTTTGGCAGGATGTGATACAGAGGGTCGCAATCAGCACGACAGCGAGCAGACGACCCACTCGCCACGTGAGAAGCGATTGTATGCCGATGCCGAAGCTGATCAGTACGCTCGGCAAGACCATCAGGAACGGGCGTTCATCGTAGGAGGGTGCCGGCCTGTCAAGAAGTGGCAGTAGCACGAACGACACCAGGATGGGCATGGCAATCTGGAACACGTGCAGCAGCAACGCCTGTCTACAGCGGCGGTTGGTCAATGCCAGTGCAAGTCCAACAGCCGCGATAGCCAACGCAACAGTACGGACAACAGCGGAAGCAAACCTGGCATCGCCGGCCATCATCGTCTGCATCGTTGATAGAAAGTCCAGTTTCGCACTCACCCATCTCCAGTGTGATAAAACTCTGGCAGCGCCGACTACAAATGGACCCAGCGTGGCCGTAACCGCCAGCACGGTCAACGCGCCACCCAAAAGCGTTCGCCGACGATCTCGGGCCAGGATCAGCAGGGCCAATAACTGCGCACCAACAAGGACGACGTTGAAGTAGTGAAACTGGCCGGCGATGATTGCCAGCACCACGTACAGCGCCCAATCTGCCACACTGCCGCGCTGACGCAAGCGTTCGTAAGCCAGCATGGTTAAAACTGCTCCCATCAAGGCAAGCGCATACGGCCGTGCTTCCTGAGCGTAGTATACAGCCAGCGGAGCAATGGCAAACAGCGCGACAGCCATCAGTGCCACTGAACGGTCCAACACGATCATGCAGTACCGATAGAAGGCCAGCAAGGCGATGAGTGATGTAACTACACTGACCAGACGGAGGCTCACCGCCGAGACGCCACCTATTTGTCCGGCTAACCAGTATGGCAAAGTTGACAGCGGGGGCAATACGTCAACAAAAGCGGTACGCCAGATCACGTCGAGGCCGTCTTGTACGAGTTGAGCCATGTATAACTCGTCGAGCCACAACTCCTGACCATCGAGCCGGTAGAGCCGTAGCAGCGCACCAACAAGCAGTGTCACACCTATTCCCACCCAGAAGCACAGACTCAGCAGATGGAAATTAGTTTTCACGCGAACACACCCCCTTAACCCATTTCATGCCCGCTCCATGCCAGTCCGAGCCAGGCAAAACACAACAGTCGAGTACTGATCATCCTTCCTGATTGCTATAGGTGTAGTACGCCGCGCACGCGCCCTCGGCGGAGACCATGCACGGGCCGACCGGGCGCAGGGGGGTGCAGACCCGGCGGAAGAGCCGACATTCGGTGGGCAGGGCCA
>Ga0209227_1001587_pt1 | contig 17400 bp, 15 predicted proteins | sample YNPBryantNP2012_FD_185815 | JGI IMG/M metagenome (GOLD analysis project Ga0209227, IMG submission 185815) | Anoxygenic and chlorotrophic microbial mat microbial communities from Yellowstone National Park, USA - YNP Bryant NP 2012 (SPAdes)... ...
CTACAAATTTGGCGGCGGCATCACGAACGTCAAAAACTTTAACATGGTCGTCACGACCGATTTTCGCGAGTTCGATTTCCCGCAACAAACCGTTTCGTCTTCCCTGAAAGAACCAACCGCGAACGGATGGAAACTGACGTGGAAGTTCGATTCGCTGGTCGCGGGTTTTAACATTGGCGTCGAAATGCCCAAAAAGTTGCAACCAGGGATGCTGGCAAGCCAGATGAGTTTCTTTGCGCCGGTGTCGCTCCTCTTTTTCTTCACCGTGCTGGTCATCATTGGCGCAGTGCGCGGCACCAATCTGCATCCGATGCACTATTTCTTTCTGGGCGCGGCGTTCTTTGCGTTCCATCTCCTGTTCGCGTATCTCGCCGACCACGTCGCGATCGAAATCGCGTTCGTTGTCTCCGCGCTCGTCTCGCTGCTGCTCGTCATCACGTATGTGGGGCGCGTGGCGAACTGGAAATTCGCGCTGCGCGAAGTGGGCATTGCGCAGTTTCTGTTTCTGGTGCTTTTCTCGTACGCGTTCTTCTACGAGGGCTACACCGGACTCGTCATCACCATCGGCGCCATCATTACGCTGGCAGTGATGATGCAGGTGACCGCGAAGGTGAATTGGGAAGAGGTGTTCAAAAGCAAGAACGTGAAACGTGAAACGTAATACGAAATACGCAATACGGAGTTTGCAATGAGTGTAATGAAACCCAAACGTGATGTTGGCATTATCGGTTACGGTGCGTATGTGCCGCGCTATCGCATTCGCGCGGAAGAGATTGCGCGCGTGTGGGGTGGCGCGGAAGATGGTTTGCCTATCGAAGAGAAAGCCGTGCCGGGGCTGGACGAAGACACGGTAACGATGAGCATCGAAGCGGCGCGCAACGCGCTCGCGCGCGCCGGCATCGAGCCGCACCAATTGCGCGCCATTTGGGTCGGCAGCGAATCGCATCCGTACGCGGTCAAGCCCTCGTCCACGATTGTCGCGGAAGCGATTGGCGCGGCGGGTTCGATTCTTGCAGGCGATTGGGAATTCGCGTGCAAAGCCGGCACCGAAGCGCTGCAAGCCGCGATCGCGCTCGTCGGTTCGGAAATGGCAGAGTACGCGATGGCGATTGGAATGGACACCGCGCAGGGTCGCCCGCACGATGCGCTGGAGTACACCGCGGGCGCTGGTGGCGCGGCGTACATCGTCGGTCCTGCCGAAAACGCGCTGGCGATTCTCGAAGCGTCGTACTCGTACGTGACCGATACGCCGGACTTTTTCCGCCGCGAGCATCAACACTATCCGCAACACGGCAATCGTTTCACCGGCGAACCGGCGTACTTTGACCACACCTTGCACGCCGCGCGCGGTTTGATGGACGCGCTGGGATACCAGCCCAGAGATTTTGCGTACGCGATTTTTCATCAACCGAATGTAAAATTTCCGCAGACGGTTGCAAAGAAACTCGGCTTTACGTCGGAGCAAATCGCGCCCGGCTTGCTCACGAACAAAATCGGCAACACCTATTCGGGTGCGGCGATGATCGGGACGACGGCAGTGCTGGACATTGCCAAACCCGGCGATCGAATTTTGATGTGCTCGTTTGGTAGTGGCGCGGGCAGCGACGCGTTCTCGTTTATCGTTACCGACAAGATCGTCGAGCGGCGCGGGCGCGCACCCAAGACAATGTGGTACGTGCAACGCCGCGAAGAAATTGATTACGCATTGTACGCGCGGTATCGCGGCAAGTTGGTGATGAACTAGTCGGTGTTCAGTGTTCAGACAACTGAACACTGAACACTGACTACTGACCACTGGAGGTATTATGCGTGACGTTTCTGTCGTTGGAATTGGACAAACACCGGTCAAAGAACACTGGGACAAATCGTTGCGTGAGTTGGCTGTAGAGGCGATTCTGGGCGCGCTGCGTGACGCGCACGTGGATCACGCCGACGCGCTCTACATCGGCAATATGTTGAGCGGTCAACTGACCGGGCAGGAAAATCTGGGCGCGCTCATCGCGGACGAAATCGGTTTGCGCGGCATCGAGGCGATGAAAGTCGAGGCGGCGTGCGGCAGCGGCGGCGCGGCGATTCGCGCGGGCTATCTCGCCGTCGCGTCCGGTCAATTCGATGTGGTGATTGTGGCAGGTGCAGAGAAACTGACCGAGACATCGAATTGTTACACCACCGCCGCGCTGGCGATGGCAGCGGATAGTGATTACGAAGCGATTCACGGCATCTCGTTCGTCGCGCTCAACGCACTGCTGATGAAGCGGTATATGTACGAATACGACTTGGTGCCAGAAGATTTTGCCGCGTTCACGATGAACGCGCACGCGAACGCGGTGAACAATCCGAACGCGATGTTTCGTTCCGCTATCACCGTAGAGCAGTATAAAAAATCGCGCTATGTGGCTGAGCCTATCAGTGTGATGGACTCGGCGCCGATTTGTGATGGCGCTGCCGCGCTCGTCTTGATGCCAACAGAACACTTGAACGGTCAACGCGCGCGCGCCGTGAAAATCGCGGCAAGTGCGGTGGCGACCGATTCACTCGCGTTACACGATCGGCGCGATCCGCTCTGGCTGCGTGCGGTCGAGTTATCGTCCCAAAAAGCGTACGCGCAAGCCGGCATCACGCCGCGCGACGTTGACCTGTTTGAACTGCACGATGCGTTCTCGATTATGAGTGTGATGTCGCTGGAAGCGGCGGGTTTTGCGGAACGCGGGCGCGGCGCGTATCTGGCACGCGAAGGTGAGATTGGCATTCACGGACGCGTGCCGATTAGCACGATGGGTGGCTTGAAAGCGCGCGGGCATCCAGTCGGCGCGACCGGCGTCTATCAGGCGGTCGAAGCGGTGATGCAGTTGCGCGGCGAAGCCGGCAAGAATCAAGTGCCGAACGCACAGATTGCGATGATTCAATCGCTGGGTGGCGTGGCGGCAAACGCGGTAACGCACATCTTTGTCAATTAACCAATGAGCCAATGAACCAATGAGCCAAATGAGTGAATGACAAATGAGCAAATGACAAATGAACAAATGAGAAATGGTTTGGCACATTTGGCACGTTTGGCTCATTTGGCACATTGGGTTTGGCTCATTGGCACATTGGGCAATTGGCTCATTGACTTTGAGGTTGCTATGGATTTAGCGCGTAATTGGCGATTGAAAGATCAACGCTTTCGGCTTGAGGGGAGTGTGTGCGCCGAGTGTGGGGCAAAATTCTTTCCCCCGCGTCAGGTGTGTACCGAATGCAAGTCCACACACATGACGCCACACGAGTTCGATGGACGCGGTGAATTGTACTCGTTCACCACGCTTTACTCTGCGCCGATGGGCTTTGAGGAGCAGGTGCCCTACATCGTTGGAATGATCAAACTCGATGAAGGTCCTCTGGTCGAAGCGCAGATCACGGATGCTGATCCAGAGACATTGAAGATCGGTCAACGGATGGAGATGGTGACGCGCAAACTGCGCGCCTATGGCGACGATGGCATCATCGTGTATGGCTACAAGTTTCGCCCGGTGGCGAATGGAAGTTGATGAACAAGCTCCGCTGTCGCTCGCCGAATGACAAAATCATCAAACTAGAGTAAAATTGCGGACGAGAGTACTCGTCCGCAATTTCATTGGGAGCGACACGATGGAAAACGAAACGACTCCGCAGGAATCACCGCCGCCACCGCGCGCGCGTCCCTGGAGCATCGAGACGCGGCGCTGGGTCGTCATCGGCATCGTTGTGCTGAGTGCGGCGCTGGCATACCAACTGCGCGAGATTCTGCCGCCAATCATTCTCGCGTTTTTAATCGCGTACTTGCTGAATCCGCTTGTCGTGTTCTTGCAACAACGCGCGCGCCTTGCGCGTCCACTCGCGCTGGCGGTGGTGTATCTCGCGCTCGTTGCTTTGCTCATCGGTGCGGTGACATTGGTAACGCCGACGCTGTATCGCCAGGTGCGCACGCTGATTCTTGGCCTGGACGAGACGCTACGCCACATGGACGTGTTGCTTCGGCAGATGACGTGGCTGGAATCGTTCGGCATCCATCCCGATACGAACACGCTGTTGAATCAGTTTGGCGCCGAGTTGCGCGCACTCGCGGCGACCACACCGTGCGTGGTGGCGAGTGTCGCCTCCGGCATTTTTAGCGGCGTGCTAGCATTGGTGCTGTCGTTCTATCTGTTGTTGGAAGCCGAAACGATTGGACGCAACATTGACGGCGCGATTCCTATCGAATATCGCGACGAGTGGCAGCACATCAAAACGGAATTCAATCGCATTTGGTCGAGTTTCTTGCGCGGACAGGTGATGCTCGCGCTCATCATTGGCGTCCTCGTCACGCTCACGTTAACGATTCTCGGTGTGCCGAATGCGCTTTTGCTTGGCTTGCTTGCCGGTCTCCTCGAAGTAGTCCCCAACCTGGGTCCGATTCTCGCGATGATTCCAGCCGTGTTGATTGCGCTTCTGCGCGGCTCGACGCTGTGGACGATAGACCCACTCCTCTTTGCGCTCATCGTGGTCGGCGCGTACGTGGTGATTCAACAGTTGGAGAACAATCTGATTGTGCCCAAGGTGATTGGCGAGAGTGTGGATTTGCCGCCGGTCGTGATTCTCATCGGCGCGCTCGCGGGCGCCAGTCTTGCCGGCGTGCTGGGCATCTTTCTTGCCGCGCCGATGCTTGCCACCGCGCGCGTCGTCGCGAAATTCCTGTTACGCAAGTTGCTGGAGTGATGCAGTGGATGCAGTAAAACAGTAGGACAGTGAAGCAGTCTCACTGTCCCACCGCTTTACGCGTTCAGCCGCGCCAGAGGGCGTACGCCACGTTCTTCTGCTTGACGCAGCGCGCTTTGAATCATCAAGAATTCGCCGATGTTATCCTTGGTGACCAGGCCGACCAGTTGTCCGTGCCGCGTGACCGCCAGCGTTTGACACGCACACTCTTCGAGTTTGCGTAGCGCGAGATCGAGCATTTCTCCGTAATCCACGGTGGTAAACTCACGCTGCATCACCTCCGCCACCGGCGTCGCGCGATCGAACTGCGAGAGCGCGGCAAGCAGTTTGTCGCGCGTCAGGATACCGACAAGGGTGTCATCTTCGGTCACTGGAAAATCGTGTTGCGAGCCGGCGAGAATCAACTCGACTGCGCGCGCGAGCGAATCGCGCGGCGTCAACGTGCGAAAATCGGTCAGCATCGTGCGATGAACGGGGATGCCACCGAGCGCGGTTTTCATCTGCACCATACTCGCTTCCTGCGCTGCGCCAATCCAGACGAAGAGCGCGATGAAAATCAGAAACGGATTGGTGAACAGTCCAACAAAGCCAAAGAGGAACGCCATCGCCTGTCCCAGCGCTGCGGCGATCTGTGTGGCGCGCGTGTAATCCATTCGCATCGCCAGCAGCGCGCGCACGACGCGTCCACCGTCCATCGGAAACGCCGGGAGCATATTGAACAGCACCAGCGTCACATTCACGACAAGCAATCGTTCGACGAACGAGCCGCTGGCAATGCTCAGACGTTCGAGAGGTTCGAGCGCGTTGGTCAATGTCAGGAAGGCGAATAACAGCGCAGCAATGACCACGTTGACTGCGGGACCGGCGAGCGCGACCCACAGTTCTTGAATCGGCTGGTCGGGCATTCGCTCCAGGCGCGCCACGCCACCAATCGGCAAGAGCGTAATGTCGCGCGTCTTGATGCCATAGCGGCGCGCGGTGAGCGCGTGTCCAAACTCGTGTAAGACCACGCACGCGAACAACGCGAGAATGAACGCGATGCCCGCCAGTGTTTGTCCCAGCGGATCGCCTTGCAAAATGTGACTGAGCGCGATCCACCCAATCAACAACCAGAAGGTCGCGTGAATGTAAACATCAATCCCGGCATATCGTCCAATTTTCCAAGCCCATTTCATTGTCTTGCTCCTTTCCATCATTCGTTACTCTCAACATACCAGATTGTCTAATGTTTGTCAATGGTTTTGTGTTTAAGATTCGTTAGAGTCGTACGAGTGCCGATCGTGGAGAGCGCCAAGTTAAGAATTTTTCTCAAGTTCGTGGGGGTATCTTGCATTTCCAGCGATTTCGGTTTATTATGTAACTATAGAAACAACCCTCGCCGCTATGTGCAATCAAAGGCGATGGTGACCAGAGGAGGTCCAAAATGGTGCGTATCCCTTCGATCCGATTCGTTTTGCTGTGCCTGGGGTTGTTCCTGTTCCTGATGCCTGCGCCGCTCACCCAGGCGCATCCTCTCGCGATGCCCCTGGCGCAAGGCGTGTTGACGAATTGCACCGGCGAGTACTTTAACAACACCACAATTACCGGCGCGCCTGTGTTGACGCGCACCGACGCCGCCATCAATTTCTTCTGGCCCGAAAACACCTCCCCCGCGCCGGGTGTCAATCCCAACAACTATTCCGTGCGCTGGACTTGTTCAATCAACGTGACGACGGCAGGCAACGTTACATTCACCATTACGACCGACGACGGAATGAATGTGTTGGTGGATGGTAGTTTGATTCTGTGGGCGTTCTACGATCAAGGACCAACTGCGTACACTGCTACTACCTCTCTTGCTGCCGGCGCGCACACCGTTCAAGTGGAATACTATAATCGCTGGAATGCGGGCACTGCCATTGTGACTTCTACGGCATCCCCGGGTCCCGGCCCTGTCCCGCCCTCCCCGCCTGCACCGACTGGCGTGTGGTATGGTCAGTACTTTAACAATATGACTTTGTCCGGTTCGCCCACGTACGTGCGGAACGATCCCGCCATCAATTTCAATTGGGGCGAGACCGCGATTCCCGCGCCGGGAATTCCGCACAACTACTTTTCGGTGCGCTGGACTTCGACGCAAAATCTGCCTGCCACCGGCGATTACACGATCACCGCCACGTCGGACGATGGTGTGCGGGTGTGGGTGGATGGCGCGCTGGTGATTGACGGCTGGTCGAATCATCCGCCGATTACCTACACGGCGACGCGCAACCTCAGCGCCGGCGCGCATTCCTTCCAGGTGGAGTACTATAACCTGAATTACGGCGCGATGATCGTCGTCCAGATTACGCAAGGCGGCGTATCGCCTGGTCCTGGTCCAGCGCCCACAGGTCTATGGCGCGGCAACTATTTCAACAACGTCACTTGCTCGGGTTCGCCGGTGTATGTGCGCGATGATTCTGCTATCAATTTCAATTGGGGCGAGACGGGCATCCCTGCGCCTGGTGTGCCACACGATAATTTCTGTGTTCGCTGGGATTCGGTGCAGAACATTTCGGCTACGGGCGATTACACCATCAGCGCTACCTCCGATGATGGGATACGCGTGTGGGTAGATGGCGCGCTCGTCATAGATGGGTGGTTTGATCATCCTCCTGCCACTTTTACCACGATGCGTAACCTTACCGCCGGCGCGCACAATTTCACCGTCGAGTATTACAATCGTTATCTTGGCGCGGTCGCCATCGTGCAAATCTATCAAGGCGTCATACCGCCCTATCCGGGTGTCGAGGTGATTGTAGATGATGGTGGTCCGGGCTGGCAAGCCGGTGGCACACAACCCTGGTATCACGCGCCCACCGGCATCGGAAGCCATTCGTTCTGGGCGTACAGTGTGGCTTATTCCGCTTCGGGATACAATTGGGCACGCTGGCGTCCCACGTTGCCCGCGCCGGGCAACTATGAAGTGTCGGCGTACATTCCCGCTAGTGTAGCAACGACGCTGAACGCGCGCTACTGGGTCTATCACAATGGACGTTACACACTGGCGGCGCGCGCTCAAGGGGTGCTGGGCAATCAATGGGTCTCGCTGGGGACGTACTATTTCAACGCCCTCGGCGACGAATTTGTCTCACTGGCAACAGTCACGTACGAATGTTACCTGTGTCGTACCGTCGTCTTCGATGCGGTCAAGTTCACGCCGCGTTGAGCAAGGCGCGGATACCTGTCGGGTGCGAGACCCGACAGGTTTTTTCTTTGGTAGGACAAATTTGAAATTTGTCCCACATTTTTCGTGGAGAATTTACCCTTGACACTTGCTTCACTCATCATCGGTTTTGCGCTCGCGCTCTTCATTGCGTCACTTGCCTACTGGCGCGGTGCGCTTGCGCCGAGTGGCGCACTCGGCGCGCTCATCGTCGGTACGCTCGTCTTTGCGAGTGGTGGATTCGCGTGGGCAATCTTGCTCATCGCGTTCTTCGTCACCTCGTCCGCGCTATCGCACTACAAGGCGCGCGTCAAAGAACCGCTTGCCGAAAAATTCCAGAAAGGGCATCGCCGCGATCTGGGGCAGGTGCTGGCGAATGGTGGCTGGGGCGCGCTGCTTGCGTTCGCCTATGCCTTTGCGCCACAGCCGATTCTGTTCGTCGCGTTTGCCGGCGCGATGGCAACCGTGAACGCGGACACGTGGGCAACCGAGTTGGGCGTGTTGAGCAAGACCGCACCGCGCCTCATCACGTCGGGGCGCGTGGTGGCGGTGGGCACCAGTGGTGGTGTCACTCCGTTCGGCACATTCGTCGCGTTTTGTGGCGCGCTCCTCATCGGCTTTCTCGCTTTCTTCACGCAATTCAGCGCTTCGTCCTTCGTCTTTCGTCTTTCGTCCTTCATCCTCTTCTGCCTGCTCATTCCCCTCGCCGGTCTCCTCGGTTCGCTCTTCGATTCGCTGCTCGGCGCGACTGTGCAGGCGATTTACTATTGCGATTTCGATGGGAAAGAAACCGAAGCGCGCGTGCATCGGTGCGGACGTGCGACGCGTCGGGTGCGCGGCTGGCGCTGGCTCGATAACGACGGCGTGAATTTTCTCGCGAGTGTGTTCGGGAGTGCAATAGCCGTCGCGGGGTATTGGGTGATTGGGTGATTGGGTGATTAGGTGACTGGGTGATTTTTGACAGGGTAGGAGAGACGCGATAGAATCGGAGAAAGAATGCTCTACATCGTTTCCACACCTATCGGCAACCCGGATGACATTACGTTACGCGCCCTGCAAATCTTGCGCGTCGCCAACGCGATCATTTGCGAAGAGCCGCGCGAAGGTGCACGGCTCTTGCGTCGTTATAAAATCGAAAACGAACTCATCGCGCTGAACGAGCACACCGAACAGGTGTGCGTGCCTGAACTCATCGCGCGACTGGAACGCGGTGAAACCCTCGCACTGATTTCCGATCACGGGACGCCGCTGCTGGCGGACCCGGGCGAACGACTGGTCACGCGCGCCATCGCGGCAAACATTCCTGTGCGCGCGGTGCCGGGCGCATCGAGTCTGCTCGCCGCGCTGGTGGTGAGTGGCTTGCCGATGACCCGCTTTCGCTTTCTGGGTGTGCTCCCGGCGAAGAAACCCGCGCGTCGCGCCGCGCTCGCTCAATTGCGCGCCGAGCGCGATACGTGTGTGCTCCTCGATACGCCGTATCGCTTGAATGCCGTGCTGACCGATTTGCACGCCACCCTGGAGCCGACGCGACGCATCGTGGTCGCGTGCAACTTGACGATGCCCGATGAAGCCGTCGTGCGCGGAAACGTGGCGAGGGTCTATGAACATTTCCAGAAAAATCCATTCAAAGGCGAATACGTCATCCTCATCGCCGGGAAAGGAAACCAATGAAGGTCGTCATTCTCTTGGCAGGCTTGGGCACACGCTTGCGCCCCCACACCTACAGCAAACCCAAACCGCTCATCCCTGTCGCCGGCAAACCTGTGCTGGGACACATTCTGGATCGGCTGGCGGGACTGGACATTGCAGAGACAATTTTCGTGGTCGGTTACCTGGGAGAGCAGATTCAACAGTACGTGACGCAACACTATCCGCATCTTGCCGCGCGCTATGTCGAACAGACCGAAATGAAAGGACAGGCGCATGCGATCAATCTGGCGCGCGAGTACATTGATCAACCCGTGCTGATTATCTTTGGCGACACGATTTGGGAAACCGATTTTACGCGTCTCGCGCGCGTGCAGTCCGACGGACTCATCTACGTTAAACCGGTCGAAGACCCGCGTCGCTTTGGGGTTGCGCTAGTGCAGGATGGGTGGGTCACGCGCCTTGTGGAAAAACCGACGACACCTGTCTCGAATCTCGCTGTGGTGGGGGTGTACTATTTCCGCAACTGGCAAGCCTTACTGCAATCCATCGAACAAGTCATCGCGCGCGACATTCAACTCAAAGGCGAGTACTTTCTTGCCGATGCGATGCAATTGATGCTGGAGGCAGGTGCACGTCTCGAAGTCGAGACGATTCCTGTGTGGGAAGATTGCGGTACGCGCGAAGCCTTGCTGAAGACGAATCGTTACCTGCTGAATCAACGCTCGTACGCGCGTCCCATTGAGGGTTCCGTCGTGTTACCGCCGGTCTACATCAGCGATCACGCGCAAATCAGAAACTCGATTATTGGTCCGTATGTTTCCATCTCCGATGGCGCGGTGATCGAAAATTCGATTCTGCGCGATTGCATTGTCAGCGAGAACGCGCACATCGAAAATCGAGTGATGGAGCAATCGCTCATCGGCAAAGAGGCGCGCGTGCGCGGCACTTTTCAACGAATGAACGTGGGCGATTCGTCTGAGATTGATTCGGCAATCGCTAACAATGGGCAATGAGGCATAAGGAGGATCAAGGATGATCATCGGAGTACCCAAAGAAATCAAGGATCGCGAAAATCGCGTCGCCCTCACACCGGGCGGCGCGCGTCTGCTCACGCAACTGGGTCACCGCGTTCTCATCGAACAGAGCGCCGGTGAAGGCAGTGGCTTTAGCGATGACGAGTATCGTCTCAACGGCGCGGAGATCGTCGCCACGCACGCGGAGGCGTGGCAGCGCGCCGAGATGGTGCTCAAAGTCAAAGAACCTTTACCCGCCGAGTATGACCTGTTGCGTCCCGGCTTGCTGCTCTTCACTTATCTGCATCTGGCTGCCGAAGAAGCATTGACGCGCGAGTTGATGCAAAAACGGGTGACCGCCATCGCGTACGAAACGGTCGAACTAGCCGATGGCTCGCTGCCTTTGCTGACACCGATGAGCGAAGTTGCCGGCAAGATGGCGATTCAAGTTGCCGCGCACTATCTTGAAAAAACTCACGGCGGACGCGGCAAACTCCTGGGTGGTGTGCCGGGGGTTCGTCCCGCCGATGTGGTCATCATCGGAGGCGGTGTGGTCGGCACTTCAGCCGCCCGCGTGGCACTTGGAATGGGCGCGGATGTGACCATCATTGACAAAGACCTCAATCGGCTGCGCTATCTGAGTGAGATTTTGCACGGCAGTCTCACTACACTCGCGTCGAATCCCTACAACATCGCCGAAGCGGTCAAGTTCGCCGATGTGGTTGTTGGCGCGGTGTTGGTCAAAGGCGCTAAAGCGCCGAAGCTCGTCACGCGCGAGATGGTCAAGGCGATGACGCCCGGCAGTGTGATTGTGGACGTGGCGATTGATCAAGGTGGTTCAGTGGAAACGATGCATCCCACCACGCACAGTAATCCCACGTATGTGGTGGATGGCGTGATTCACTACGGCGTGACGAATATGCCGGGCGCGGTGCCGCGCACCTCCACCTACGCGCTCTCGAACGCCACGTTGCCATACGTGCAAAAACTTGCTGACCTGGGGTTCGTCAAAGCCGTCACCAGCGATCCGGCTCTGGCGCGCGGAGTGAACGTGCACGCGGGGCAGATCACCTATCCTGCAGTTGCCGAAGCCTTTGGTCTGGCGTGGCGTCCGCTTGAAGAATTACTTTGATTTGGAGTTCTATGCACAACATCATCTCTCAACGCGTTCAATCCATTCCTCCTTCCGGCATCCGCAAGTTTTTCGACATTGCCGCGACGATGCCCGATGTGATTTCACTCAGCATCGGCGAACCGGATTTTGTCACGCCCGATGTGATTCGCCGCGCGGCGATTCAATCCATCGAACGTGGCGAAACGAAGTACACATCGAACTCGGGCACGTGGGAACTGCGCTGCGCGCTTTCCGATCACCTCGCCCGACTGTACAACGTGCGCTACGATCCAGAAACCGAAATCCTCATCACCGTTGGCGTCTCGGAAGCGTTGCACGATGCAATGCTCGCGACGATTGATCCGGGCGATGAAGTGATTGTCGTCGAACCGTGCTTTGTGGCGTACAAGCCCTGTGTTGTCCTGGCAGGTGGTGTGCCCATTGTCTTACCCACGCGCGTTGAGGATGAGTTTCAAGTGGACGCCACCGCACTTGAACGCGCCATCACTCCGCGCACGCGCGCGGTGCTGATTGGTTATCCCAACAACCCGACCGGCGCGGTGATGTCGCGCGAACGCTTGCTGGCGGTGGCAAGTCTGGCGGAAAAATTTGACCTGCTCGTTTTTTCCGACGAGATTTACGATCGGTTGGTGTACGGCGTGGAGCACGTCTGCTTTGCTTCGCTGCCGGGAATGCGCGAGCGGACGATCTTGCTGGGAGGCTTTTCCAAAGACTATGCGATGACCGGCTGGCGCATCGGTTACGTCTGCGCGCCGGCAGAGATTCTCGCGGCGATTCACAAGGTGCATCAGTACGTCATTATGAGCGCGCCGACGATGGGGCAAGCCGGCGCGCTGGTCGGATTGCTGGAGGCAGAAGAGGATGTGCAGGCGATGGTGCGCGCGTACGATCAGCGTCGCCAGATTGTTGTGGCGGGTTTGAACGCCATCGGCTTGCCCACGTTTACTCCGCGCGGCGCGTTCTATGCCTTTCCCGATATTCGTGGCACCGGGCTGACTTCGGATCAATTCTGCGAAAAGTTGTTGCGCGAGGAACAAGTCGCCTTGATTCCGGGGAGCGCGTTCGGTGCGTGCGGTGAGGGGTTTGTGCGCGTCTGCTATGCCGCGAGCATCGCGCACATCGAAGAGGCGCTGACACGGATTGAACGATTCGTGCGAAATCACGACTAGAGCTTAATCGCAACGAGCGTGGGAAAACCGATGACTGAGTGTCGCACGGGCTGTGGCGCGTGTTGCATCGCGCTTTCGATCTCATCTCCCATTCCGGGAATGCCGCACGGAAAACCGGCGGGTGTGCGTTGCATTCACCTGACTGCTGACTATCGTTGCAACATCTACGCGACGCGTCCGGAGGTGTGTCGGCGATTGCGTCCCACGCGCGAAATGTGCGGTGAGACGCGCGACGACGCGCTGCGCTACCTCGCCGCGCTCGAGCGTGCCACCGCGCCCCAGGTGTAGAAAAAATCCGACCTGTCGGTTTGCACCGACAGGTCGGTTTCTTTTATGCCCAGCCGCGCAATCGCATCGCCTCGGCGACGCGGTTGATTGAGACAAGATATGCGCCCAGCCGATTGTGCACTTTGTACTTTTGTGCCATCTCGTGCACGGCGTGGAATGCCGCTGTCATTTTCTTATCGAGCCGATCGTGCACCGTGGCTAAATCCCAATAGTAGCCATAGGCGTTCTGCACCATCTCAAAGTACGAGACGGTCACGCCACCGGCGTTACACAGAAAATCGGGAATGACATAGACACCGTTCTCGAAGAGGATGGGGTCGGCATCGGGAGTGGTGGGACCGTTCGCGAGTTCTGCCACCACTTTGGCTTTGATGCGCGGCGCGTTCTCCTTGCGAATCACATTCTCCAGAGCGGAGGGGAACAAAATCGTTACCGGCAACTCCAGCAGTTCTTCGTTAGTGATGTTGTCTGCGCCGGCAAAATTCACCACCGAACCGGTTTCGCGCTTGTGCGCCATCACGGCTTTGTAGTCCAGTCCTGCTCGATTGTAGATACCGCCCTTTGAATCCGAGACCGCCACCACTTTCAAGCCGAGAACCTCGACGGCTAATTGATGGGCAAACGTACCGGCGTTACCGTATCCCTGGATGGCGGCTTCCTTGCCTTGCAGATTCAGCCCCAGGACGCGCGCCGCTTCGCGCAAGCAATAAATGCCGCCGCGCGCGGTCGCATCATTACGCCCCTGCGAACCGCCTAAAGGAATGGGCTTGCCGGTAATCATCCCAAACTCGTTATAGCCACGCAGAAACGAAAACTCGTCCATCATCCAGGCCATAATCTGGGGATTGGTGTACACATCGGGTGCAGGGACGTCTTTCTCTAGACCCAAAAAGTGTCCCACCTGACGGATATAGGCGCGCGAGAGGCGTTCCAGCTCACCCTGCGACATTTCCTGGGGTTTGCAAATGATGCCCCCTTTACCGCCACCCAGCGGAATATCCATCACGGCGGTTTTCCAGGTCATCCAGGCTGCCAGCGCGCGCACCGTATCCACAGTTTCTTCAGGGTGAAAACGAATGCCGCCCTTGCACGGACCGCGCGCATCATTGTACTGCACACGAAAGCCGTGAAACACCCGTGTACTTCCGTCATCCATTCGGACGGGCAAAGCCACGTGGATTTCACGGCGAGGCCAACGCAACAGTTCGTGGATTCCCGGGTCGAGTTTCAAGAGTTGTGCCGCTTCGTCTACCTGACGCTGCACAATCCGAAAAGGATTGAGGTCCGATTCGGAACTCACACCGACGGCGTGGAAATCCACTGATTCGGGATGGACATACTTGCTCATTTTTTCTCCTCACTGAGATTGGGTAATCCTCGCGGATGATTTGATCGCACGACTTCGTTGGCGTGGATCAAGGTTTTCCTGTGTACAGTATATCACCATTCGCCGATTTCTCCAAGTGATACACTTGTGTTATAATTCGCCACAGCGAGGATGGAATGGAACTTGAACCGGTCATTGGTCTAGAAGTGCATGCGCAACTTCTCACGCATAGCAAGATGTTTTGCACTTGCTCCGCCGACTATGCCGGCGCGCCTCCCAACACTCACGTTTGTCCCGTTTGCCTGGGAATGCCCGGCAGTTTGCCGACGATCAATCGCCGCGCGGTCGAGTACACCATCCTCACCGCGCTTGCATTGAACTGCACCATCCCCGATTTTGCCAAGTTCGATCGCAAAAACTATCACTATCCCGATTTGATGAAGGGCTATCAAATTTCGCAGTACGATTTGCCTCTCTCGCGCAACGGCTATCTGCTGATTGACGACGCCGGCACGACCAAGCGCATCGGCATTCGCCGCGTGCATCTGGAAGAAGACACGGCAAAATTGTTTCACGTGGACGGTGCCAGTTTGATTGATGTGAACCGTTCGGGTGTGCCCTTGATGGAAATTGTCAGCGAACCCGATATGCACTCGGTCGAAGAGGCACGCTTGTATGCACTCAAACTGCGGCAAATCCTGCGCTATCTGGGTGTTTGCTCAGGCGATATGGAAAAGGGTGCGATGCGCTTTGAGGCGAATGTCTCACTCCGTCCCAGAGGTTCAACAATCTTGCCCGCGACGCGTGTCGAAATCAAAAATCTCAACTCGCTGCGCGCGATGGTGCATGCCATCGAATTTGAGATTGCGCGCCAAACCCGGATTCTCCAGAGCGGCGGTACTGTCGAGCAAGAGACGATGGGCTGGGATGAAACGCGCAACACAACGTATCCGCAGCGAAGCAAAGAAGAGGTGCACGACTATCGTTACTTTCCCGAACCGGATTTACCCCCGCTGGAAATCGCACGCGCGTGGGTGGAGGAAATTCGCGCGCGTCTGCCGGAATTGCCCGACGAACGCCGTGCCCGCTTGATGAACGAGTTGGGCTTGAGCGCGTACGATGCCGGCGTCATCACGGCGGAGCGCGAGGTAGCAGACTATTACGACCGTGCTGTGCACGCGGGTCGCGCGCGCGGGGTAGATGCCAAAGCAATTGCCAACTGGGTGACCGGCGAACTGTTCCGTTTGATGAAGGAGTCGAACACGGAAATCCAGGCGGTCAAAATCGCACCCGAACAAATTGCCGACCTGATTGCGCTGGTCGCGGCGGGGACCATCAGCCACACCATCGCCAAAACTGTATTCGAGGAAATGTTTGCGACAGGGCAAGCACCGCACACTATCGTCCAGGCAAAAGGGCTGGCGCAAATCAGCGATCGCGAGGCACTGGCTGCCATCGTCGCGCGCGTGCTGGCAGAGCATCCCAAACAGGTGGCAGAGTATCGGGGCGGGAAAGAAGGCGTTGCGCGTTTTTTGATCGGGCAAGTGATGAAGGCAACGAAGGGACAAGCCAATCCGGTGCTAGTGAATGAGCTCGTTATGGAGAAACTACGCCAGGCTCAAACTACCACTGATTGACATTCTGTTTTACTCGCCATATAATTCGAGCGCCAAACAGCGAAAGGGAAGCTATGCCACTCCAGGGTAATTTGCAAGAGATGAGTCTCGCCAATCTGATTCAGGTCAACTGCCAGGAGATGCGTTCGGCGCGCCTGGTGTTGACGCGTGCGAATCAAAGTGGCGAGATTTATTTTTCTGATGGGCAAGTGGTGCATGCCACTTTGGGCAATTTGCAAGGCGAACAAGCCGTTTATGTTTTGCTGACGTGGGATGAAGGCACCTTTATTCTGGAGCGTGATGTAGCAGCACCCGTCAAGACGATTGCTCTCCCCTGGCAGACATTACTTCTGGAAGGGATGAAACACGCGGTTGAACGACCGCGAGAAGAAAAGGTAACGACACAAGGAGGAGCTATGGCAGATGACGTGATCACACAACTACGCGCCATCAGTGGTGTGGAGAAGGTAGTGCTTGCCGCGAGTGATGGGGTACTGATGGACGCGGACGTGCGAGACAGTGACGCGGAGAATCAGGCGGCGGTTACGGTGTTTGTGGGCACAGCGGCACAACAGTTGAGTAACACGCTCCAGTTGGGAACTTTTGTGCATGGGGTGGTCGCCCAGAAAAGTAGACGTCTCCTGATTTTACCGCAGGCGGAGCGCTATGTTGGCTTGATTCTAGCAGAGAACGCCTCACCCACAATCGTAGCGAACGCGGCAAGCGAGATTCTTAAAAAATAAAAAGCGATTTCAATCGCGGCTATTCTCAGGAGGGTGCTTATGGAATCTCTACTCAAGGAAATTAACAGTGTGGTGGGCGTGTCTGGTTCGTTTGTGTGCGATGCGGAGGGGAAGCTGGTCGCCTGTGTGATGTCCGACAACGTTTCGTCGGAGCAAGCCGCTACAATGGCGCGCGTCGCCGCGCAAACTTTTCAGGCACTCGAAATTTCAAGACGGCGTGCGGAGGAAATTGATCTGGTCTTTGAACAGGGTCGTCTGATTTTAAGAAATCTGCGCGGCGGCATCTTGGGAATTTTCTGTGCTCGCACGATCAGTTTGCCATTGCTGAATTTGACGGTCAATCCTCTGCTCAAAAAGTTGACTGCTGAACTCAAACCACCTAAAGAAACTGTTGTCCCTCCCAGCGCGCCAGCACAGGAAGCTCCGCCACCCACCCCTCGCGTGGCAGCGGGTACACCAACAGAAACGGTCTACACCGCGCTAGAACAAGAGACACGGCAGATTCTTGAAGCGGCGCGGCAATCTCAGGTCACGCTACGGGTTCTGAACTCGGCGGCTGTCT
>Ga0209227_1001589_pt1 | contig 17395 bp, 14 predicted proteins | sample YNPBryantNP2012_FD_185815 | JGI IMG/M metagenome (GOLD analysis project Ga0209227, IMG submission 185815) | Anoxygenic and chlorotrophic microbial mat microbial communities from Yellowstone National Park, USA - YNP Bryant NP 2012 (SPAdes)... ...
AAAGCAGAAAAATTACCCCTTTTAGTGCCGGTTTACGAGTCGGCGGACCATATTTTAGCTGAAGAAACAGAAATTCCCGATTATTGCTTAAGCGAGGAAGATTTTAATTTGGTGAGAGATTACTATCATTATTTAGGTGATGATAAAATCATTTTAGTAAACTACGATGCCGCTCCTCGAGTTTTAATAAAGATTAAAGATAGCTTTTTCAAGCCAAACGATTACTACAAAACAGAAAAAACCTCAATTCCTATCAATAAACCAGACTTAATTTTGTCTAACATTATAAATCATTTCTCTTTAATTCCGGAAAAATTTAGGGGATTTGAAAGAGTAGAAAAAGGGAAATTTATTGTTCACTTTGAAAGGATAAGGTTTAACCCTCAGAAGAAAAATTTAGAAGAATTTTTGAGAAATATAGAATCTGTAAAAAATTATAATTTAGGAAAAAGAGAAAGAAAGCAATTAGAAATTGATTTTAGAAATGATAAAATATCCCAACAAGAATTTGATGAAAGTATAGAAAAAATTATTAAAAAATATAAACTAGAAGAACAATTTAATGGCATTAAAATAAAATATATTCCAAATCACTACTATTATCCTATTGTTCTTTCTGAGCCGAAGCACAAAATAGATTATTTAAATCATATTATTACTGAAGAAAGTGAAGTAAAGTTTATTAAAGAATTAGATGACTATTTGGCTCAAGAAGATAATTTATTTGCTAAAAAATTTGATTGGTGGCTTTTTTCAAAATTAGATGAAACTACCGATGAAGTTTATATTCCCTGGTATAATCCAAAAACTGAAAAGATAGAACGTTTTAAACCAGATTTTATATTTTGGCTTTGCAAAGGAAAAAAATATTATATTTTATTTGTGGACCCCAAAAGCACAACCTATACTGATTATGAACATAAAGTAGGTTGGTATAAGAAAATATTTGAAAAAGAAGGATTGCCTAAATTATTTTCGTTTCAAAACTATAAAATAAAAGTTATTCTTTCTCTATATTGTGATGATGAAAAAAGAGTTTCAGAAGCGGGCTATCAAAAATATTGGTTTGATAATATTCATAAAATTTTAGAAGAAATTTAAATTTTAATGGTTTTCCGAAGATGAAAGTAGAAAAAGTAGTGGTGGGACAGCTACAGACGAATTGTTATTTGGTTTGGGATGAGGAAAGTTTGGAGGGGGTAGTGATTGATCCGGGAGACGACGCTGATTATATTCTTCGGAGGGCGGGGGATTTTAATCTTTCTTTGCGTTTTATTTTAGCCACCCATGGGCATTTTGACCATATTTTGGGGGTAACAGAGCTGAAATTAGCTTTAAATATTCCTTTTTTAATTCATCAAAAAGATTTATTTTTACTAAAAAGGGCAAGAAAAACGGCAAAATTTTTTACCGGGTTTGGAGAAGAACCAGTTTTGCCGCCAGATAAATTTATTAAGGAAGGGGATAAGATTAAGTTTGGAAAGGAAAGTCTAAAGGTGATTGAGACGCCGGGCCATACGCCGGGAGGTGTAAGTTTTTACTCTCCTGGTTTTTTGTTTTCCGGAGATTTAATTTTTGCCGAGGGAGTGGGAAGGACAGATTTTCCTTATTCTTCAAAAGAAGAACTTCAAAAATCAATCGAAAAAGTTTTAAACCTTCCCAAGGAAACAATTATTTACCCCGGACACGAAGAAGAATTTGAAAGGCAAAGTTGGGTGACCCCGGAGGGATTCGAACCCTCGACCTTCAGCCTGAAAAGCTGACGTCCTAGGCCGCTAGACGACGGGGCCTTGGTGAGCCCGGGGCGAATCGAACGCCCGACCAACTGCTTAAAAGTCCGCCAGTTGGCGGATCTACCGCTGAGCTACGGTTATTTTCTTTTTCAAAATTTTATCTTTTATAAATTCTCTTCCTTGAAATGATTTTAATTCCTTTTCTCTTTTGACTGCTTCTTCTCTTGTTTCAAAGATTTCTTTATAGACTAATCTCCATGGGCCCTGATTTTTTGGTATAAGCAGTTGCTTTTACCTTTAACTCCTGATTATGCCTTTTTATTCTTTTATTAATGTCTTTAGTTTGCCCAATATAAATTTTCCCTGTTCTTAAACTTTGAATGACATAAGTATAAAACATTTTTTTGGTGAGCCCGGGGCGAATCGAACGCCCGACCAACTGCTTAAAAGGCAGCTGCTCTACCGCTGAGCTACGGGCTCAAGGCACTTTATTATAACAAATAGTTTGTGTTACAATCAATCTTATGATAATTTTGGGAATCGATCCGGGAACGGCGATAACTGGATATGGAGTAATTAGCTGCGGGGAGAAAACAAAATTAATTGTCCACGGGAGTATCAAAACTTCTAAATCGCTTTCTTCTTCCAAAAGACTTGATTTAATTTATTGTCAGATATTAAAAATTATCAAAGAATATAAACCTCAAGTTTTAGCGATAGAAAGTTTATTTTTCAATACCAATGCTAAATCGGCTTTGGCCGTAGGTCAGGCGATGGGAGTAATTAAATTGGCAGCGGCAAAGAAAAAAGTTGAGGTAGTTGAATATCCTCCTTTAAAAATTAAAATGGTTTTAACGGAAAATGGTCGGGCAAAAAAAAATCATATTCAAACCTCGGTAAGAAAAATTTTAAAACTAAAAAAAATTCCTCGACCAACCCACGCCGCCGATGCTTTGGCGGTGGCAATTTGTCATTGGAAGTTAAAAAATGATAAAATTTAAAAAAGGAGGTGAGGAAAATGGCAGACACGCTGGTGGGAAAAATTACCCACTACTTTGACAAAATTGGGGTAGCGGTCGTTGAAGTCCTAGCCCCAATTAAGGTTGGTGATCAAATAAAAATCAGCGGCCATGGAAATGAATTTACTCAAGAAGTAACCTCGATGCAAATCGAACACCAGCAAGTTCAAGAGGCGCAAAAAGGGCAAACAGTAGGAATGAAAGTTGACCAACCAGTCAAAGAAGGAGACGAGGTTTATAAGGTTGAGTAAAATGGTTATTTTTCACGGTGAAAATACGGCTTTAAGCCGCCAACGGTTAAATCAGTTAATCGAAAAATTTAGGGGCGAGGTTGTTAAACTTGAAGGAGAAAAAATTACCCTTAGCGAACTTCAACGGGCGGTAGAGAGTCGAAGTATTTTTGGGGCAGATAAAATGGTAGTTATTTTTGGACTCTTTTCCCGAAAACCAAGTAAGGAAAAAGAGAAACTTTTAGATTACTGTCAAAAAGAAAATTCTCAAAATTTAATTGTCTGGGAAGAGAAAAAGATAGACGGAAGAGTTTTGATTAACTTCAAAAAGGCAAAAATTGAACTTTTTGATTTACCAAAAATAATCTATAAATTCCTCGATTCTTTATCTCCATTTAATAAAAAAACTTCTCTTTTACTTTTTCATCGGTGCCTAAAAAAAGAAGTTCCTGAAAGAATCTTTTATTTTCTTTGTCGACACATTGAGCAATTAATAATTGCGGCTGATTTGGGCAAGGGGGGATTAGAAGACCTTCCCGAATGGAAAAGGGAAAAACTAGCAAAACAGGCAAAAGCTTTTGGTTTGGAAAAATTAATAAATATTTATCAAAAACTTTTGGCGATAGACTATCAGCAAAAAACTGGCAAAAGTCCTTTTTCTTTAATTTCCTCTCTTGACCTTTTAATTGCTTATCTTTAAAATGAAACTATGAAACCTTATGTCCAAAAAGTAGTAAAACCCTGGGGATATGAATTAATTTTTACCCCGCCAAATTCTCCAGTAGTGGGAAAAGTTCTCCATTTGGATGCTGGAAAAAGATTTAGTTATCAGTATCATGATAAAAAAACAGAGACTCTATGTCTTTTGCGGGGGGAGGCAAAAATAGTTATTAATGGAAAAACGAGGAAAATGAGTCTGCTAAGGGGTTTCTTTATTCCGCCAATGATGAAACACCGTTGCTGGGCAATTACTGATTGCGATATTTTAGAAGCCTCAACTAAAGAGGAGGGGAATACGGTTAGGCTTGAAGATGATTATAATCGACCAACAGAAACCGAAGAATTAAGAAAACTACCTAATCGTGGTTGGAAAAAATGACTGCCCAAAAAAATCAAAAAAATATTTTATGGTTTAACGAGGCAGATAAAGAGGATATTGCTTTAGTCGGAGGGAAAGGAGCAAATCTAGGAGAAATGGCCAGTTTTGATATTCCTGTCCCCGAAGGTTTTGTTGTCACCTCCAAAGCCTATTTTGATTTTTTAAGGGAAAATAAGTTGGAGCTAAAAATTAAAGATGCTCTTGAAAAAATAAATCCCCAAGACCCCCAATCTTTTAATGAATCTTCTGGGAAAATTAAAAAATTAATTTTAGGCGGGAAAATTTCTCCTCAGCTGGCTAAAGAAATTATTGATAATTATTTAAAATTAGGTGGGTTACTAAAAAATGCTTTAGTTGCCATTCGTTCCTCAGCCACCGCTGAAGATTTGCCAACCGCTTCTTTTGCCGGCCAGCAGGCAAGCTTTTTGAATATCAAGGGAGAAGCAAATGTTTTGGAAAAAGTAAAAGAATGCTGGGCTTCTTTGTTTGAACCAAGGGCAATTTTTTATCGCCAGGAAAAGGGCTTTGACCATTTAAAAGTTGGTTTGGCGGTGGTGATTCAAAAAATGGTTCCCGCTGAAGTTTCTGGAGTAATGTTTACTTGCGATCCGGTAACTAATCAGAAAAATAGAATCGTTATTGAGGCTATTTGGGGATTGGGAGAATATCTTGTTCAGGGAAGGGTAACTCCTGATTTTTATCTTTTAGATAAAAACTCTTTGGAAATTTTAGAAAAAAGAATTACTAAACAAACTATCCAATTAATTAAAGTCGGCACTTTAAATAAACAAACAACGGTTCCAAAAAAACTTCAGGATAGAAGAAAGCTTACTGATAAGCAAATTGTTGAATTGGCAAAAATTGGTAAAAAAATTCACCAACATTATTTCTTTCCCCAGGACATAGAATGGACTTTTTATAAAGGTAAGTTTTGGATTGTTCAGGCAAGACCAGTGACAACTATAAAAAATCCAAAATCCCTGCTTGTCCGGCAGGCAGGCAAAATCCAAAATCCAAAAAAGATTAAAAGAAAAATTTTACTAAAAGGGCAGGGGGCGAGTCCGGGGATGACAAGCGGGCCGGTTAAAATTATTTTTTCAGCAAAAGAAATAGGCAAAATAGAAAATGGCGATGTTTTAGTCGCACCAATGACTAATCCTGATTTTGGTCCGGCAATGAAAAAGGCGGCTGCCATTGTTACCGATAGGGGAGGGCAAACTTCTCATGCAGCCATTGTTAGCCGAGAGCTGGGAGTTCCCTGTGTCGTTGGTACCCAAAATGCAACAAAAATTTTAAAAAATGGACAAATTGTGACCGTAAATGGGAGTAGGGGGGAGGTTTATGAGGGAGGGATTATAAATAAAATTTCAAATTCTCCCGCCTTACGGCGGGACCCCGCCAAGGGCGGTGGCAAATTCCAAATTCTCCCGCCTTCCGGCGGGACCCCGCCAGGGGCGGTGGCAAATTCCAAATTTCCGGAAATAATTGCTCCATCGCTGGTATCATTAAAGACGGCAACAAAGGTTTATGTGAATTTGGGAGAGCCGGAGTTGGCAAAAGAAATTGCCCAGCGGAATGTTGATGGAGTAGGACTGCTAAGGGCGGAATTTATGATGGCACAAATAGGCGTTCATCCCAAGAAAATTATTAAAGATAGAAAACAAAAATTGTTCGTTGAAAAATTATCCTCAAATATCTCAATTTTTTGCGAAAATTTCTACCCCAGACCGGTTGTTTATCGGGCAACAGATTTTAAGAGCAATGAGTATCGAAATTTGATTGGGGGAAAGGCTTTTGAACCAAAAGAAGAAAATCCCTTATTAGGCTTTAGGGGGGCTTTTCGCTATATTACTAATCCCGAGGTATTTGAACTTGAGCTTCAGGCAATAAAACAAGTGAGGAAAAAATATAATAATTTATGGCTAATGATTCCCTTTTGCCGTACTCCTCAAGAGCTTCAAGAAGTGAAAAAAGTTATTGTTGGTGCTGGACTAATCCGCAGCCCAAGTTTTAAACTTTGGCTGATGGTAGAGATTCCGGCAAATGTTATTTTACTGGAAGAATTTGTAAAAGTAGGAATTGATGGTGTTTCCATAGGCTCAAACGATTTGACAATGTTAATTTTGGGAGTAGACAGAGATAATCAGGACCTGGCAAATGTTTTCAATGAGATGAATCCGGCAGTTTTATGGGCACTGGAAAAAACCATTAAAACTTGCCAAAAACTAAAAATTACTTCTTCAATTTGCGGTCAAGCACCATCTTCTTATCCGACTTTGGTAGATAAACTTATTGAGTGGGGAATTACTAGTGTTTCTGTCAATCCTGACGCAATTGATTTCACTAGATTAGCAATTTACGAAGCAGAAAGGAGGAAAATAAAAAAATGAAAATTAAAGACGTTTGCGCTCGAGAGATTCTTGATTCTCGAGGAAACCCAACAATAGAAACAACAATAGTTTTAGAAAATGGAATGACAGCTACCTCCTCGGTTCCCTCCGGAGCCTCGGTGGGAAAATACGAAGCTTTAGAGTTAAGGGATAACGATCCTGGTCGCTATAACGGAATGGGAGTGCTAAAAGCAGTTGCCAATGTTAATGAGGTAATTAAACCAAAAATCTTGGGAATGGAGGTAAAAAACCAGTTGGAAGTTGACAAAACCCTAATCAGCCTTGACGGAACAGAAAATAAATCAAAATTGGGAGCAAATGCCATTTTGTCGGTTTCCCAAGCAGTTTGTAAGGCGGCGGCTTTAGAAGAAAATGTCCCCCTTTTTATTCATATTGGTCATCTTTATAGCCTTAAACCCGAGGAGATGAAAATACCTATTCCTATATTCAATGTCATTAACGGAGGAAAACACGGGGCGGGAAATTTAGACTTTCAAGAGTTTCATATTATTCCGTCGGGATTAAAAAATTATTCTGAGAGCTTAAGAATGGGAGAAGAAATATACCAAGGAGTAAAAAAGGTATTAATTCGTCATGGAGCCATTCATTCGGTAGGAGACGAAGGAGGATTTGCTCCTAACCTTTTCACTAATCTGGATGCTTTGGAAGTTTTAGTAACGGCAATTAGTGAAGCCGGATACATATTTAAACAGGATATTTTTCTTGGATTAGATGTTGCCGCTAGCCACTTCTACCAGGGGGGAAGATACAAAATAAGAGATAAAACAATGCCCTGTGACGCCGAAGAATTAACTGATTTTTATCGGGAACTTTTGGTCCAATATCCTCTTTTAAGTTTAGAAGATCCCTTTTATGAGGATGATTGGGAAAGCTGGCAAAAAATCACCCAGGAATTTCCCTCGATGATGATTGTTGGCGATGATTTATTAGCTACCAACAGAAAAAGAGTTGAAATGGCTATTGCAAGAAAAGCCTGTGGGGCTATTTTAATTAAACCAAATCAAATTGGAACAGTGGCGGAAACAATAGAAGTGATTAAAATCGCCCGGCAGGCGGGCTGGAAAATTGTTGTTTCTCACCGTAGCGGAGAAACAAACGATGATTTTATTGCTGATTTTGCCGTTGGAGTAGGAGCAGAATATGTTAAATTTGGCGCCCCCGCAAGGGGAGAAAGAGTAGCAAAATACAATAGACTCCTAAAAATTCAAGAAGAGCTAGAAAAAAATTCCAACAATGATAAAGCCAGTAGTTCTTATCATTCTTGACGGCTGGGGGTTAGCACCGGCAGGTCCGGGAAATGCCCTTTCTCAAGCAAAAATTCCCAATTTTCAAAAATATTGGGCTGTTTATCCCCGGAGCCAACTTGAAGCCTCAGGCGAAGCCGTAGGACTGCCAAAGGGAGAATGCGGAAATTCAGAAACTGGCCATTTAAACTTGGGGGCAGGAGAAATTGTTTTCCAAGACCTACCAAGAATTGATATGGCAATTGCCGATGGTACTTTTTTCCAAAAAGAAGCTTTTCTTAAGGCAATTGAGCATACTAAAAGATACCAAAGTCGTCTTCATCTTTTGGGGTTAATTGGCGCTGGAGGAGTCCACTCTAGTCTGGAGCATCTTTTGGCACTACTGCGACTTGCCAAAAACCACGGTGTCTCCGAGGTTTATCTTCATCTTTTTACTGACGGCCGCGATTCGCCTCCAACCTCAGCCCCAAATTATATTCTGAGGATAGAAAGTGAACTAAAAAGTTTAGAAATAGGAAAAATTGCCACTATTATTGGGAGATATTACGCAATGGATAGAGACCTGCGCTGGGAAAGAACTAAAAAGGCCTATGATTTATTAGTTTTAGGAAAGGGAACAGAAGCTACTAGCCCCTTGGAAGCAATTAAAAAATCTTACGCCAACGGTAAAACGGACGAATTTATTGGGCCAATTATTATCGACAAGAGAGGGATTATTAATGATAACGATGCGGTAGTTTTCTTTAACTTCCGAATTGATAGACCGCGACAACTTACTAAGGCTTTTGTTTTACCTGATTTTGAAAATTTAAAAATTAAAAAAACATACTTCGATCCCTATGCCGAACGTTATGGCTTAAAGATTTATGAAACTCCTAGGGGGACAACAACTTTCAAAAGAGAAAAAATTTTAAAAAATTTGTTTTTTGTAACAATGACAGAATATGAAAGGGGATTACCGGTGGCTGTTGCTTTCCCGCCAGAACCAGTAAAATTGCCACTAGCGAGAGTCTTGTCTGAGCAAGGATTACGCCAACTTCATATTGCCGAAAGCGAAAAATATCCCCATATTACGGTCTTTTTTGATGGGGGCAGGGAAACGCCGTTTCCCGGCGAAGAATGGAGAGAAATCCCTTCTCCTAAGGTGGCAACCTATGATTTAAAGCCGGAAATGTCTGCTTATGAACTAACAAGAGAAATATTAAGAAGAATAAAAAATAATATTTACGATTTTATTTTAATAAACTTTGCTAACCCGGATATGGTGGGGCATACCGGAGTAATTTCTGCGGGAATAAAGGCTTGTGAGGCAGTAGATGAATGTTTAGGAAAAATTGTAGATGCAGTTTTAAATCTGAACGGCATTTGTGTAGTTACCGCTGACCACGGAAACATTGAAGAAATGATAAACCTGAAAACAGGAGAAATCGATACAGAGCACTCTACCAACCCAGTTCCTTTTATAGTAATTGGGAAACAATACAATTTAAGTGGAAGAGTTCTTCCGCGGGGAATTCTAGCAGATGTAGCGCCAACAATTTTAGGAATCTTGGGAATTGAAAAACCACAATTAATGATGGGTAAAAATTTACTCAATGAAGCAAAAATTTATTAAAAAAAGTAAAAATTTACTAAAATCACCACCAAATCTCAAGAATTACTCAAGTGCGTTTGCCTCTTTTTCCTGGAACAAGGCAGAAAAAGAACTTTTTTGGTTTAAGGGAAGAAAAATAAATGCTGCCTATAACGCCTTAGACCGCCAGGCTTTAGGAAAAAATAAAAATAAAATTGCTCTTTACTGGGAGGGAGAAGGGGGCGAAAAAGAAAATTTTACTTTTGGAGAGCTTTTTGTTTTGGCAGAAAAGTTTGGAGGGTTTTTAAAATCTTTAGGAATAAAACCGGGGGGTAGAGTTTTTTTCTTCCTTCCAAGAATACCTGCACTTTACTGGGGATTTTTAGGAGCGCTAAGAATTGGGGCAATTGCCGGAAACTTATTTGCTGCTTTTGAAAGCCAAGCTCTGTATGACCGACTAAAAAATTCACAAGCAGGGGTAGTTATTACCAACAGGCAATTATATTACAGATTGAAAAAAATAGAAAAAGACCTGCCAAATTTGAAAAAAGTTATTTTTGCTGAAAACCTTAAGCGGCTTCTGGATCGCTCCTCTACTAAGACGCCCTGTCGGCCAATGGAACCTTCATCTCCAGCTTTTATGCTTTATACTTCTGCTACTGGGAACACGCCGGTTTGCGGGATTGCTATTCCCCACAAAGCAATTATTCAACAACATATAACCGCCAAGTGGGTATTAGATCTTAAAGAAAACGATATTTACTGGTGCACCGGGGACCCCGCTTGGGTAACTGGAGTTGCCTACGGAATACTTGCTCCTTGGTCACTGGGCGTTTCTCAAGTTGTTTTCGAAGGAAGATTTAACCCCCAAAAATGGTATTCAATAATCGAAAAATATAGAGTGTCAGTTTTATATACCGCCCCCACCGCAATTAGAATGCTTAAAAAAGAAGAAGAATTAATTAAAAAATATGACCTTTCCTCAATAAGACACATTGCCAGTGTAGGTGAACCCTTAGATAAGCACTCTGTCTATTGGACAATGGAAAAACTAAAAGTTCCCGCTCATGATACTTGGTGGCAAACGGAAACGGGAGCAATAATGATAGCTAATTTTCCCTCTTTGGACATTAAACCGGGCTCAATGGGAAAACCAATTCCGGGAGTTGAGGCAGCAATTATAGACAAGAACGGTAGGCAATTAGGGCCAAACAAAGAAGGAAATCTTGCTTTTAAACCAAACTGGCCATCCCTTATGGTGAGAATTTGGAAAAATAAAAAAAGATATTCTTCTTATTTTAAAAACGGTTGGTATCTAAGCGGGGATAGAGCCTACAAAGACAAAGATGGTTATTTTTGGTTTATTGGCAGAGCAGATGATGTCATCAAAACTTCAGGGGAAAGAGTAGGGCCATTTGAGGTAGAATCTTGTCTTTTAGAACATCCTGCGGTAGTTGAAACCGGAGTAATAGGAAAGCCCGATCCCCTTCGGGGAGAAATCGTAAAAGCTTTTGTGGTTTTAAAAAATGGTTGGAAACCTTCCCAAAAACTAAAAGAGGAACTCCAACAATTTGTTAAAACCCATCTTGCAGGTCATGCTTACCCGCGGGAAATTGAATTTGTTAATAAACTTCCAAAAAATCGTTCGGGAAAAATTGTTAGAAGAATTTTAAAGGCAAAAGAATTGGGCTTGCCCATAGGAGATACTTCTACTTTGGAGGAATATTAATCAAAACAGTAATTTCTCCCCGTGGGGGGTTTTCCTCAAGAGTTTTTAAAAGTTCAGTTGGTTTTCCGCGAAGAAACTCTTCAAATATTTTAGTTATTTCTCTGGCTAAAACCAAATCAACTTCCCCAAAAATTAATTGGATTTCATTGAGTAGTTTTATTACTCTTTTTGGTGATTCAAAAAGTATTAAAGTGCAGGAAAACGGAATTTTTTTAACTTTTTCGAGCAATTTTTTTCTTCTCAAATTTTTCTTGGGTAAATAACCTAAAAAAAGAAATTTATCTGGAGGAAAACCTGAAGCTACTAAAGCTGCCAGGGGAGCAGAAGGCCCGGGAATAGGAATTACTTTTATATTTTGAGCAATACATTCTCTCACTAGTTTAAAACCGGGGTCGGAAATAGTAGGCGTACCAGCATTGCTTACTAAAGCGACGCTTTTACCATTTTTAAGTTCATTAATTAATTGGGGAATTCTTTTTTCTTCATTTTTTTCGTAATAAGAGACTAGCTTTCCCCTTCGGGCAATTTTTAACTTTTGAAGCAAAAGTCCTGTTTTCCTTGTGTCTTCGCAGGCAATAATATCGACGTTTTTAAGAATTTCAATTGCTCTTAAAGTAATATCTTGAAGATTACCAATAGAAGTGGCTACAATATAAAGCATTATTAAAATTTTAACAGGTGCAAAAATCCTGTCAAGGGATAAAAATTTCTTTAAAAAGTGCGGAGGCTTTTTTTCTTTTTAACTTTCCTCGGCTTTTTCACTCTAACTACTTCCGCTTTTGGGAAGGAAGAGTTCGAGGTTAATTATAACACCACCTATGAAGTTTTAACTTCGGGAAAAACTCAAGTTATTCAAGAAGTTTCGTTGAAAAATAAGCTTTCCAATGTTTACGCCACTCAATACTCTTTAATAATTAAAGGGGGTAAAATAGACAATATTCAAGCAAACGATGGGGAAGGACCGCTAAAAACCGAGATTAAAAAAGTTGGTCAGGAAACAATAATTAATTTAACCTTCAACCAGCAAGTAGTGGGAACGGGGAAAACTTTGAATTTTACTTTAAGATACGATGCCTTAGATTTAGCCCAAAAAAATGGCCAAATTTGGGAAATTAATATTCCAAAACTTGGAGAAAAAGAAGAAATTGATAATTATACTCTTTTTTTGAAAGTGCCAAAAAGCTTTGGGCAAGCTAATTTTATTAAACCACCCCCAGTAGAAAGCAATTCTGAAGGAAATTACAATATTTTTCGCTTCACTAAAAACCAAATAATTTTAGCGGGAGTTAACGCCGCCTTCGGCCAATTCCAAATCTTTGATTTTAACCTTTCTTATTATCTAGAAAAACCAAACTCTCACTTGGGAGAAATCGAAATTGCCCTTCCGCCAGACACCGCCTTTCAGAAAATAAGTTATCAGCAAATTGAGCCTTTACCGGTAAATGTAAGGGTCGATAATGATGGAAATTGGCTAGCGAAATATATTTTAAATCCTAAAGAAAAAATAATTGTTAAGGCTAAGGGGAAAGCAAAAATTTTTGGTCAACCTCAGGAATTTTTTCCTCCTCCAAAAAAAGAAACTCTTAAAAACAACCTTTTGCCTAAAAAATATTGGGAGGCTGATAGTCCTTTAATTATGCAAAAAGCGCAAGAGCTAAAAACCCCTCGAGCAATTTACGATTTTGTGGTTAAAACTTTAAATTATGATTTTGATAAAGTAGAGGAAAATCCTAAAAGATTGGGAGCGCTTCAGGCTTTGAGTTATCCTCAAAGCGCAATTTGTATGGAGTTTACCGATCTTTTTATTGCCCTTTCTCGAGCAGCAGGAATTCCCGCCAGAGAAATAAACGGCTTTGCCTATACTACTAATGAAAAACTTACCCCGCTAAGTCTAAATACTGATGTTCTACACGCCTGGCCAGAATACTATGATGAGGAAAAAGAGGTCTGGATGCCAGTAGACCCAACCTGGGAAAAAACCACTGGGGGAATTGATTATTTCAAAAGAACCGATCTTAATCACTTTGCTTTTGTAATTCATGGGGAAAACAGCGAATTTCCTTTACCGGTAGGGAGTTATAAAAATAGCGAAATTCAGGAAAAAAATGTTCAGGTGACTTTTGGAGAATACGAGGAAGAAAAGCCGCCAGAATTAAAAGTGGAGTTTAATTTACCGGAAAAAATTTATTGGGGAATTAAAAATAAGGGCGAGATTTTGATTAAAAATCTTGGGCCAGGAGCAGCATATAGACTCAATGCGAGAATTAAATCAAGTGGAGTAGAGTTAACTTCTTCTAAAGAATTTCCTTTTGTTCTAGAAATTCTCCCCCCTTTTGCCAGCGAAAAAATTGAATTCGAAATAAAACCAAAATTTAAAGATTCTTTCAGTCCCAACTTGGAAGTTTATTTAAATGACCAAAAATTTACCTATTCTTTTAAAAATGGATTTTCCCCCGAAAGGATAGTTTTGTTATTTTTAGGAGGAATTTTGCTGGGAGTTGGCTTTGCAATTTTGACAAAAACAAAAATTTATGTTAGAAAAAGACAATGAAGAAATATTTAAGACTTTATATTTACAATTTTTTCTCTTTATGGTTGGTGGCCAATATTTTGGCGGGAGTTAATTTTAGGGGTGGGTATCAAACTTTAGCCATAACCGCCTTGGCCTTAACTTTGGTTAATCTTTTAATCAAACCATTAATAAATCTTCTTTTTCTACCACTAAACCTCTTGACTTTGGGTTTATTTCGTTGGTTAGCCAATGTAGTTGCTCTTCACTTGGTAACAGTAATTGTTCCGGAATTTGAGGTTTCGGGATTTAATTTTCCTGGTTTTTCCCAAGGAAACTTTGTTATTCTTCCTACTTATTTGTCGAGGTTTTGGGTTTTAGTAATCGCTTCATTTATTATTAGTTTTATAATTTCGTTTTTAACTTGGCTAAATAAATGAGTATGGAAAAGTTTATTCTTATATTTCAGATTTTAGTTTCCGGATTTCTGATTGCTCTAATTTTGCTTCAACCTAAAAGTGGGGGGTTGGGAACTGCCTTTGGGGGAGGAGAATTTCGCTTTAGTAAAAGGGGCCCAGAAAGGGTAATTTTTGTAGCCACTACAATCTTAGTGATTCTTTTTCTTCTTGGGGCAATCATAAATACGCTTATTTCATTAAGATGAAAAAGTTTTTCAAAAAGATTCGTTTTTCTTTTCTTTTGGTAAGTGCCTTTTTCAAAAAACACCAAAAGCTAATTTTTTTGGGATTTCTATTGGGGCTATTGAGTTATTGGAGTATTCCCAAGATTTATAAAAAATTTTTCTTTTATCGGGGAGAAAGAATCGGATACGTGGGAAAGTTTACCTATGAAACCCCCCTTTTGGAAATCCAAGAAAAAATAAGTATGGGACTAACAACTATTTCCCCCGACGGTCGTGTTTTGCCCCAACTAGCTCAATCATGGGAAATTAATAAAGAAGGAAGGGAGTATATCTTTACTCTAAAGGATAATCTTTTTTGGCAAGATGGAAAACCCCTAAAAGCTCAAGATATCAACTATAAATTTAGCGATGTTACCACTAAAGTTTTGGATGAAAAAAGAATTAAGTTTGAATTGAAAGAGCCATTTTCTCCCTTTCTTTCTGTAGTTTCCCAACCTATTTTTAAAAAAGGTATGGTGGGAATAGGGGAATATAAAGTAAAGAAAATAAAAAGAAGTGGGGAAGTGATTCATCAAATTTATTTAGTCTCCCTAAAAGAGCGAAAAAAACTTATTTTTAAATTTTATCCAACAGAAGCAGCATTAAAAACTGCCTTTAAGCTGGGAGAAATAGATACTGCGGTAGGGATAACTCAGCCGGAAGAGTTTAGTTCTTGGCCTAGGGTAAAAATTACTCCTGAGGTAAAATACAATCGGTTTGTAGCTTTATTTTTCAATACTCAGAATCCAAAGTTTTCTGAAAAGCCATTTAGACAAGCTTTAGCTTATGCTATTCAAAAAAAATGGTCTTACCGCGCCTTAACACCCATCAACCCTTATTCTTGGGCTTATAATCCAAATGTGAAGCCATATAATTTTGACTCAGAAAATGCTAAAAAACTTTTAGAAAAAACAAAAACTAGTGGAGAAAAGGCTAAAGAAATTGAATTATCTACAATCTCCTCTTTAATTCAAACGGCAGAGCAAATAAAAAAAGATTGGGAAAATCTTGGAATTGAATGTAAAATAAAAATAATAAATAATTTAGATGAGCCGTTTGAGGTAATTTTAGCCTCTCAAGAAATTCCCCCGGATCCAGATCAATATATTTTTTGGCACTCTACTCAGGAGTTAAATATTACTCGATATAAAAACCCAAAAATTGACAAACTTCTGGAAGAGGGAAGAAAAACTTTTGACGAAGCAAAAAGAAAAGAAATTTATCTAGATTTTCAAAAATCTCTAGTAGAAGAAGCTCCTGCAATTTTCCTTTATCATCCGGTAGTTTATACTATCTCGAAAATTTGATATAATTCTTACAAAGGCCGAAGTGGCGGAATTGGCAGACGCGCACGGTTCAGGACCGTGTCCTATAAAGGGTGTGGGTTCAAATCCCACCTTCGGCACTCAGCGCTCGTGGCGGAATTGGCATACGCGATAGCTTGAGGAGCTATGCTCGTAAGAGCGTGGGGGTTCGAGTCCCCCCGAGCGCACCAAGGACGGATAGCTCAGCTGGCCTAGAGCGCCTCTCTTACACAGAGGAGGTCAGAGGTTCAAATCCTCTTCCGTCCACCAGGCCGAGGTAGCCAAGGTGGTCACGGCGCGTGTCTGAAAAACATGAGATGGCGGTTCGACTCCGCCCCTCGGCACCAAAAGGCGGGTGTAGTTCAGGAGTAGAACGTCTCGTTGCCAACGAGAAGGCCGTGGGTGCGAATCCCATCACCCGCTCCATTGCGAGGTCGTCTAACGGTAGGACAGCGGCCTTTGGAGCCGTTAATCCAGGTTCGAATCCTGGCCTCGCAGCTAAAAGCCGAGGTGGCGGAATTGGCAGACGCGAGGGACTTAAAATCCCTTGATAGACAACTATTGTGCGGGTTCGAGTCCCGCCCTCGGCACCGGAGAGTGGCGCAGTTGGCTAAGCGCGCATGGTTTGGGACCATGAGGTCGCGGGTTCGAGTCCCGCCTCTCCGACCAAATCCCAAACTCAAAAATGCAAACAATCATTTTTTCTCCTAAATTTTCAAATGAATTTAATTCTCTTTTGAATTTTTATTATATTTGGTGGAATGAGAAACAAGCTCTGGAGGAAAAAGAAAAAATAAAAGTCGGTGGAGGAATTGAGACGCTTGCTTTTGTTTACGAAAAAATAAGGAATGCTATTGAATATAAAGGCGAAAATCTTTTGCGTCGCTATGCTACAGAAAGGATTCTCAGGCGATATTCCTGGATTAACTCCTCGTGGGATTATCAAAAAACTGCCGAATTGATAATAAAGGAGCTTATTTGGGCAAGATATTTAAAAGAAGAAGAGGTAAATGTTGGAAAAATAAATGAAGTCGAAAAGATTTTAAAAAAATTTCTTCCTCTTCTTAACTTTAGTCAAGAAAAAGAATGGAAAGATTGGATTTTTACTATCGCCTCCTGCGAAATAGAAAATTGTCTTTGCCCTCACATCATCGATGAGGGATACGCAGAGGTAATTAGCGAGTGGATTAAAAATAATTACTCCATCCCCGAACTTTCGGAAGAAGAAAAAAATACTCAAATATTCCTTGCGGCAGCCCGAGCTTTTCTTAAATTAGATGACCCAACTTTAAATTGGTATCTTTTAAAAAGGGAATGCCCCGATGTGAACTCCCCCCAAGAGCTACTGAAAGCAAAAGAAAAAATAGCCAGCGAGTTAAATCACCCTCTTGGGCTTTCTCTTTTTCGTTTTACCCGAAAGATATTGGCTCAGTTTTTTATCTTAAAAGAAATCATCGAAAAAAACTTTCCTCATAAAATAAATTCTATCTTTGAGCATCCAGAAAAATTAAAAGAAGAAATTGAGGAAGCCTGCGAGGAAGAATATCTAGAAACAAAAGTAAAAATTAACCGGGGAATCATTCGAAGTATTGTCTACATTTTTGCCACAAAGGTCCTCATCGCTCTTTTATTAGAAATTCCCTATGAGACTTTCTTCTTCAAAAAGATTAATTTCTTGCCAATAGGAATAAATATCATCCTCCCTCCATCCTTAATGCTCTTTTTAGGCTCTACTATCAAGGTTCCTGGGGAAGAAAATACCCAAAAAATCATTAGAGAAATAAATTCTTTTGTTTATAAAAAGGATAATATTTCTAAAACTCCCGTTTCTCTTTCTCAAAGAATAAGAGTTTCTTTCCTCC
>Ga0209227_1001592_pt1 | contig 17372 bp, 26 predicted proteins | sample YNPBryantNP2012_FD_185815 | JGI IMG/M metagenome (GOLD analysis project Ga0209227, IMG submission 185815) | Anoxygenic and chlorotrophic microbial mat microbial communities from Yellowstone National Park, USA - YNP Bryant NP 2012 (SPAdes)... ...
TGACCATCAGCGCAGCATTGCGCACGCGCGTCAAAGAGACCGTTGCCGCCATCCGCGCCACCGTCGACCATGAGCGCATGCCGCCGCCGCCGGCATCGCGGCGGCAGTGCGCCGTCTGTGAATTTCGTCGGTTCTGCAACGACGTCGTGTAATGGTACATACGTTCGACGCTCTATCCCCGACTCCAGAGGCGCTATCGGCGCTGTTTTCGCAACCCGTCCAACGCAGGGTCAAAACAGCGGCGCTTCTGATCAGGATGTCAACCGTTTTTGCAACGTTTTGCTGATTGGAAAGGGATGCAGCGTGTTTCGCAACTTGACGCGGTTCTGGCGCAAAAATCGAGTTGCGAAACGCGCCTGTCCATGCTAAGATATGGGTGTTGAGATGAAGTGACAGGAAGGCTCAGGAGCGGCGACGTGCGGGTGTTGGGGTCTGGAACACTGGTGGGGAAGGGAGCGGAGGTTGGGATTTCAGCAATTTCGGCTCGTTGAAGAGCACTGAAACTTCCAACCAGTTCGTCGAGCACGCGGCGGGGCATCATATTTCAGCAATTTCGGCTCGTTGAAGAGCACTGAAACAGATATTCCGCAAACTGTTCCGACGCCTCGCGCAGCATTTCAGCAATTTCGGCTCGTTGAAGAGCACTGAAACCGAATAATAACGCCCTTATCGGTCAGTTCCAGCGCGATTTCAGCAATTTCGGCTCGTTGAAGAGCACTGAAACTCGTGGTGGACGTGCATCCACCGACGAGCAATCTCGATTTCAGCAATTTCGGCTCGTTGAAGAGCACTGAAACCCTTGCCGTTCGATGTCTACCGCCTCTTCGTTGAGAATTTCAGCAATTTCGGCTCGTTGAAGAGCACTGAAACGCTCGCGGCGATCGCGGCGCAGATAGGGCTGGTCGATTTCAGCAATTTCGGCTCGTTGAAGAGCACTGAAACCCGCAACCTCGTCGCGCAATCGCGCGGCGATCTCGGATTTCAGCAATTTCGGCTCGTTGAAGAGCACTGAAACGCTATTGGCGGCGCTGGATTACTGGGGCGCGGATCGATTTCAGCAATTTCGGCTCGTTGAAGAGCACTGAAACAGCCGAGCAGCAACTCCGCGCTGGAGCGCTGGTAGATTTCAGCAATTTCGGCTCGTTGAAGAGCACTGAAACGCCGAGGCAATCGTGAATATAAAACCTCACCGCCTTCAATTTCAGCAATTTCGGCTCGTTGAAGAGCACTGAAACAACCATAGCAGTTCGACGCTGTAACCATTCCCGTTGAATTTCAGCAATTTCGGCTCGTTGAAGAGCACTGAAACATGTACCAGAACAGTTGTCGCATTGCGTACTCCTCATTTCAGCAATTTCGGCTCGTTGAAGAGCACTGAAACATCTTAGCATTTATTCGAATCGAATCGAACCAGCAATTTCAGCAATTTCGGCTCGTTGAAGAGCACTGAAACAATGCCGCTGCGCTTCCAGAATCGCCGCTTCCAGCATTTCAGCAATTTCGGCTCGTTGAAGAGCACTGAAACGTTTATCTCCGGCGCGATGCGATATTTGCCGCCGACGTATTTCAGCAATTTCGGCTCGTTGAAGAGCACTGAAACTTGATCTCAGGCGCGATGCGATATTTTCCGCCGAATTTCAGCAATTTCGGCTCGTTGAAGAGCACTGAAACCTCGCTGGGCGTATGTGATGGCGCATAAACTCCCTATTTCAGCAATTTCGGCTCGTTGAAGAGCACTGAAACCTCATTCTCATCCCGACCGACGGCGTGTCTGTCTGGATTTCAGCAATTTCGGCTCGTTGAAGAGCACTGAAACCAAAGTCGTTCCACAGCATATGAACCGAACGCAAACATTTCAGCAATTTCGGCTCGTTGAAGAGCACTGAAACTCCGCTGCCGCAACCGGCGCGTCGGCGCGATGTGGAATTTCAGCAATTTCGGCTCGTTGAAGAGCACTGAAACGTCGTCGCTTCCGTATTCCAGTCGCCCGTCGCGCAATTTCAGCAATTTCGGCTCGTTGAAGAGCACTGAAACTCTGTTGCTGCCGTCGCTGAATGTCAAAGAGAACCTCGATTTCAGCAATTTCGGCTCGTTGAAGAGCACTGAAACCGAGCAACTACGCAACCGCGCTGCGCGACTACCAGAATTTCAGCAATTTCGGCTCGTTGAAGAGCACTGAAACTCCTCGGACGCAAAATCACCCGCCTGAACCCTGAACGATTTCAGCAATTTCGGCTCGTTGAAGAGCACTGAAACGCGATGGAAACGTTTGCCGTCTGCGTTCCCCGCTGGCATTTCAGCAATTTCGGCTCGTTGAAGAGCACTGAAACAGACTGCGCTTTCAGTATTGCGCAGTCTGTTTGAAATTTCAGCAATTTCGGCTCGTTGAAGAGCACTGAAACCATAGTCGAGAAATTGACCAAGCTCATCGATGATAAATTTCAGCAATTTCGGCTCGTTGAAGAGCACTGAAACGTTTCTGGAAGCGAGCGAGCGGAGAATTGCGTTCCCGATTTCAGCAATTTCGGCTCGTTGAAGAGCACTGAAACCTTGAGGCGAGCCCCGACGGGGTTGTGTACGGAACATTTCAGCAATTTCGGCTCGTTGAAGAGCACTGAAACGTCGTCGTAGTATGGCGTCAGATTGAGACGCTTCGCATTTCAGCAATTTCGGCTCGTTGAAGAGCACTGAAACAGCGGATCAGCCGAGCGACGTGCCGCATCACCCAAAATTTCAGCAATTTCGGCTCGTTGAAGAGCACTGAAACGCCGCAACTCGTTGAGGACGCGGCGGATCAGCAACATTTCAGCAATTTCGGCTCGTTGAAGAGCACTGAAACGTCGGCTGGCGCGCAAGCGAAAGCGAAGCGCGCCGAATTTCAGCAATTTCGGCTCGTTGAAGAGCACTGAAACCGCAGATGCCGACGGTCGCCGGTTTCGACAAGCGCATTTCAGCAATTTCGGCTCGTTGAAGAGCACTGAAACCCACGCGCCAGGCGAGCGTCTGGCGACGAGATTCGAGATTTCAGCAATTTCGGCTCGTTGAAGAGCACTGAAACAGCCGATCAGCAACTCCGCGCTGGAGCGCTGGTAGATTTCAGCAATTTCGGCTCGTTGAAGAGCACTGAAACTCGTGGTGGACGTGCATCCACCGACAGGCGATCTCGATTTCAGCAATTTCGGCTCGTTGAAGAGCACTGAAACCGTTCGAGACGCGAAACGATCCGCAACCGGAGTACGATTTCAGCAATTTCGGCTCGTTGAAGAGCACTGAAACCTTGAGACGAGCCCCGACGGGACTGTGTACGGAAAATTTCAGCAATTTCGGCTCGTTGAAGAGCACTGAAACGTACTAATCTGGCGGTGGGCGTCCTGATTGCGCCGAATTTCAGCAATTTCGGCTCGTTGAAGAGCACTGAAACTTCTTTGTGAGTGACGGAGTGAGTTTATGCGCCATATTTCAGCAATTTCGGCTCGTTGAAGAGCACTGAAACAATTGGGCTGCGGACGTCAGCGACTATGCGATTGCATTTCAGCAATTTCGGCTCGTTGAAGAGCACTGAAACGAGATCAACCGACGGTTCGGCGCGGTCGACGCGCGATTTCAGCAATTTCGGCTCGTTGAAGAGCACTGAAACACGCGAGTTCGATGAGCGTCGGCAGCAGCGTCAAGAATTTCAGCAATTTCGGCTCGTTGAAGAGCACTGAAACTCAGCATCAACTCCGCGACCGACTGCGCGTCATTGCATTTCAGCAATTTCGGCTCGTTGAAGAGCACTGAAACTTGACCCGATCGCCGGCGTATTCGCGTTCCTTGCGCATTTCAGCAATTTCGGCTCGTTGAAGAGCACTGAAACCGTACAGAAACGCGGCGCGCAGCAGGTATAATTAAATTTCAGCAATTTCGGCTCGTTGAAGAGCACTGAAACCGCGGTTGGTCGCAGCGACCAGCGCGAGGAACGCGAAATTTCAGCAATTTCGGCTCGTTGAAGAGCACTGAAACGTTGAATGAACCGCCACGTCGGAACGAGGTCGTAGATTTCAGCAATTTCGGCTCGTTGAAGAGCACTGAAACTTCTCGGTGCGCGCGGGAACGTCGTCGCCGAACACAATTTCAGCAATTTCGGCTCGTTGAAGAGCACTGAAACCTGAACGCGCCCGTCCACGCCGACGGAAGAAACTCTATTTCAGCAATTTCGGCTCGTTGAAGAGCACTGAAACTATTGCGCACTGTTTGCCAGTATTTGCCGAAATTGGATTTCAGCAATTTCGGCTCGTTGAAGAGCACTGAAACACAAACAACGCCGGCGTGTACCACGATCGATTCCCGATTTCAGCAATTTCGGCTCGTTGAAGAGCACTGAAACTTTTCTTCCCGCGCCGGTTCGCGCGGGCTTCAGCGATTTCAGCAATTTCGGCTCGTTGAAGAGCACTGAAACTTGTAGTCGTAGGGATCCCACTGCGCAGACCAGTTGATTTCAGCAATTTCGGCTCGTTGAAGAGCACTGAAACTGTTTGGAACAAGGTCATTGCAACCCCTTCGGTCATATTTCAGCAATTTCGGCTCGTTGAAGAGCACTGAAACTCACTACAGCATTTCCACCTTGACAAGGATGGTTCATATTTCAGCAATTTCGGCTCGTTGAAGAGCACTGAAACGCGGTAAAGGTCGAAAAAGCGGCGCTTCTCCGGCTCGATTTCAGCAATTTCGGCTCGTTGAAGAGCACTGAAACACAGTATACCGCGCCGGCGCGCGGTTGTCAATACGATTTCAGCAATTTCGGCTCGTTGAAGAGCACTGAAACATGAGACCATGACCGGCGTGAGCCAGGGGAGACCAGGGATTTCAGCAATTTCGGCTCGTTGAAGAGCACTGAAACTACTCGCCGACGCTTGCCACGCGCCAGGCGAGCGCCATTTCAGCAATTTCGGCTCGTTGAAGAGCACTGAAACGCGGACGGCGCGCGCGCGGTGCGGGTTGCGGGCTGAATTTCAGCAATTTCGGCTCGTTGAAGAGCACTGAAACGGTGCTCGACGAGCGCGGCGCTGTCGCAGCGGGCGAATTTCAGCAATTTCGGCTCGTTGAAGAGCACTGAAACGCACCTCGCGCTCCGCGTTCGTCTCGCCGAACTGCATTTCAGCAATTTCGGCTCGTTGAAGAGCACTGAAACAGCGATTTTGTCAACGAGCACCGGCAGCAGCGTCGGCATTTCAGCAATTTCGGCTCGTTGAAGAGCACTGAAACTTCTAACGTCGGCGCATTCGCCTTAGCCTGCAGTAATTTCAGCAATTTCGGCTCGTTGAAGAGCACTGAAACTGGCCCACGTTGGCAGGACGCAGGCGCCTGCGTTCGATTTCAGCAATTTCGGCTCGTTGAAGAGCACTGAAACCGAGTCGTCGTTGATGACGTTGCTGTTGGGGATCGATTTCAGCAATTTCGGCTCGTTGAAGAGCACTGAAACGAATGCTGCACCGATCGCCTGGTTCCTTGAACGATGATTTCAGCAATTTCGGCTCGTTGAAGAGCACTGAAACGCCTGGCTTCCCAAACGAGTTTGTGCGTTTATGCCCCATATTTCAGCAATTTCGGCTCGTTGAAGAGCACTGAAACCGCAGCGTCTGCGGGGCGCGGCTCATCCTCGCTGCGCTGATTTCAGCAATTTCGGCTCGTTGAAGAGCACTGAAACGCATGATTTCGGCTGGGTGCCTGCGTACACGTACGATTTCAGCAATTTCGGCTCGTTGAAGAGCACTGAAACGATGACGTTGTTAGTCATCTCGTTTGTGTTCTGGAATTTCAGCAATTTCGGCTCGTTGAAGAGCACTGAAACTCCTGCCGACGCCCTGCCCTCCAATCCACAACTGCGATTTCAGCAATTTCGGCTCGTTGAAGAGCACTGAAACGGGTTTGTTTCGGGGCGCAATATCGCGGTGTTCAACGATTTCAGCAATTTCGGCTCGTTGAAGAGCACTGAAACGCGTCCAATCCTCGTTGCGGAACCGCGCGCCCAGCATTTCAGCAATTTCGGCTCGTTGAAGAGCACTGAAACGACGATTTCGTAAACGCGCTACGGTGAGAGAGGATTATTTCAGCAATTTCGGCTCGTTGAAGAGCACTGAAACCCCAGCGCGCGGCGCGTTGCCAGACCGCCGCGCCGTTTTTCAGCAATTTCGGCTCGTTGAAGAGCACTGAAACGCAATCGCCCGAAATCCGTCTCCCGCGTGAAGAACTTTTTCAGCAATTTCGGCTCGTTGAAGAGCACTGAAACGAACTCGTTGCGCGGCTCGGCGGCGATCCGGAGTACTTTTCAGCAATTTCGGCTCGTTGAAGAGCACTGAAACATTGTGCGCGACGTGATTTTCGCGTTGCGATAGTAGCCTTTTCAGCAATTTCGGCTCGTTGAAGAGCACTGAAACATGTCATTCATCAGCGCGCTTTTCAGTCGGATCGGCGTTTTCAGCAATTTCGGCTCGTTGAAGAGCACTGAAACTCGCCATAACGACATACGGCTCAGCCTCGCTCGGATCAAGTTTTCAGCAATTTCGGCTCGTTGAAGAGCACTGAAACGATATACTTCAGCAACGTCTCGATCGTTTCGCGCGTTTTCAGCAATTTCGGCTCGTTGAAGAGCACTGAAACTCGGCGCTGCCGGACGACGTTCGCGCGATACTGGAGTTTTCAGCAATTTCGGCTCGTTGAAGAGCACTGAAACGAGTAGTAATCCACCAATACGAGTGGGATACGAGAGTTTTCAGCAATTTCGGCTCGTTGAAGAGCACTGAAACCAGACGCCGAGTTGTTTCGCAACGATCGTCGCCGCGTTTTCAGCAATTTCGGCTCGTTGAAGAGCACTGAAACATCTCGAAAATGAGTTCTTCACGCGGGAAACCGATTTTTCAGCAATTTCGGCTCGTTGAAGAGCACTGAAACGCGGGATCGCGCTATCGGCGCACCGGCAATCTGCGGCATTTTCAGCAATTTCGGCTCGTTGAAGAGCACTGAAACGCGCTCGTCGCCGTCGTCTGACGTTGATAATTCGTATTTTCAGCAATTTCGGCTCGTTGAAGAGCACTGAAACCCTTACGCCGACGGCGCGCGCACGAGGTGCGCGAAGCTTTTCAGCAATTTCGGCTCGTTGAAGAGCACTGAAACTTCGCGGTCTACGCGCGTTGGGTTGACGGTCTCAACGTTTTCAGCAATTTCGGCTCGTTGAAGAGCACTGAAACGGCTTGCGCGCGGCGACGTGCAGTTGCTCAATGTCATTTTCAGCAATTTCGGCTCGTTGAAGAGCACTGAAACGTACACCACCTGATCGCCGTCGTCGATCTGGGCGTCTTTTCAGCAATTTCGGCTCGTTGAAGAGCACTGAAACGCATCTGCGGAGAGGTGAGGGTGCAACTCCGATTGATTTTCAGCAATTTCGGCTCGTTGAAGAGCACTGAAACGATGAATGCCATACTGGTTCCAGACCAGCGTTCGATTTTCAGCAATTTCGGCTCGTTGAAGAGCACTGAAACCCAGAGCGACCGCTACTACGACCTCGCCGATTTCGTTTTCAGCAATTTCGGCTCGTTGAAGAGCACTGAAACACATCCGCGCCGCCTGTTCCATCCCGACGAACTCGTTTTCAGCAATTTCGGCTCGTTGAAGAGCACTGAAACACGCTTGGCGTGCGCTGGTCGCCGACCGGGCTCGTTGCTTTTCAGCAATTTCGGCTCGTTGAAGAGCACTGAAACGGAGAGCCAGGCGCACCAGGCAACACTGAGGGGAGCGTTTTCAGCAATTTCGGCTCGTTGAAGAGCACTGAAACCTCGATCTGCCCGCGCCAGACTGTCCGCGAGAGTTGTTTTCAGCAATTTCGGCTCGTTGAAGAGCACTGAAACAGCAACGGCACGCGCTCAAAGATCGGCAGAAGGATATTTTCAGCAATTTCGGCTCGTTGAAGAGCACTGAAACAACGACGTGATGATTATACTCTCATTCGCTCTGATTTTTTTCAGCAATTTCGGCTCGTTGAAGAGCACTGAAACCAATCCGCTCAATCTGCCCGCGCCAGATTGTTTTCTTTTCAGCAATTTCGGCTCGTTGAAGAGCACTGAAACCGTATGCGAACGAACGCCATACTGGTTTCATTCCATTTTCAGCAATTTCGGCTCGTTGAAGAGCACTGAAACGTTGAAACGCGGCGAGGGCGCAACTCCGATTGATGTTTTCAGCAATTTCGGCTCGTTGAAGAGCACTGAAACCATCAACCAGACTGGAGCCAACTCGTCGTCAAGCGTTTTCAGCAATTTCGGCTCGTTGAAGAGCACTGAAACCTTGACAACCGCGCGGTTGCGCGGTATACTGTCGGTGCTTTTCAGCAATTTCGGCTCGTTGAAGAGCACTGAAACGCGACGTCGCCGCGCGTCGGCGCAAGGGCGCGCTGGTTTTCAGCAATTTCGGCTCGTTGAAGAGCACTGAAACGAAATAAATCCTGGCGTTCCGTACACAGTCCCGTCTTTTTCAGCAATTTCGGCTCGTTGAAGAGCACTGAAACAGATGCCCGTTGCCAGACCTGTCACTGACACCGACGTTTTCAGCAATTTCGGCTCGTTGAAGAGCACTGAAACTTTATTTCTATACGGTGTTGTGACAGACTGCGCGTGCGTTTTCAGCAATTTCGGCTCGTTGAAGAGCACTGAAACTCGATCAGCGTTGCGCGCGCCACCGGCGGCACGTTTTCAGCAATTTCGGCTCGTTGAAGAGCACTGAAACTCCCGACTTGCTCGCGCAACACCAGATGCGCCGCCGTTTTCAGCAATTTCGGCTCGTTGAAGAGCACTGAAACATTTGTCGCACTCTCATTTCAGACCCTCCCAAACCGCTTTTCAGCAATTTCGGCTCGTTGAAGAGCACTGAAACGCACAGTGTCGGGAACCAACACGCTGCGCGTCTTTTTTTCAGCAATTTCGGCTCGTTGAAGAGCACTGAAACGGATAAGCAGCCGATTCCGCTCGACGAGATCGACGTTTTCAGCAATTTCGGCTCGTTGAAGAGCACTGAAACACCGGAGTTTCGGTGGGAACTTGCTAGGGTGATACATTTTCAGCAATTTCGGCTCGTTGAAGAGCACTGAAACTTGCTGGTCGTACTCGCCACAGACATTATCGACGTTTTTCAGCAATTTCGGCTCGTTGAAGAGCACTGAAACGCGCGAACCGGCGCGGGAAGACGTCGCAACGTCGCATTTTCAGCAATTTCGGCTCGTTGAAGAGCACTGAAACCGGAAGTGACGCGCTGCATATAGGGCTGTACGGCATTTTCAGCAATTTCGGCTCGTTGAAGAGCACTGAAACCGCCCAGATCGCGCCGGAGTTGGGTTGGTCAAGCGGCTTTTCAGCAATTTCGGCTCGTTGAAGAGCACTGAAACTCGATCAGCGTTGCGCGCGCCACCGGCGGCACGTTTTCAGCAATTTCGGCTCGTTGAAGAGCACTGAAACTTCGACGCTCATCTCCGGCGCGCTGGTGGACGGCAGTTTTCAGCAATTTCGGCTCGTTGAAGAGCACTGAAACCCTGGCTGTACCGGCAGCGGGGAACGGCAAACGATCCCGTTTTCAGCAATTTCGGCTCGTTGAAGAGCACTGAAACCGTCTGCGAGTTCGTTCCAGCGGTCGGCATCAACGGTTTTCAGCAATTTCGGCTCGTTGAAGAGCACTGAAACGCAGACGCAGATAGACGGATACATCATCCCGGCAAACTTTTTCAGCAATTTCGGCTCGTTGAAGAGCACTGAAACTCGCGGCGACGAACCCGACCAACCTCGCGTAAGAGGATTTTTCAGCAATTTCGGCTCGTTGAAGAGCACTGAAACTTCACTAACTCCGTCATCGCGTCCAGCGCCTGCTGCGCTTTTCAGCAATTTCGGCTCGTTGAAGAGCACTGAAACGTCGCCCGCACCCGCGCAATAACCCCCGTCGCCGTCGTTTTCAGCAATTTCGGCTCGTTGAAGAGCACTGAAACGACGAAGCGATTCGGGCGCGGGTGGCGGGGCTGATTTTCAGCAATTTCGGCTCGTTGAAGAGCACTGAAACGTCGCGGCTTCGACTGACGACCAGCCGCGCTTTCGTTTTCAGCAATTTCGGCTCGTTGAAGAGCACTGAAACTCACATACGCCCAGCGCGCGGCAAGCGCTGGATCGTTTTCAGCAATTTCGGCTCGTTGAAGAGCACTGAAACTTCGCGGTTTACGCGCGCTGGACTGACGGTCTCAATTTTCAGCAATTTCGGCTCGTTGAAGAGCACTGAAACTCGCTTTGAGCGCCGCATACGCGCGACCGAACAGCGTTTTCAGCAATTTCGGCTCGTTGAAGAGCACTGAAACCGCTGCGTAGTACAGCGCGTCGTCGAGAGAATAGATGATTTTCAGCAATTTCGGCTCGTTGAAGAGCACTGAAACTCCGCGTCGACCGCACTGCACTGACGATCCGCGACGTTTTCAGCAATTTCGGCTCGTTGAAGAGCACTGAAACGCCGCGTTCGCGTGATGAGAAGACTATGCTCGTTGCTTTTCAGCAATTTCGGCTCGTTGAAGAGCACTGAAACCACGCGAACGCGGCGGGTTCGATGCGGCGCGACGTTTTTCAGCAATTTCGGCTCGTTGAAGAGCACTGAAACCGCATCGGCGCGATGTGGACAATCTCCACCCACCCGCTTTTCAGCAATTTCGGCTCGTTGAAGAGCACTGAAACCATATATCGCTGCGCGGCGTTGAGCATCGTCTGTTCCTTTTCAGCAATTTCGGCTCGTTGAAGAGCACTGAAACTCGTTCAGCAGCGCCGCCGACGCCGGAACGTCAATGTTTTCAGCAATTTCGGCTCGTTGAAGAGCACTGAAACCTCTCTCTTGTTGCGTCGTTGCGTCGTCCGGCGCGGGTTTTCAGCAATTTCGGCTCGTTGAAGAGCACTGAAACCGCGGCGGTGTGTCTGCGGTGGGGCTATGTGCACGATTTTCAGCAATTTCGGCTCGTTGAAGAGCACTGAAACGCGGCGAACGTGCGGGCGACTAGCGGAGGCGGAGGCTTTTCAGCAATTTCGGCTCGTTGAAGAGCACTGAAACACGGCGCGGATGCGCTGCTCGAACTGGGTCGGCACCAGATTTTCAGCAATTTCGGCTCGTTGAAGAGCACTGAAACGATGAACTACTATTTCGTAGTCCTCTGTGCGTATAATTTTCAGCAATTTCGGCTCGTTGAAGAGCACTGAAACTTCTCGGTCGAAATCGCGTTCAAGCGTTCGACGCGGCTTTTCAGCAATTTCGGCTCGTTGAAGAGCACTGAAACCTGGGAACCTTCAGTGCGCGGCGAGGTCGAGCCGGGTTTTCAGCAATTTCGGCTCGTTGAAGAGCACTGAAACAAACTGCGCTGTCGGTGTTGCGCGGGCTGTTTGAGGTTTTCAGCAATTTCGGCTCGTTGAAGAGCACTGAAACCGCAGAATGACCCGCGCTTTGAGCGCGGCGTAGGCGTTTTCAGCAATTTCGGCTCGTTGAAGAGCACTGAAACTCGGAACGCCGCCGCGCCGGATCGTTTCCAGCGCCGCCCGTTTTCAGCAATTTCGGCTCGTTGAAGAGCACTGAAACTATCAACCGCCATCCCCTATCCCGCGCTACACGCTTGTTTTCAGCAATTTCGGCTCGTTGAAGAGCACTGAAACCCCCAATCTTCTCACCGTCAAACGAGATTATCTCATTTTCAGCAATTTCGGCTCGTTGAAGAGCACTGAAACTCGACGGCGTATTTGTCTGGAATGTGATAACACCGTTTTCAGCAATTTCGGCTCGTTGAAGAGCACTGAAACCACTGCGGGTGTCGTACCCGCTTCGCTCGATGTAGTTTTCAGCAATTTCGGCTCGTTGAAGAGCACTGAAACCGCGAAACGCGGGCTGGTCGGGTTCGTTCGACGTGCGTTTTCAGCAATTTCGGCTCGTTGAAGAGCACTGAAACGACCGACGCGGAACGTTCGCGGTTCGAGCAGTGGCTGTTTTCAGCAATTTCGGCTCGTTGAAGAGCACTGAAACTCCCAAGGCGTTAGAATGCGCTGGGACGGGGATAGTTTTCAGCAATTTCGGCTCGTTGAAGAGCACTGAAACGGTCATCGCCAACGATGTGACGATTATACTCTCATTCGTTTTCAGCAATTTCGGCTCGTTGAAGAGCACTGAAACCTGGAATGAACTCGCAGACGAGGCGGAACGGCGGCTTTTTCAGCAATTTCGGCTCGTTGAAGAGCACTGAAACTCGCCGGCGTCGTCAACGGTCAACGTCGGCGGCATTTTTCAGCAATTTCGGCTCGTTGAAGAGCACTGAAACTCCGCTGTCGTACCCGGCGCACTGGCGAGATATGCTTTTCAGCAATTTCGGCTCGTTGAAGAGCACTGAAACAGGGGGAAATGCAGTAGTGATGGCGCAGGCGATGGCTTTTCAGCAATTTCGGCTCGTTGAAGAGCACTGAAACCGCCGAACTCGTTGCGATGATTGAGTCGGTCGTCGTTTTCAGCAATTTCGGCTCGTTGAAGAGCACTGAAACCAGCGAGGGCGAGCGTCGCGTCGGTTGCGCTGGTCATTTTCAGCAATTTCGGCTCGTTGAAGAGCACTGAAACATGGCCAAAGCCAAGACGCCCACGAACGGGTTGAAAATTTTCAGCAATTTCGGCTCGTTGAAGAGCACTGAAACTGTGTGCCGTAGCGGCGGCGCTCTGGTACATGCGCCGTTTTCAGCAATTTCGGCTCGTTGAAGAGCACTGAAACCATCGTAGATCGGCGCAACGAACATTCGCTCAATCTTTTCAGCAATTTCGGCTCGTTGAAGAGCACTGAAACGCGTCAGCGGCGCACTGACCAGCGGCGCGCCGTCGTTTTCAGCAATTTCGGCTCGTTGAAGAGCACTGAAACGCGGGCACTGCTGCATATACCGCTGCGCTGCGTTGATTTTCAGCAATTTCGGCTCGTTGAAGAGCACTGAAACGCGTCGTAACGGTCGATGAGTATCTGGACGAGTTCAGGTTTTCAGCAATTTCGGCTCGTTGAAGAGCACTGAAACTCGCTTCTGCGATGAGCCCGTCCCGCGCCAGCGCCTTTTTCAGCAATTTCGGCTCGTTGAAGAGCACTGAAACGCGCGGGCGCGCGCGGAAACATCGAGAGTACGTCATCTTTTCAGCAATTTCGGCTCGTTGAAGAGCACTGAAACGGCAATAATTCCAGAGTGCGCCATATTTCCTCCTACGTTTTCAGCAATTTCGGCTCGTTGAAGAGCACTGAAACTCATTTCTTTCGCGTCGTTCGTCGTCGGGATGAGCTTTTCAGCAATTTCGGCTCGTTGAAGAGCACTGAAACGTGTTGTGACGGCATCTGCTGCTGCATACTAGGCGGCTTTTCAGCAATTTCGGCTCGTTGAAGAGCACTGAAACATTGACAATCCGGGCTCAGCGCGGTATAGTATGACTTTTTCAGCAATTTCGGCTCGTTGAAGAGCACTGAAACGTGTTTAGATGATGCCCGCCTTGCGCATCACGAGATATTTTCAGCAATTTCGGCTCGTTGAAGAGCACTGAAACCCAGCAGCTGGGACGCATTCGCAACCCGCTTGACCTTTCAGCAATTTCGGCTCGTTGAAGAGCACTGAAACGTCCGGGACGCGCGCTGCGTAGTCAGCCAGCACGTTGTTTCAGCAATTTCGGCTCGTTGAAGAGCACTGAAACAGGCGCACGCACTGGTGGGGCGTTGCCTCCGCAGTTTTCAGCAATTTCGGCTCGTTGAAGAGCACTGAAACAGCGGAAGGTTGAACTGGAAGAGCGCTACGGGATCGATTTCAGCAATTTCGGCTCGTTGAAGAGCACTGAAACCACGCGAACCGACCGGTATCGGTCCCGGCTATTTTGTTTCAGCAATTTCGGCTCGTTGAAGAGCACTGAAACCTTCGAGACCCGAACCGGGGCGTCAAGGTCGGGGTTTCAGCAATTTCGGCTCGTTGAAGAGCACTGAAACGCAGCAGCATCAGCAGCATCAGCAGCAGTATGCTGTTTCAGCAATTTCGGCTCGTTGAAGAGCACTGAAACCAAATGCCCATGTAGCGCCAGTAGAACTCCTCGTAACCTTTCAGCAATTTCGGCTCGTTGAAGAGCACTGAAACGTACACCGGTACGCGATCTGCACGCTCATCCCAAGCTTTCAGCAATTTCGGCTCGTTGAAGAGCACTGAAACTCTGTTGGATATCGCTACCTTTGACCGGGTTGTGATTTCAGCAATTTCGGCTCGTTGAAGAGCACTGAAACTCATGTTGCATCAATCGGACATAACGTGCACTGGTATTTCAGCAATTTCGGCTCGTTGAAGAGCACTGAAACCTGGACGCCGGGCGCGTACGTCACGTATATGGCCGGTTTTCAGCAATTTCGGCTCGTTGAAGAGCACTGAAACTGGGCGCGCGCAGCGCGCTCGGAGTTGTGGGGACGATTTCAGCAATTTCGGCTCGTTGAAGAGCACTGAAACCGTTGCTGTAGTAATACCACAGACCAAACGCGCCTGTTTCAGCAATTTCGGCTCGTTGAAGAGCACTGAAACGGTGTCTAACAGGGTTGTAGCGTTTTTTTCGGGTTGTTTCAGCAATTTCGGCTCGTTGAAGAGCACTGAAACCGCTTGATGCAGGCGCGGCTGCGGCGCACAGTGTAATTTCAGCAATTTCGGCTCGTTGAAGAGCACTGAAACGGCGCGGTATAGTATGAGTGTGATCAATTCGACCTAATTTCAGCAATTTCGGCTCGTTGAAGAGCACTGAAACCGCTGCTACGTTCAGAGAAAATCAACACTGCCCTATTTTTCAGCAATTTCGGCTCGTTGAAGAGCACTGAAACCGAGCCAATCCACGGCACACCCCACACCTCAACTAACTTTCAGCAATTTCGGCTCGTTGAAGAGCACTGAAACGCTTGCGGTCGTGACGTACATCGTTGCGCGTCTCGATTTCAGCAATTTCGGCTCGTTGAAGAGCACTGAAACACGGCACAACCTGGCTGGCGGTTTCAGACGCGAACGATTTCAGCAATTTCGGCTCGTTGAAGAGCACTGAAACTGATATTGCGCACACTGACCAACCCGTTGCGCAAGTTTCAGCAATTTCGGCTCGTTGAAGAGCACTGAAACGCGTGGTCGCCGATGGCGTGACCTATCCCGCGTCATTTCAGCAATTTCGGCTCGTTGAAGAGCACTGAAACATCCTGAACTGTTGCGCTTGGACATGAGTTTGTCTTTTCAGCAATTTCGGCTCGTTGAAGAGCACTGAAACTTGAATCCCCGGAACGCCATAGCCCTGCCCCCCTCAATTTCAGCAATTTCGGCTCGTTGAAGAGCACTGAAACTGTGGGGATTGTAGAGGCTTACTTGTGCGGCAAGCGTTTCAGCAATTTCGGCTCGTTGAAGAGCACTGAAACCCAGGTAATCAGCGCGTAGCATCGTTGCCTTCTCCTTTTCAGCAATTTCGGCTCGTTGAAGAGCACTGAAACGGCGTCGGCGGCGCTGCTGAACGTCGGGGCGATCAGTTTTCAGCAATTTCGGCTCGTTGAAGAGCACTGAAACACCGGGCGCGTCGGTCGTCCACAACTCAACGTCAATTTTCAGCAATTTCGGCTCGTTGAAGAGCACTGAAACATCTGTCGTACTACGCGCTGGTGGAACGCGCATCGTTTTCAGCAATTTCGGCTCGTTGAAGAGCACTGAAACTCGGGGAGTTTGACGCTGACGGTCGTATAGCCTGCGTTTTCAGCAATTTCGGCTCGTTGAAGAGCACTGAAACGATGTTGAACGTTGCCATAGTAGTGTCCTTTCAGATTTTCAGCAATTTCGGCTCGTTGAAGAGCACTGAAACGCTTGTGACGTACAGCAGCGTATCCGCCAGCCGCGTTTTCAGCAATTTCGGCTCGTTGAAGAGCACTGAAACATTTGCCGCAGCGCGCCGACTGCGACGTTCTCCAACGTTTTCAGCAATTTCGGCTCGTTGAAGAGCACTGAAACCTGATGAAATTGCGCTCGCCTTGCCAGATGTTGAATTTTCAGCAATTTCGGCTCGTTGAAGAGCACTGAAACGACGCGGGACGCTGGTTCCGTTCGACGCAGAGCGGCTTTTCAGCAATTTCGGCTCGTTGAAGAGCACTGAAACTTTCAGAACTGTGTAAATTGATTACGGTCATACTATTTTCAGCAATTTCGGCTCGTTGAAGAGCACTGAAACTGTACCGGTACGCGATCCGCTCTTTCGTCCCAAGCATTTTCAGCAATTTCGGCTCGTTGAAGAGCACTGAAACATAGTGCATTGTCGGCGACGGTTTTTCACTATACGTTTTCAGCAATTTCGGCTCGTTGAAGAGCACTGAAACCGAAAAGCAATCTGTTTCCCGCCTTCTAATTGCCAAATTTTCAGCAATTTCGGCTCGTTGAAGAGCACTGAAACTCCGCGCTGGCGATAGTGACGTACATCGTTGCGCGTTTTTCAGCAATTTCGGCTCGTTGAAGAGCACTGAAACCCCGTGAATAGAACTTCAAAAGCCGGATCACATCCGTTTTCAGCAATTTCGGCTCGTTGAAGAGCACTGAAACCGAGCGTCGCAAGCGGGTCGCTCGAAGAGAGAATGTTTTCAGCAATTTCGGCTCGTTGAAGAGCACTGAAACGCAGGCTGTACCGTCGCCGGCAGGCTGTACCGTCGGTTTTCAGCAATTTCGGCTCGTTGAAGAGCACTGAAACAGCGCGACTCGTCGAGCGCCACATCGAGCGACTCACGTTTTCAGCAATTTCGGCTCGTTGAAGAGCACTGAAACTATTATGAGGATGGTAAGTGGGTCACCGACGCACCGTTTTCAGCAATTTCGGCTCGTTGAAGAGCACTGAAACTTATTTATAGAGCGTGTTGTGACAGCGCCCGTCTATTGTTTTCAGCAATTTCGGCTCGTTGAAGAGCACTGAAACGGCGCGTGGCGAGCGTCGGAGCGTACGGCAGCAAAGTTTTCAGCAATTTCGGCTCGTTGAAGAGCACTGAAACGCGTTTGTGGTTCGTCCAGGCGCGCTGCCGTGGGCTTTTCAGCAATTTCGGCTCGTTGAAGAGCACTGAAACTGGCGGAGCGCTGGTCAGAGGTCGCGGGCGCGGATTTTTTCAGCAATTTCGGCTCGTTGAAGAGCACTGAAACCCCGCCTCCGCTGGTCGCTCGAACGTTCGCCGCCATTTCAGCAATTTCGGCTCGTTGAAGAGCACTGAAACGGCACGTAATACGCGCCGGTCCGGACCTCCAGTACCAGTTTCAGCAATTTCGGCTCGTTGAAGAGCACTGAAACCGTTTGCTTTGACCGAC
>Ga0209227_1001595_pt1 | contig 17354 bp, 14 predicted proteins | sample YNPBryantNP2012_FD_185815 | JGI IMG/M metagenome (GOLD analysis project Ga0209227, IMG submission 185815) | Anoxygenic and chlorotrophic microbial mat microbial communities from Yellowstone National Park, USA - YNP Bryant NP 2012 (SPAdes)... ...
GAGCGGATCGCCTCGGCCCGCGCGATCGGGGTCCAGATCGCCTGCGGCACGGACAGCGGCACGCCCGGGGTGTTGCACGGCTCTTCGATATGGACCGAGCTCAGCCTTCTGGCTAGAGCCGGTTTTTCGGTCGAAGAGGCTGTCCGGTGCGCCACCTTTCACGGGGCTCGGCTTCTCGGGTTGGAACAAACCCTGGGCACCCTGACGAGCGGCATGCCTGCCACCTTTGTCGCCGTGCGGGCCGACCCCTCAAGGCTCTTCGAGACCGCAGGCCGTCTCGGCCCTGTCGCTTTCTATGTGAACGGCGCGGAAGTCTTGATCCCGCTGCGTGAATCCCTCATCCTGGCAGAGAAGGCCTAAGCTTTCCGCTATGCGGACCCGGAAGGAACCGGGCTCCCGACATGGAGAAGATCCATGGAATGGAAACAAAAGCTCGTTTCGCCGGAACAAGTGCTGGAGAAGATCGAGCCTGGCATGAGCATTTTTCTCGGCACCGGAGTCGCCGAGCCCCGCACCCTGGTCAAACATCTCATGGCTTCCGATGCCTACAATCTCCAGGACCTTGAGCTGATCCAGCTCGTCAGCCTCGGGGACGCCATTTCCTTCGAGTCCATCCGTTCCCACCGGAAGTACCGGCTGAAGACGTTCTTTTCAGGCTGGGTCGCAAGCGAAGCCATCAGCGAGGGCCGAGTCGATCTGATTCCGAGCCGCTTCTCCGAGGTTCCCCGGCTCATCGAGTCGGGCCGTATCAGCATCGATGTGGCCTTCGTTCAGGTGTCACCGCCGAACGAGGCAGGCTACTGCAGCCTCGGCGTGGCCGTGGACGTGGCCCGGCAGGCCATGGAAAAGGCTTCCTTGGTCGTGGGCGAAATCAACCCCGAGACGCCTCAAACCTTTGGCGATACTTTCGTGCACGTGTCCGATTTTCACTTCCTGGTTCTTTCCTCCGAACCGCTCATTTACTTTCCCCGGTGGCCCGTGGACGAAGTATTCGACCAGGTTGCGGCCAATGTGGCGAGCATCGTGGAAGACGGGAGCTGCATCGCTTTTTCCGTCGGCCCCCTCTACGACGCCCTGAGCCGTCATCTGGCGCGCAAACGGAACCTCGGGGTCCACTCCCCCTTTATCACCGACGCCTTGATGGACGTCATCCGAAGCGGCGCGGTCACGAACCGGCAGAAGGGGATCTTCCGCGGAAAGAGTCTGGTCTCCTACGCCTTCGGCACCCGGGAACTCATGTCCTGGCTGGACCGCAACCCCCTGGTGGAATTTCAGGGCACGGACAAGGTGTTCACGCCCACCCAGATCGGAAGCAATCCCCGTTTCGTGGCCATCCTGCCTGCCCGCAAGGTGGACCTGTCGGGCCGCATCGCCCTCCACTTCGGCAAAGGCAACGTGTCCGCAGGACCGGGCGACGCCGTGGACCTGTTCGCCGGCGCCGAGGCCTCCCCGGGTGGAAAGACGGCCTTCGCCCTTCCGAGCCGCAACCTCAAGGGCGAACCCAACATCCGCCTGTCCGTGGAGAGCTTTCCCAACCAGTTCAGTTTGCGGGAATCCGTCAATCTCGTGGTCACCGAGTACGGGGTGGCCGATTTGCGCGGAAGGACCGTGCGCGAGCGGGCCCAGGCCCTCATCGACATCGCCCATCCGGATGACCGGCCTCAGCTCGTCGAGCAGGCCAAGGAGGAAAAGATCCTTTATCCGGACCAGATCTTCCTGGCCGAGGCCGCGCGCCTGTATCCTGCCGACATCACGGCCACGCACGTGTTCAAAGGGGGCGTGGAAATCACGTTCCGAGCTCTCAAGCCCTCGGACGAGGAAGAGATGCGCCGGCTTTTCTACCGGTTCTCGGACCAGGCCGTCTACTACCGGTACTTCAGCCCGATCAAGACCATGCCTCACTCCCGCATGCAGTCTTACGTGAACGTCGACTACCGCCACGCCATGTCCATCGTGGGCATCTCCAAGGACGGACACATCATCGCCGAAGGCCGTTACGCTCTGGAGCCCGGAAACCCCTACGCGGACCTGGCCTTCGTCGTGGACGAGAAATATCAGGGGTTGGGCATCGCGACCTTTCTGTACAAGTTCCTCGTGCGGACCGCCCGGCAGCGGGGGATCAAGGGGTTCTCGGCCGAGATCCTGGCCGAGAACAAGAGGATGATGGGCATCATCGAACGGGGTGGCCTGCCTTTCAAAGCCCGCCTGGAAGCCGGGGTCTATTGCCTGACCATTCCCCTGGAGCCCCAGCCAGAGGGTTGGGACAAGGACGGGGTTTCCTGAAAACCCGCCCGAAAGGATGCTTCAGCCGGATTCGGGCGGTCGCATCCATTCCAGCAGGTTCAGGCCTTGTTGAACTTCAAGCAATTCTCTGCGAGCGTTCCGCGCAGTACACGGCGCCGGGCGGGATGAAAGCGTGGGATGCGTTCGCGCGCAGCCGCGCGGCGATTTGCGGTGCGATCCGTCACTTGGGTTTCACCTCCGCCGGAGTCGTCCCGAGCGCCGTGCCCGCCTTCTTCATGAGCTCCACAGCTTCGGGCAGCTTCTTGTCGCACCCCTCGAGCGAGCTTGCAAAATCGCCAGCGGCCTTGGCGACCCGCTCGAGGGAATTCGTCGCCGCCGTGAGACCGGGCAGGGCCGCCTCGAGCATCTTGAATCCCTTCTCGCCCGGAGTCGCGAGCGCCGCCTCGACCGCCCGCGCCGCCCGCACGGTCGAGGCGGAATCCGCCTGAAAGCGCTCAAGCTCGCTCTCGTAATTCTCCGTGCACTGCCGGAGGAGGGAGAGGCTCGCCGCAATGGCGGCGAGTCCAGATGTTTCGTCGCGCCACGCAGCGGTAGAGGCGCTCTTGCACCCGCATTCGATCGGGAGCCCCACGGTGACTCCTCCGTCCGGTTTCGCCGGTGGGGTCGGAGGCTCGACGACCGGCGGCACGGTGGGCTTCTGAGGCTCGCCCCCGCCCAGCTCGGAGCCACCGGCCTGGCCCGGCTGCGTGGGCTCTCCCGGCTGTGAAGGCGTCGTCGACTCACTCGGCGCCGACTGATCGCCGCCGGGCTTTCCGCCACCCGGTTTTCCTTTCTGCGCCGCCGGCGTCGGCGGCGGCTTGGACGGCTTGCCGGGCTCTCCCGGTTGCTGGCCGCCTTTCCCTTCCTTTTTGCATTTCTCGATCAGCCTGTCGATCTGCTCGAGCTCTTTCGTGTAGCCGTCCTGAATGGGCTGCTCGCGCGCGATCCTCTCGTCGGCGTCGACCAGCACCGCCACGTCCTTCGCGAGCTTTCCAAACGCCGTCGCCTTGTCGTAGACCGATACCAGCCCAGCGCCGCCAGGAACGAGCACCGTCACGCCCGCCTTGATCAGCGTCGCCTTGGCCCCGTTACGGTAGACGTCCCAACCAAAAGATCCCGCTTCGATGATCTCGTGGGCCACTTTCACCGCGTTGCTCGCCGCCTTCGCGTTCGCCATCCCGCCTGCCGCGAGGTCGGCCGCTTCCACGGCGGCATCGATGATATCGCCCTTCATCCCATCGGAGGATTCTATGAACTCCTCGCTCGTGAGGACCTTGTTCACGCGGCTTACGCTCTCGTCGAGCTTGCTCTTCACCTCTTTGTACTGCTGGCGGAGCCGGGCGACCGATTCGGGATCGCATCCGGCCACCTCTATCGCGATCACGGGGCCGATCTTGTCGCCGCACTGCGTCCTGGCCTGCGCGCTCGTGACCCCAACCCTCACCCCCTGGATGAGGATGCTCGATCCTAGGTTCGTCACGGTCGCGATGCCCGGATCGGCGACGTCGAACCTCAGGAGATCGCCGTCCGCCGGATCCTGCACCGTCGCCACTTCGATCGTCGCCGTCGAGTTGCCGTACGCGTCCTCAAGGTTTATGGTCGGAATCGGCGCGCCGCCGTTCACGCTCCTGAGCGTGACGACGCTCCCCGCAAGCTTCGCCTCGGCCTTCTTGCCGTTCTTCGCCTCGTATTCGACGCGGACCGTCGCGCGGCCCGTCTTGCCGGCCTTTACGCTCGCCCCGCTCCCGGAGCCCGAGACGTTGAGCACGGAGGCGGGCTCTGCGCTCCATTTGTACTTCCCGCCGGAGGGCCTCCCCGTGGCCGTAAGCTGCTTCGAGCCGCCGGGGAGAAGGTGCGCGCATCCCGCGATCTCGACCTTGGGCTTTTCGGTGTCCTGCTTGTAGGAGAGGGTGAGAGTTCCCTCGATGCGGTAATCATCCTGATGGCCGCACGCGAATGGAGCCGGATCGTCGCTCTCGCACACGCCTCCGAAGTGATACGACCGCTCGAATCCACGCTCGAAATCCTCCGCGGTGAGAGCGAGGGCTGGAGTCAGGTTGCGGGAATCCATCCGGGCATCCAGGTTTATTCCTGACGGTTCTGTTTCATCGCCGCTGGTCTTCACATAGCCGAGCTCGAAGCCGTCGAAGATCACCGCCTGATCACGCCCGTACTTCCCGTCTGCGCCGTAGCCCACGAGAACAAGCCGCACGCTCGCGCTCGGCCTGCTCCCGTAAAGATGCGTGTACCTTCGATCAGCGAGGCCCTTCTGGCGGCATACCCAATCGTTGAAGTCCCACCACCCGCTCGGTCGCTCGAAAAAATCGAAATAAAGGGTCGTTTTTTGTAGGGTGTATGCCTCGCCCTGGGCAGGCTTCCCTTGCGCCTAGAGATAATCTGCAGGCGTGTTCCCCTAATCCATCCCGCTTTCATGTGCTCCCGAGTGTGAACCTCCGGTCACGTTTTCATTCTCAGATCGGCTTTCTGTCCAATCACCGATGGTCCTATCCCCTTTCCCTCCAGGACAAGGCGGGGCGGCGGTCCGACCGGTCTTCCTTACCCCATCCCAGACCCCTTGGTACACCTCTTGCCTTTTGAGCCCCCTCAAAACTTGATCCACCCTGTCCCCCTATTTTCTTGCTCACAAACCGATGCCCGAAGCCTGCCCGGTCTACCGTCCCCGAAAGCCGCATCTGACCCCCTTCTACCAGTGCGTCCAGGACCACTATGAAACCCTTGAACAGGTTTACCCGGAACGATTCGAGAAACGTTACGGCTTCTGGAGGCCCTACCTGAAGGAGGTCATGGTCCATTACTTATTTTGCGGGGATCTCCATGAGGGCTTTGCCCGGATTCGCTGCGATGCCTGCGGCACGGAAAGAGTCCTCGCGTTCAGTTGCAAGCAGAGAAAATTCTGCCCAAGCTGTGCTCAGAAACGGGCCGTGGAGTTCGGCGAGTGGCTCTGCGGTCATGTGCTCCGGGCCGTCCCGCACAGGCATTGGGTTTTTTCGATCCCCAAGATCCTCCGCCGCTTCTTCCTGCATGATCGCAAGTTGCTGGTTGAGCTGAGCCGCTGCGCCTGGGAAAGTCTGAAGACCTTCCTGCAAGCGGCGGTGCCAGAACCGGAGGCGGTCCCCGCTGCGGTTGTTTCCACACAAACCTTTGGTGATTTTCCGGAGCGCTTTCACCCCCACCTGCATGTCCTCTGCTCGGACGGCTGTTTTTACGGGGAGGGCCTGTTCCGGGTCGCTCCTCCGTTCCAACTCAAAGACCTGGAGAAGCTCTTCCGCTTGAAGGTGCTCGCCATGCTCCTGCGTAAGAAAAAGATCACCCGGGAACTCATCCGCATGCTCGACGGCTGGAGACACTCCGGCTTCAACGTCTTTGCCGGCGAGCGCATCCAGCCGCGGGAGAAGAAATCCCTGGAAAACTTGGCCGCGTATCTGATTCGGGCCACCTTCTCCCAAAAACGAATGGACTACTCCCCCGATGAGGCCACGGTCGTCTACCGCTCCAAGGATGGGAAAGAGAAGAAAACCTACGACGCCCTGGAATGGCTGGCCACCATGGCCTGCCATGTCCCGGAAAGGAGAAAGCAGACCATCCGCTACTACGGCGCCTACGCCAACTCGGTCAGGGCAAGAGAGCGCAAGCGGCAATCTTCCGAGGCTTTCCAGGCGGAATTGGGCGCGGCTTATCCAGAAGGTCTACGAAGTCTCCCCCTTGGTCTGTCCCCGATGCAAAAAGGAAATGCGAGTCGTAGCGGTGATTGACAACATCCAGGTGATCCGTAGGATTCTGGAACACCTCGGGCTCTGGTTGGCCAACGCCAGGCCGACTCCCAGGGCTCATTCGCCCCCTGGGCTCCCACCGCTAACCGAGGACTCCTACTCACAGCTCCCGGCTCGGGAGGAAGAGGATTACTCCCAGGTCCCGCCGGCACACTGGGACTGTTGAACTACCCCGGCGGGCACGATGTGTTTCTCCTCTTGTCGCACCCGTCTGTTCAGTTTCAGTACGTCCGACCTGGTTTTCTTCTCTCTTCCTTCAATCTTCAATCTGACCCTCTCCCGAGCCGCCCACCCGGGCGCAGCTCTCCCCTCGGACTCCCCAGGATCACACAACATCTTGTATGTCTTTTTTCTTGACGCGCAATTATGCCACCTGCTATTCTCCAGCCGTCTGAAAGCACGTTCCTATCTTCCCGTCTGAAAGCACGTTCCTATCTTCCTTCTCTCTCTGGAGCGACAATCTGTTCCGGCATGAGGCCTTCGGGAAGGACGAACTCAAGGGATTGTACGATCTGGCCCACAAGAAGCTTTACGAAACGAACGGCCCCAGCCTGCTTCGGATCCTCGACGTCTCGCTCCGCGGCTGGCAAACCCTCGCCCATTCGCCGGACCCTAACCTTCAGGAGAGGGCGGACCGCTGCTTCTTCATCGCGAGCCGACTGGGGGCCGGACTTTTCCACAGCCTGCGCGAACTCGCGCCCACCGACGCTGTCCGAAGCCTGGTGGACGAGCTGGAAGACCGATACCTCAGGTATGTGGGCCCCTATTCCTGGAAGCAGAAGCTCGTCCAAAGAGCCGTCCGCGGGCTGCTCAGCCGCACACCTCCTGAAGCGACTTTCGAAGAAGTGAACGAGCCGCGCTTCGTCCTGACCTGCTACGGCGGAGACGGATCCGCGCCCAAAGTTGTCAAAAGGGCAAAACCGCTCCAGCATTTCTTCGAGGGTCTCTCTCTGGCAGCCGCAAGAAGGCTTGCCGGCCTCAGGCCCCGATCTCTTTTCCCAATACGGCTTCGGGACATCGACGACTTCCCCGTCCAGTTCCGCACCATCGAGATCGAGGGGGACAGGCTGAATTACGTGGACGAGGGCTCCGGAGAGGTCCTTCTCATGCTCCACGGAAACCCCACGTGGTCCTTTCTTTACCGCCATCTCATCCGGGGTCTCAAGGATCGGTATCGCTGCGTTGCCATGGACCTGCTGGGCTACGGCCCTTCGGACAAGCCCTCGGACGGCGACTACACCATGCACGCCCATATCCGCAGGCTGGCGGCTTTCGTGGAACAGCTCGACCTCAAGGGGATCACCCTTCTCTGTCAGGACTGGGGCGGCATCATCGGCCTGAGCTACGCGGCCCGCAACAAGCAGCGCTTCCGCCGACTCGTACCGATGAACACCGCGGCTTTCCTGCCCCGAACCTTAAGGGAGTACAGAGAAGCTCTGCAATCGTGGGGGTTCTTCTACCTGTGGACCTACAAAGTCCCGGTCCTGGGGCGGCGCATGGCGATCGAGTGGAATCTGTTTCTCAAGGCCGCCCTGCGCTTTGGCTTCCACAACCGGGCCAGGCAGATCCACGATAGAGCCCGTCTGGGGTATCTTTACCCCTTTCAGTGGCCCGGGCATCGCACCGCGATTCTCAAGTCGGTCCGGCAAGTGCCGCTTCTGCCTCTTGGACCTCTTCGGGATCTGCTGCGGGACACGGAGCGCCGCCTCCGGGGATGGCCAATCCGGACCCAGATCATCTGGGGCATGCGGGATCCGATCTTCGGGCCGTGGTTCATCGAAAAATTTGAAGCCCTTCTTCCCAACCACGCGCCAACGTTGAGAATTCCCACGGCGGGCCATTTTCTTCAGGACGACGAGCCGGCGATCCTTCTGGAAAGGTTAGAGGCTTTCCTGGCCGAGGATCTGAGCACGCCTGCCAAGGCCACCCCTTGCCTTGGGGTGTCCGAAGCCGCTTAGGTCGAAGTTCCGCAAATTCTTGCCCATGAGTTTGGTGTAAGATCCTGAATCCGCAGTGAGAATCTGGAGATTCCTGGTGGAAAATGTACCCATGCAACTATGCAGGATATTGCGATTTTGTGCCTGCCATGAGCAGATGCATTATGGAATATGCGTGGCCATGTACATCGAAATTGTCCCCAACCGAACCTCTCCTCCAGCCATCCCGGACGGCGGCTTTTTCGGCTTCCAGGAGAATTCCCTCATCGGAGCGTAGCCTGCCGCGCCACGAGAACTCAGCGATCTTCCCTTCGGTGGCCCATGGTGTTATGGTAATACCAGGTCATACAGAAGGAGGTTCACATGGGATCACGTAAACGGGCAGTCATGAGCCTGTCTCTTCCGCCCAGTACGGCCAGAGAATACCGTACAATCGCCAAGGAGGAAGGCAAGACAGCAAGCGGCCTCTTTCGTGAGATGTTCTCCTTGTACAGACAGGAGAAACTCAAGAAGGAATATCGGGCCTTGCAGGAGTATGGTGTAGAGAAGGCGAAGAAGTTCAAGATTTCCGAAAAGGAAATCGAACGGCTCATCTTTGAAGGCCGATGAGGTGCGGAAAGCCGTCTTCGATACGAATGTCTTCATCTCTGCGCTGATCACGAAAGGCGGAAGGGCGGAACAGGCATGGCTTCTGGCGATACAGGGCGAGATAGAGGTTTACACCTCCGTCCCGGTCATGACGGAGATGGCCCGAACACTCCGCACCAAGTTCCACTGGGAGGATGACCAAATCAGAGCGGCCGTCAGGCACATCGCCAGAATCGCCGAAGTCGTCAAACCCGAGGTCAAGCTGAAGATCCTGGCGGACAAACCTGACAACCGGATCCTGGAATGTGCGCGGCATGCCGGCGCGGAGTACATCGTCACCGGCGATAGGCATCTGCTCAAGCTCGCCTCCTTCGAAGGCATCAAGATCGTGACCATAGCCGACTTCCTAGCGTTATAAGTTTGCGTTGTCGCACTTCCCGACGAGTTTACAGACCATCAGCGCCGTGCCCTTGAATTGCTCGGACTGTACCCAGTAAGGTGACAGCCTAAAACGAGGATTCTGCCAATTCTCTCAAGGGGTTACCGTTCGGAATCAGAAGGAACTTCGGCTTAGTCAGCCTGAACCTGAACAATCCCCTCCAAAAAGGAATCTAAACGAGCAGGAGGGGAAAGTGCCATGACACACACAAGAAGCACGAAATGGACGAACTGCGCGGATTGCAAGGCCGCGCTCACCGAAAACACCTTCTGGCTTGACGATTCCGGGGCCTTGTGCCGGGACTGCGCCTTGCGCAAGCGGGTGGACCGAATGCGCCGGAACCACGCCGCGACGGCCCGGCAGGGGATATCAGGCCCCCGGGGAATCTCCTAAGGTTTCTTTGCGACCTCTTCCGGGTCTTGTTCCTTCCACCCCTTGACGCGAATCGTCCCAGGCCGGTATGTTCTCAGCCGGTCGGATCCTGCCGGTTCCATCGTCTGTGACGTTCTTTTTTGGCAGCAGAACAAAATTGCTCTTTAGAGTAGAAACGGGGGGCCATGGTATCTGGTGCAACAGCTTCGACCGTTCCCGAAACTCCGGCGGCCCGAACGGCGCGGCCGATCGGGTTCGACAACGAGAAGGATCTTGCCGAGCAAAGCGCAGCCATCTTGGAGCGGGCCGGACGGTTCCGCGACAAGCTTTATTTGGAAGAGTGACCCGAACTTCCCGTCGAAGAATCTGTTTCACCTGTGATCGGACTCGCGGCCGAGCCGATTTCGACAACCGGGAGAAAAAGCAATGGCGTGTTTGGAAGAAGACCATCGCCCCTGGGGATTCTACCGGGTGCTGGCCGACGAGCCGGACCACAAGGTCAAGCGGATCGTCGTATACCCAGGGAAGAGGCTGAGTCTGCAGCGCCACCGCCTGCGGGCCGAACACTGGTATTTTCTGGCCGGCTCGGGCACGGTCACCCGGGACGACGAGGAATTCCTCGTGGGACCCGGCCGTTCGATCGACATCCCCAGGGGCGCACTGCACCGCGTCCGGAATACCGGCGCAGAAAACCTTGTCTTCATCGAGGTGCAGACGGGCGATTCCTTTTCGGAAAACGACATCGAACGGATCGAGGACGATTTCGGAAGGGTGTAAGGGGCCTCCGGGGTCAAATCATCTTCACGACGATGTCGCCGATGATGTTAGCCGCTTCATCCACCCGATCGGCGCTCCGGTTGAGGTGCCGGTAGATCTCCCGCAGGCTGAACATGAGCCGGATATCCTGTCCCGAGAAGAGATCCTTCAAGGCGGCCAGATACTTCTCGTTCATCCCATTTTCGATCCGCTTGGCCCTTACCGCGTAGTCGCTCGCCACGTTGGGGTTGTTTTTGAGGTGTCGCATGGCCGCTGCGAGCTGCTGGGCTCCCTCCTTGAGCAGAACCGCCATTTCGCACAGGTGCTCATTGCTCGACACTTCGAAAACCTCCATCTCGTCGACCGTGTTTTTGGCGTAATCCAGCACGTCGTCGATGGCCCGGGAAAGAGCGAAGATGTCTTCCCGGTCGATCGGCGTGATGAAGGTCTGATTCAGCTCGTCGATCAGAACCCGCCGGATGTCGTCCGCCTCCTGCTCCCACCGCCTGACGTCTTCAGCGCTCGCCTGGCTGCGGAGAAACCGAGCCAGGGCGTCACAGCCGCCGAGGGTTTTTTCCGCCTGGCGGAGCAGAAGATCGAAGAAATCCACTTTCCTTCTGCCGGAAAAGATCCTCCAGAACGTCACGTTCGAACCTCCATTCCAGGTTCCGAAAAAGGGATTGCTTGCCGCCGCTCTGCCTCCACGGGGTCCCGTGCCGCCCGTCTCGGATCTCTCAACCGCCGATCAGGGTCTTTCTTAAAATCCAGCAGGCAGCGGCGCCTGTCGCGGCCGAAACCGGAATCGTGACGAGCCAGGCGTGAAGAATGACCCGAGCCACCCCCCACCGAACGCCCCCGAGCCGTCTCGAAGCCCCGACTCCCATCACCGAAGAAGCGACGACCTGAGAGGTGCTCACTGGCCCTCCGGCAAGGGATGCCCCGACGATCACGGAAGCGGCCGCGAACTGGGACGAGAAAGAATGCACCGGCCGCATCCGGAAGATGCTGTACCCGACGGTCTTCACGATCCGCCACCCGCCCGTGGACATGCCGGCCGCGATCGCCAGACCGCAACTGGCCACGATCCACAGGGGGACCTCGAGGTCGTGGCCCGAGGCGCTCCCTGCCGCGCCGACCGCAAGGAGCATGACCCCCATGGACTTCTGGGCGTCGTTCGAGCCGTGACTGGCAGCAAGAAGCAAAACACTCGGCTTCTGCAGAGCCACAAAAAAATGGCGCGCTCCGGAATGGGCCTGGGCAAAGAAACCCTTGAGGACCTCGAACACCAAAAATCCCGCCAGGAAACCGACGATGGGAGAGACGAAAAGGGGAACGGCCACGCCTCGAAGAACCTTTTCCACTGCCACGGCAGAGGGGCCAAGAGAAATCCAGCCCGCGCCCATGAGCCCGCCGATCAGGGCATGGGAGCTCGACGAGGGAAGCCCCAGGAACCAGGTGACAAGATTCCAGGCCATGGCGCCTCCAACCGCGCCAAGGACCAGAACCCGCAGAGCGTCCGGAGACAGGGCGGAGAGCAGCCCCACGTCCAAGATGCTTCCAGCCATGGTCTTGGCCACGGCGGTGCCCAAGAGGACGGCGCCCGCGAACTCGCCCAGTGCTCCGAGGAACAAGGCCCTGCGGGGCTCCATGGACCGGGAGCTCACGATCGTCGCGATAACGTTGCAGCCATCGTGAAAGCCGTTGACGAAAGCGAAGGCCAGAATGAGCCACACAGAAGTATGAAGCAGAACTTCGCTCACAGGCCCTCTCCGGATGGGTCGGCAGAAAAAGCACTTCTCCTTCATTCTACAGACCGAGCCGGTTTGTCAAGACAGGCGGATTCGGTTCCTTGACTTGACGAGAGACCATTCCGGATAATGAAAGTCCCTTTTCTTCGTGATCTTTCGGGATCTCTGGATCCCTCCCCCGGAGTTTCGGCGATGCGAATCGGTTTGGATATCGGCTCCTGTTACACGAAAGTCGCGGTCCTCGACGAGGCCGGAAGGATCGTGGACCACGAATTCCATGCCCACGGAGGAAAGCCTCTGGAGGGGCTCGGACGGTTCCGGGAGTTCCTCCACCGGAAGGAGGTTCCGGTGGGGATCACGGGGTCTCTCGCTTCGCTCCTGGCCGCGCGCAATGGAAACGCGGTGGACGAGGTGCAGGCCATGATCCGAGGGAGCCTGCATCTGGCCGGCTCCTTTCAGAACATTTTGCACCTCGGATCCGGATCGATCTCTCTCATCAAGGTCGGAGAGGACGGCCGGCTTCTGGACTACAGGAGCAATTCGGCATGCGCGGCAGGCACCGGATCGTTCCTGGACCAGCAGGCGGGCCGGATGGGCATCCGCCTCTGCGAGGCGACCGGATTCGAAGGCACGGACAACCCGCCTTCCGTGGCCGCTCGGTGCGCTGTCTTCGCCAAGAGCGACCTCATTCACCGACAGCAGGAGGGGTACACGATTCCCCAGCTCTGGTGCGGGCTGTGCAAAGGGTTATCCTTTACGATCGCCAACACCCTGCTTTTGGGCGAGCCTCTCAAGGGACGGACGGTTCTCATCGGCGGAGTGGCTCTGAACCGGGAAGTGAGGAAATGGCTGGAGCGCGTCCTGGGGACTGAACTCTTCTCGGTGGAACATCCGCACTTGGTCTCGGCGGTCGGGGCGGCACTGCTCGCCGGAAACAAGGCGGATTCGGGCCTATCGGTTTCGGCTCAGGCACAGGAGGCCGAAGCCGAAAGATCCCACTACAGGAGGCCGCCCCTCACGCTGCGCCGCTCCCGGTTCGCCCTCTCCAGCGACTGCCGGGAGAGCGTGGATGCGGAAGGAAACGAGATCCGCGTCCTCGAATCGCTGGGCGGCGTGCGGGAAGTCAGCCTGGGAATGGACATCGGCTCCACCTCCACCAAGATCGCCCTTCTCGACCCCAGCGGAAAGGTCCTTCTCGACATTTACAGGAGAACCTCCGGGGATCCCATCGGAGCCATGAAAAAACTCCTGCGGGCGGCCGAGACCGTCTCGCGGGAGACCGGCACGCGATGGGAAATCACGGCTTGCGCGACCACGGGGTCAGGCCGGAAGCTCGTGGGCCAGATCCTGGGCGCCGACGAAATCGTCAACGAAATCACCGCCCACGCGCGCGGGGCCCTTCTGTTGTTCGGGGACGGCATCGAAACCCTCTTCGAGATCGGGGGTCAGGATTCCAAGTACGTGCACATGCAGTCCGGCCGGGTCGACCACGTCAACATGAACTACGTCTGCGCCGCGGGAACAGGCTCTTTCGTCGAGGAACAAGCCAAAAAACTCGGTTTCGCCCTTCAGGAGATCGGAGACATCGTGCAGGGCATCGCCCCACCTTTCACGTCGGAGCGGTGCACGGTCTTCATGGAGCGGGACGTGGAAAAGCTCCTTCGGGACGGTTTTTCCCGGGAAGAAGCCATGGCCGCGGTTCTGTATTCGGTCTGCTTCAATTATCTCACCAAAGTCGTCGGGAACCGGCCCGTTACCGGAGAACGGATCCTCTTCCAGGGCGCCACGGCCAAGAACAAAGGGCTCGTGGCGGCCTTCGAGGTCATTCTGGCAAAAGAGATCGTCACAAGTCCTTTCTGCCACGTGGCGGGCGCCATCGGAGCGGCCGAGCTCGCCCGCGAAAAGCTCGCAGCTTCTGACCGAAAGACCACCTTCCGCGGACTGGGCCTTTCCTCGCGCAATGTGCGGGTCTTCTATTCGCAGTGCGACCTCTGCGTGAACCGCTGCAAGATCACCCATGCCGAGATCGAGGGCGAAGCGAATACCCCCTCGTGGGGATATCTGTGTGGCCGCGAGCCGGACGACAGCCACAGAAAGCCCAACACCCTGTACGAACCCTTCGAGACGAGGAACCGCCTGTTCGCTCGGGCGGGCCGGCCGGCTGCCGGAAAGGCTTCGGCCTCCAGCGCAGCGTCCGCCCCCGTGGTTCGGATGCCGAGGGCGCTCAGCTTCCATGCCTTTCTGCCTTTGTGGCGCGGGTTCTTTTCGTACCTGGGCGTGCGGGCAGAGGTGACGGAACCCACGGGCCGCGAGATCGCCGAGGCCGGAATCTCGAGCTCCTCGGCCGAGTTCTGCTTTCCGGTCAAGGTCTTCCTCGGCCATGTCCGAAAGGCCTTGGAAAAAGAGGGCTATGTGTTCCTGCCCCACATGATCAACGCGGCCCGTACCGAAGTCACCATCCGCTCGACTTTCTGTCCTTACGTGCAGGCCAGTCCTTCGATCGCTCTTTCCTCGGAGCCGATCGCGGCGGAGCTGAAATCGAGGCTCCTCCATCCGGTCATCGATCTTTCCCTGCCCGATTGGATGAATGTTCGCGAGCTTGCCCGATGCCTGCGCCCTCTCGGTGTCAGCCTCGGCCGCGTTTGGGCCGCCTGGAAAGCCGGCCTTGCGGCTCAGGAAGCTTACCGAAGCCAGCTCGTCGAAGAAGGCCGGAGAATCCTCTCCGAGGTGGAACGGTCGGGCGAGAAGGCGGTCGTCGTGGTTGGAAGGCCCTACAACGTTTACGACGGCGGGATCAACCTGGAGATTCCCCGGAAGCTTTCCGAGCTGGGCTTCCGGGTGATTCCGTTCGAGCTGCTGCCCTTCAACGAAAAAGAGCTCGATCCGTTCTTCCACAACATGTTCTGGCATTACGGCCAGAGAATCCTCCACGCGGCCCGGTTCGTGAAGGACCGGAAGAACCTCTTTCTCCTATATCTGACGAACTTCTCGTGCGGTCCCGATTCGTTCATTCTTTCCTACGTCGAGGAGATCCTGGGCAGCCGGCCGTTCCTGATCCTCGAGATGGACGAACACAGCGCGGACACCGGTTACGGGACTCGCCTGGAGGCTTTCGCCGACGTCGTGGCCAAGTACGAAAAAGACCCTCCGGTCGAAAAGAGAGCCCTTTACGTGAAGAGCCCTTCCACAGACGCCAGGGGCAGGAAAATCCTTCTGGCACCTATGCATCCCGCGGTGGTCCCCCTGTTCGCGGCCGCTTTCCGCAAGCACGGGTACGAGACGTTCCTGCTGCCCGAAGTCACGACCGAGCAATTCGAACTCGGCAGAAAGCTCACCCGGGGAAGCGAATGCCTGCCGGCCCACGTCACCACCGGCAACATCCTCCACACCCTCCGGACCCACGGCATCGACCCGCGTGAGGCGGCCCTGTTCATGCCCACGAGCGACGGTCCCTGCCGGTTCGGCCAGTACGCCTCCCTCCAGAGGATCATCTTGAACAAGTCCGGGTACGAAGAGCTTGCCATTCTTTCGCCGTCCGCCCAGAACGCCTACCTGGGACTCGAAGGGGCTCTGCGCAAGGACCTGTGGAAGGCCATCCTGACAGGCGACATCCTGTACAAGTTCTATTGCCGGGTCGCCCCGTACGAAACGAAGCCGGGGGAGACAAGAGGCGTTTTCGAAACCGTGCTCGACCGGTCGGCGCAGGCCTTTGAGGCCGGACGCTCTTATATCGAAATCCTCGATGCCGCCCGGAGCGCCTTTGAGAAGGTATCGAGGCACGACGAGGCCAGAGCCTTGGTGGGGATCGTCGGGGAGATTTTCGTCCGGTGCAATCCCTTCTCGTGCGACCGGGTGGTGGACTGGGTTCTGGAGCACGGAGCCGAGCCCTGGCTGGCTCCCATCAGCGAGTGGATCCTGTACACGTCTTACATTTACCGTTACGAATCCAAGAAGCGGCTCAGTCCGGGTGACATGGCCGCCGCTTACATCAAGAACCGTTTTCTCACCCGCATGGAGCACGAGGCCTACGAGGCCGCGGGAGGTCTTCTGGCGCACCGGCGCGAACCTCCGATGGATGTCATGATCGAGAAAGGCCGAGCCTACTTTCCTGTCGAATTCACTGCAGAGGCCATGCTCACCGTGGGGAGGACGTGCCTCTTCATCGAACGGGACCGCGCGGATCTCATCGTGAATGTGTCGCCCTTTACCTGCATGCCCGGCATTCTCACAAGTGCCGTCTTCGGGCAGTTGAGCGCAGCCTCCGGCATCCCGATCGTGAACATGTATTACGACGGCACGGTGGGCGCAAACGGAAAGGTGGCGGTCTTCTTGCGCAACCTGCGAAAGCCCGGCTCCTTGTGCTGAAGCGGGTTCTCGTTGGCCCTCTCACTCCGGCTCGAACGCCCCTGGGCACGGCCGGGGGACCCCATACACCCGAAGGTCCCTGTCCTCGTACACCAGGGGAAAGCCCCACACGTCCCGCACGATCCGTTCCGAATTTCGGATGGCCTCCAGCGGTTCGTCCGTGGGTAGAAGCTCGGGGTGCGCGGCCAGGGTCCGCCTCAGTCCCATGGCCAAACGAACCGTATCGAGGGGGCCTGCGGTGCGAAGAATCGCCGATACCTTTTGAGCCCAAACCTTTCTCGGATCGGCCTCCGGGCCCTCTTGAGCCGGAGTTTCTGAAACGGCGCTTGGCCGGCCACCCCCTCCTCCGGTCTCGCCGTGAACTTCGTCCAGGAGAGCTTCGATCGGTTCGAGGCTCGGGCCCTTGGGATAGATCAGGTATCTCAGGTCGAGGCTCGACAGTTCCCGGCACGCCTCGTCGGGTCGCGGGCCTGTGCCTTCCGGAGGCCCGGCGAGCCTGCCGGAAAAGACCGCTCTCAGCGACGCTTGACGCTCGATAAACCGCTCGTACCGCGGCGAGGGCCGGGCCACGTATCCTCCCACGAGCTTTTTCCCGTGGATCGTGGTGCAGAAAAGCGCCTTGCCCCTGGCCGTAAGATCGACGAGTCCGTAGTCCTCTCTGTCCCGGGAAAGACCCACGTAAAAGGGAGAAATCCGGTGTTCGGCCGTGAAGACGGGCACATGAAGATGATCCAGCAGGAGCAAAATCCCGACACAAATCCAGATCGGCCTCAGAAGACCTCGAACCTCTCCTCCGGTCCGGCTCCTCCTAAAACCCTCACGGGCCGCATAAGCGCACAGAACAGCCAGACACGCTGTCGTGACAATGTGCAGACGGGCCGGCACGCCGCCCAGCGAGAACAAGGGAAGCAAGCGGTCGAAAGCGAGATACGGAAGCGGGATGGGCAAAGCCCTGCCGGCCACGTTGAGAAAGGGCCCCAGGGAGCAAACGAGAAAGAAGACAAGAGCCAGTCCCCAGAACCTTGCGGCAGGCCGCGGGATCCTGCGGCCTGCCCACAGAAGCAGCAACAGAACC
>Ga0209227_1001599_pt1 | contig 17336 bp, 11 predicted proteins | sample YNPBryantNP2012_FD_185815 | JGI IMG/M metagenome (GOLD analysis project Ga0209227, IMG submission 185815) | Anoxygenic and chlorotrophic microbial mat microbial communities from Yellowstone National Park, USA - YNP Bryant NP 2012 (SPAdes)... ...
CGCGGGTCCGGCAGCGGGAACTCCTGGTGCGCGACCAGCTCGAAGTTGCCTCCCAGGGGAGGGGGCGCGCCGCTGGGGGTCGTGGTGCTCCCCAGCCGGGAAAGCCCGGAGCGAAGCACGGGGAGCAGGGTACGGGCGTTGCCCACCAGGGTGAGGCCGAGGTTGTAGCGATCCCCGGGCTCGAAGCGCACGCGCCCCGATTCCGGCGCGAAGGGGATCACCCCTTCCGGCAGCGGATGAGTTTGCAGCGCGCGGCACAAAAGCCCGTGGAGCGCGCCGCCGTGGAGGAAGTGGAAGCGGGCGGGCTTGGTGAAGCGCAGCGTGAAAAGGTGCGCGGAAGCCGCGGGAAAATCAGCGAGCATGGGAGCTGAACTCACGCTGCATGGGCGCTCCAGTCACGTTTCCTTGGTGCTGCGGTGGCGCTGCACGGTAGCTGCAGTCACGCTTCATGGCCAGTGCAATCACGCGCCATGGGAGCCGCGGTTGCGCTCGGGGCTCAAATCCCAAACCTTCGGCCACTCGCTTTCGGGGATGTTCTCGGGCTTCTGGGTGAGCTCCATCCTCACCCGGTACGGCTTCACCCAGATGGCGCCCCGCCGCTCCGGCCGCCCCACCTCCACGGCCACCGCTGGCTCGAAGCGCAGGTCGGTGCTTTTGTTGCTCTGGCGGCCGATTTGCTGCGCCAAAGCGCGGATATCCGCGGCGGTGGCGAGGGCCGCGTCCCTAGCTTCCAGTACCTTTTGGCCCTGGTAGAAATAGGTCACGTGCAGCCTCTTGGGCAAGCTTTCTTCCCAATCCTCCCGGTTTTCCCCGAGCCAAATGGCGATCCCCACCAAAAGCGTTACCATCGTCACCAGGGGCTCCGCCGCCGCCCAGAACCCCTGGGTGCGGGCCACCTCCAAGGGTTTGGTGAACCAGTACCCCACCACGGCAGCCCCGAGCCCCACGAGGATCACCACCTTTTGCTCCTGCCAGAGAAAGCGGAGCTGGCTCGCGGTCTTGGCAAGCCAAACCTCGAAGCGGCCGCTCTTTTGCTCGTTCGTGCTGGGGTTGGTGGTGTTGCTTTGGTTTTTCGTTGCCATGGTCACCTCCCGTGCTCGCTGCCGGGATTTTACCTGGCAGGGGGGGAACCTGGGACAGGTTGGGCGGGGGCACGGGAAGTGTGCACGTTGTGCGCAGCGAGGGCGGGCAGCGGCACAGGGTGGTGCGTCAGAGGCGCAGGGGAGGGGAGGGGGGCACGATCTCCAGGATCACCACATCGCCTGCTGACGTACCCGCCGCCACGAAACGCTCGCTGACTGCCGCGCAGGTAATTTCCGCATCGTCATCCCATGTGGCCAAGCAACGGCCGGTCTTTAGGTCCCAGAGTTCTAAAACTTTGTCTTCGCCTCCCGACACCAGTTGACGCGCTCCGGGGCCGAGGGCGAGAGCTGTGACGTCGTGCGAGAGTTCCTCGATAATCCCGTATAAGCAAACTCCGGTCACAAGGTCGGAAATGCTCATGGTGTTGTCCTGGCCTACCGAAACCAGCCGCCGGCCGTCGGCATCCAGGGCCGCAGCCCTGACAGAGGCCCAGTGCGCCTTTACGGTGCGCTCGCACGCCCCGGTTTCCAGGTCCCACACTTTGATGGCTCCGTCTCCTCCTCCCGACACCAGGCGCTGGCCGTCGAGGTGGAAGGCCAGCGCGGTCACCCAGCCCGAGTGTCCCTCGAGGCTCCGCAAACAGGCGCCAGTTTCTGGGTCCCAGACTTTGATAACTCCGAAATCGTCCCCCGATGCGAGTCGACTGCCGTCGGGATGCAGAGCAACGGCCATCACCCAGTGCGAGTGCCCCTCCAGCGTGCGCAAACACGCACCGCTTTTCAAATCCCAGATCTTGATTGTTTGGTCACCGCTTCCCGACACCAGCCTCCCGCCGTCGGGGTCAAAGGCGAGAGCTGTGACAGCCCATCTGTGCCCCTCGAGGGTACAAACGCAAGAGCCAGTTGCCAGGTCCCAGACTTTGATCGTTCCGAATTTGCCTGCCGAAACCAGCCGCAAAGAGTTGGGGCAGAGAGCAAGAGCGTGGACCCCTTCTGGGTGCGCGGCCAGTTCGTGGAATCGGTACGTGGTCTTCAAGTCCCAGAGTTTAATCGTTCCGTCATCGTCTCCCGAGACCAGCCGCCTGCCGTCATGGTCTAACGCGAGAGCATTTATGCCCCACGACTGCCCGTTCAACGTGCGCACGCAGTTGCCGGTTTCCAGGTCCCAGATCTCAATACTCTTGTAATCGCTTCCCGACGCCAGCACGTTGCCGGCGGGGTCAAGGGCGAGAGCCCTTACGCGCCAGCGGTCCAGCACCAACTCGCGCACTAACGCCCCGGTTCTCACGTCCCAAACTTTGATGGTGTTGTCGTTACCTCCCGACACCACCCACTGACGGTCGGGGTGGAGGGCAATAGCTCGGATGCAGCCTTCGTGCGCCTCAAGCGTGCGCAAGCGCTCACCGGTTTCTAGGTCAAAGACTGTGATGGTTCCGTCCCACTTTCCTGAAACCAGCCTCCGGCCGTCGGGATGGAGGGCGAGGGCCCAAACGCCCTTCGGGTATTCGTTTAAGTACCGGTCGAGCGGCCGGAAAAAGGCTTCCATCTGGAGCTCCCAGGCCTTGTTGGTTTTGCTAAAGCTTCTCGACTCCACCCGGCTGCCGTCAGCACGTGGAGCGAGACCCGTGACACTGGCCGAGTCTTCCTCGAGCGTCCGCAAGCAGCCTCCGGTTTCCAAGTCCCACACTTTGATCGCGTTGTCTTCGGTACCGGACACCACCCGCCGGCCGTCAGGGTGGAGGACAAGAGCCGAAACGGCGCCGGAATCGCCCGCAAGCGTGCGCAAGCACTCGCCGGTTTCAAGATCCCAGACTTTGATGGTGGTGTCTCGGCTACCTGAAACGACTCGCCGGCGGTCGGGGTGTAGAGCAAGAGCCAAAACGGCGGCTAAATGCTCCTCGAGCGTCCGCAAGCACGCGCCGGTCTCCAGGTCCCAGACTTTGATGGTGGAGTCGCCGCTTCCCGACACCAGCCGCCTGCCGTCAGGGTGAAGGGCAAGGGCGGACACCCATAAGCCGTGCCCCTCTATCGTGAGGATGCACGGGCTTTCATACGCCTGCTTCGGCCGGTTGCGCCGCCGCAGCCAAAGCGGCGTGGCGTGGCCTTCCGCAAGCCACGCTTCCGCGGCGCGGCTGGGCACGCTTTCTTCCCCGTAAGCGTAGGCAAGCTGCAGCAGCGCCACCAGGGCTGGCTCGCCAGGTTCCGCGCGGCGCAGCCGGTGGGCGTTGTCTCGGAAAAACCTCCGCCACGGGACAAGCTCCGGCGATGCCAGCAAGGCGAAATCTTCCAGCAAACCCGTGACCCCTTGGCCTCCCAGCTGCTCCAGGCGGCTTGCGTGGTAGGCGAAGTTGCCGAGAAGTGCTTCGGCCTCGGCTCGGCAGCCGAGCTGCAAAAGCTGGCGCACGCCGGTGGCAAAGCCGTGGCGTCGGGCCTGCTCCTCGGCGGCGCTTCCGGGGTCCAGCGCCAAAGCACGCCAGCCGTCCAGGGCCTTGGCCCTGGCGTTGGCCAGCTGCGGCGCCGTGGCCAGGTGCTTGGTGAGCTCATCGTGGTACGGCACCCAGCGATCCTCCCCCAGTTGGCGCAGCATCACCCGGGCCCGGGCCACGGCTATTTCCAGGATCTGCCGATGCTGCTCTCGGGTGGCCTCCGCCAAAACCCCCGCCCGGCGCAGCACCTCCTCCAGCGTGGCCAGTGTAGGGGCTTCCACCGCCAGCGCCACCGCGGCCATGAGGTACGGCAGCACCGCCGCCGGGTCGTCCACCCCGGCCCGCTCCAGCAGGCGATCGAAGTACGCTGCAAGCCCCTGGGGCACCGTTTGCCCCACCACGATTGCCCTGGTGCGCAGGTCGTCCAGCAGCAGCTGGATGTAGGCGGGCAAGCCTTGGGAGCGCTGGGCCACGGTCTCCACCCAGCGCATGACCCGCCCCTCCTGCTCGCCGCGGACGATGGCGTCCCGCTCACTGGGGGGCGCATCCCGCTTGAGCCAGGCGCTGACTTCCTCGGCGGTCAACGGGGGCAAGCCTTCCGAGCCGAAAAGGTGGGTGCAGCGGGAAGGGTCGAAGGCCGCAAGCAGCGGCGGCTCTGGCCTGCCAGCGCAAACCCAAACCACACCTTTGTGGCGAAACGGCAGCTCCGCAAGCCCGGGATCACCGCGCAGCCCTTCGTCCAGGGCATCCAGGAAACACACCACCCGCAGCGGCGGCTGTATTTTGCTCAAGAGCTTCCCCATCTGGCTTTCCAAGACCCGCGGATCCACGTGCGGATCCTCGGCGAGCTCGGTGCTAGACGCACCCAGGGGCTTCCACTTCTCCAGGCGCTCGACCACGTAGGCGAGGAACTTGGCGCGGCTTGCCCGGGGATCCCCAGCCCGGAAGCGCCACCCCAACACCAGGTTGCAGCCTGCACCGCTCAAGCGCTGCGCGAGCTCGGTGAAGAGCTTGGCCACCAGGGCGCTCTTGCCCACCCCCGGGTGGCCCTGAAGCCAAAACACCCCTTCGCTGGCCCCCTCCAGCCGGGCGAGGATGTCCGCCACGATGCTCTCGCGCCCCACCAGGGCTTGGGCTTCCAAGCGGAACTCCTCCTCGAAGTCCTGGAAGCTGTGGCCCAGGAGCGCTTCCTTTTCCCTCAGGCGGAAAAGCGCATCGAATGCCGCCACGGCCTGCCCTCGCAGCTCCGCCACCGGCACCTCCGCCCCCAGGAGCGTGAGCTCCAAGCGCTTACCTTCCTTGCGGGCGTACACCCCGGGGGCAGGGTTTTGCCCTTGGGTTTCTTCGTCTCCCCCGGGGCGCCAGAGGCGGGGGGGTAGGTAGGCGTGCAGCGGCCAAAGGGGCAGCAGCTGGCCGCCCCGGACAACCCCCACCTGCTCCAGCTCCAAGCTGGCCAGCAGCTCGCAGGGAACCCCGCCAGCCCCAGGGGTGGGTGCAGGACCCCGCAGCAACCACGGTTCGCCTCGGTGGTCCTTGGCCACGAACAGCGCTTCCCGCAAAAAGCCCAGCTGCTGGAACGCTTCCAGCAGGCGATCCAGGGTAGGTTCGAAAAGCTCTATCGCCGCCTGCTGGCTGAACCCCGCGCCGTGGGCCAGCTGGTTGCGCAGCGAGAGCATGGCCGGGGCTTGGCCGCGCGGGTTGCGCAAGAGCTCAGCGAAAAGCTCTACAGCTCCGGGAAGCTCAGGCACCAGGGGTGCTGCCACGGGCACGCGGGAGAGGGTTTCGGCGGCCAGGAGCCAGTGGAAGAGCGTGGGGCGCTCCACCAGGGTCACCAGGGAGCGGGCCGCATCGTCAGGGATTTTCCCCTGCAGCTGGGCGGTGGCGATGGCGGTGAAAAGCCGCAAGGTGAGCTCCACCTCGTCGCAGAGGCGCCAAAGACGCACCACCGGGTGGTATTCGTTGCGCAGCTCCTCCCAGGGCACGGCCAGCATGGTGGGCAGGCAGGCGGTGCAGAAGGGGCGGCCTGCCAGGTCTTGTCCCTCGCTGTGGCAGAAGGCGCAGGGCATGAGGGGGCCCTCCTTTGGATGCCAGAGGTGCCAGCGCTGGGGGTGTTGTACGGGCTTGCAGCGCTTCGGCCATGCTGGCGCTAGTGTACGGAGCCCACCGCCGGGCTGTCAACGGCTCGGGCTGGATGCTTGCCTGCGATACAGCGCTCAGAGCGTTTCCCTGGGGGAGCGGTTCGCGGGAAGGTCCGCCCGAAAGCCCGGGAGGCGGGGGCAGCGCCGGAGGCGCGCCAGCTTTCTGGTACCCGCCCGCTTCCCGGCGCCCTCGCGCCTCGAATTGTGCCCTGGAAACCCGCACCGGGCGTTTGCTGGCTGTGGGCGCAAGGCCCGCTGGTTCGCAACTTACGCTGTCCGCGGAGAAAGGGTGTGGTAGCATCGGCCCAGGAGGCTTCCGCAATGGCGATCTCGGTCCCCATGGCAAAGCACTTCGCGATGCTGATTTTTCCTTTCCGCCACGGCCTTTCGGGAAAGCACAGCGCCGCGCGACTTGCCAAGCTTTCGGCGATGTGGGGGCACTGGTGGTCGCGGTTCCAGGAAGATGGTGTGGCGGCGCTTTTGGACGACACGTTCTTCTTCCTGCCCCGGGTCCGGGAGTGGTTCTTCCCAGAGCTGCGGGAGTTGCCCTCGAACCTCAGCGATCCGCGTGTGGTGGAAAAAGCTGCGGAGCTCGCTGCCCAGCCGCTGGAGCACTGGGGCAACGTGCTGGCTTCCGGAAACCTGCTGCGGCTTACCTTGCGACGGGAGATGCTGCCCCCAGAGGGCCTGGTGGAGGTGAAAAGCACCTACGAAAGCCAGGAGCGCTACCGCGCCCGGGTGCATTGGGTGGACTGCTTGCTTTTTCCCCACAACGTAGGCATGCTCGCTTGCAAGGTCGAGCTCGTGGGGGATGGGCAGCTCAGCACCTCCCAGCTCAACGATTTTCTCTTCTACGCTCGCCAGGTCCAACCCATGAACTTGCAGTGGAAGCTACCGGTCTGGGTTTGGGGGCAAGCCCGAGCCGAAGCGCGGCAGTGGCTGGATTACCTCCTCCAGGGCCTGACAGATCCGCCGGGAAACGAGGATCTGGTGGTGGACCTTGCCGCGTTTCTCGCGGCGAAGGCCCAGCAGAAGACCACCCTGGGCGTCGCGGAAAGTCAGCCGTTTTTCGATGCGTTCTTTCGCTTGGTTTTCGCCGCCGTCGAAGGGGAGGGCCTACAGCGGGTTTCGTTTTTAGCTAACTTTCCCTCCTCCCAGGATCGCTTGTGTTACGAGCTGGTCAGCTGTACCGATACCGACGACCCCCTTTACGTGCCGGCCCGGGAGTTCGTGGACCGGCTCCTCAGGGAGCGGTCGCTGGCCCTTTTCGAAAACTGGCGGGGGGTTATCTTGGACCGCGGTCTCGGCATCGTGGCTCCGGTGGCGGGGGATGGGGACGCGGTGGAAATGCTTTCGCGCAACAGCGAGTTCGATTACTGCCACCTGGTTTTCCTCGGCCTTTTTTTGCGCATGCGCTTGGCGACCATGTTCGAGGAAACCGTGATGCGGGAGCGCAAGCTCGGCAGGAACGTGAAAGAAGCGAAGCGTCTGTGGGCGCAGCTCGTGGATTTCGAAAACCGTTACGTGTTTTCCGAGGTCACCTCCAAGCCCATCGGCAATACGATCTTCCGGCGGTACACGCAAGGGCTGGGTTTGCGGGAGATTTTCGACGAACTCGCTACGAAGGTCACCCATGCGCAGGAGTACTACGAAGGTGTAGCGGCCGAGAACATCACCTGGCTTCTGAACGTGCTTACCTTTTTCGCGGCGCCGCTGGGCATCCTTGCCCAGTTCTTCGCCCCGGCGCTGGTGAAAGAGGCCAGCTGGGGGCAGTTCCTCCTCTGGCTTTTGCTCGTCTACGCGGTAGCCTTCGCCTTGTGGTTGCTCCGCCGCTTCCGAGCGAGAAAAGCGTAGAAGATCCGCAGGCGCGTTTCGCAGGCGGCCAGTGGGACCAGCGCTGCCTTCGCCGGTGCTTGCCCTTTCGCCGCTGTGGCCCTGGAAAAGCCCAGGTGAAGAGCGGTTGAGGTAAGTCAAAGCCCGAATGCGGGTTTGCTCACCGGGCGAAGCGTGAGCACCGACTCCCTTCGAGCTCACCCAGAACGTTCGCTGGGGGCGATAGAGGTCGCAATGAGCCCCCCTCGGGGGGCTCCTTTCCACGGGCAGGGAGGTGTTATATGCGTCGTCGGGATAGGCGGGTCGCAATGAGCCCCCCTCGGGGGGCTCCTTTCCACCGTCTTTGTCCAGCTGGATAAGGGTGCGCAGTTTGGTCGCAATGAGCCCCCCTCGGGGGGCTCCTTTCCACTTTCGGCTGCCACCACGGCGGCCGAGGCCGCCCTCGAGAGTCGCAATGAGCCCCCCTCGGGGGGCTCCTTTCCACGAGACAAGGGAAGGCTTAATTACGGGGTATTTTAACAAAGGTCGCAATGAGCCCCCCTCGGGGGGCTCCTTTCCACAGCACCCTAAAGATCCCACGCAGCACCAACGATTTGCAACCCCCGTTCCGGGGGTGACGCTCTTCCACCCCCTGGAGGCGGTCTGAAACATCCAAAACGCGGCTTTCGGCCTCGGGTAACTCATTGATGCTGCGGCATTTGCCCTCGCTCCGGGGGTGATGACCCCCTCGCAAGGCAAAACTCTTGGCCTAAGTTCAAGCCCCCCAAGCACTTGCTTTCAAAGAGCCTCCCGCCCCGGGAATGACCCCCGGAAGGTGTCTGACGCGTTTATCTTACAACACCACGATCGAGCCTTGCCACCCCCAACGTTGGGTCTTCTTCTTTCAAATGGGTTCGGTGGCAGCCCGATCCTCCCAAAACCACTGAAGCAGCGCACCGAGAGCAGCCGAGAGCAAGCCCAGACCCAGAAGACCGAGAAGAAAACGGAGCGCCAGGGGCCACCCTAAAGGCGGGCCAACCACCACGAGGTTGGCCAAGGGCTGGCCCTCGAAGGGGTAAAACGCCGCGGCGCCCCCAGCTAGCGTCGGCCAGACCAGGGTGAGGCAAGCGAAGATAGCCGACGCCACCAGCCCCCAGGCAATGAAAATTGTCATTAGACGTCGAACCCGGGGAGCCGCGTGCTGGCGGGACACCATCAGCCCGCGGTTTTGTTTGAAAACGTCCATGAAAATGAGCAGTCCGAGAATTGCCAGCGCGAGCGCAGCTAAAAGGACAGCCATCCACCACGGAGCAGCAAAGAGGAGTGCTACGAGCGGGTCCAAACTCAAAACGCCGAGAAAACCGATAGCAGTGAGACCAGCCACCCTGGGATACCAGCGCCAAAGCTCCCCGGCCCGGTAGGGCGGCTTTTCCAAACCATGCTTTTTGGCGGCGAGGTGAAAAGCCTCCAGGAGTTGGAAGCAGTAACGCTTGAGCAAGAACTCATGGAGGCGCCAGAGGATAGCAGGCCGGTGGAGCAGCCACCAGGTAAAACGAGGTTTTTTTTCGTCGCTGCTCCAGTCGAAAATCGTCAGGGCAAGCTCCAGCTCCGCAATGGTCAAATGCTGCGGCTCGGCGAGAAACGCTAGGCGGTCGGCCCAGCAATTTTTCGGCTCGTTTCGCGGCTGGTAAGTGCCGTCTTCATAAAAGGTGCTGTCCTTGCAGAGGAACTCTTGGAGAAAAAAACTTCCGGAAGAAGACTCCTCGGAGGCCAGGTAGCGCAACCAGGGGAGCATGTGGCGGTAGATGGCATCCACGAGTTCTTGTTTTTCAGCCTCATCGGCCATTGCGGGCTCGTGGTTTGCTCGGAGCGCCTCGTAGCGCAAGATGGAGAGGTGGCCAGCGTTTTTTAGGTCAAAGGGAGCGTTCCTTTGCTGGAGAAGAAGAGAGCAGATCTCAAAATCCGGAAAATAAGGCCCCGGGGTATATGGGTTGGCAAGCCAGCTGGCGAAAAAGCTGTCGCTGGAATCCAAGCTGGTCAGGCTGTCGTAAGCCTCGTGAATCATGGCAGGGTCGGTCAGGTGGCTACAAGGGGTGCCTCGCCGGCCCGCTGTTGGCCCGCGTGCCTGTCTTCGACCCCCCGGCCCAGTTGGATAACCCGAAATCCCGGGTCCTCGTGCAGGTAGTAGATCACAGGTACACCTCGGGGGACTGCCGGGCTGGCGGAGAGGCGCCAGGCGAAGGCCAGAAGAAGGGCCTTGTAGCCCCCGGTGAGAACGAAACGGGCTTGGGCCAGGTTTGGCTGGATTTCTGTTACCCAGAGGTTCTGCACGGCGTCGTTAAAATCGCGGGTGTTGACCGGGTCTAGTTGGTAAGGCCCTAAAAGATCAACCTGGAGACCGGGCCAGAGGGTCGTCGCGGCGGCTTTCAGCACCTGAGCTACTGCCCAGTTCGTGACTCCGCCGAGGAACCGCAACTGGTCCCCCTCCTGGAGCGCTCTTTGCTCAGCCAGGGCTTTCAGCGTGGCAAGCTCGGCCGGGAGCAATCCCTGGACAGCTTCGGCGCGAAAATGCTCCTGCACGAAGGCTTCTGCTGCTCGCCAGGGATTGGGGCTGCCCTCGATAGCTCCGAGTTGGTCGTTTAGCCAGGTTCGAAGTCGGGCTCCGGTGGGGGAGGCTTCGAACTTGTGGCTGCTCATGCCGTCCAAAGCTGCGAAGTCCGGCTGCAAACCACTCGCCGTCCAGCAGCGGGATTTTTCCTGCAGAGAGATGCCTGTGGTAACGTACCAAATACTCATGGCAACCTCTCCATGCGACCGTAGCCGCTGGCGGTTTTGGCGCCGATTCCCCAGTGAGCAAGGGCCGCCAGGAGAATTGTGGCCCCCGCATCCAGCAGAACTTCTTGGATCGCTGCTGCATCACAGCGCAGCTGGCGACTAACGAGGATCGGGATTTCGAAGGTGAGCGATTCTCGAAGCACAACGAAGTGGTGCGGGTTTGGCTGGTCGCAATCCGATGGTGTAGCGCCTGGGACGTCACCGTAATATTTGAGATGATGGGGAGCGAGCACGTCCAACTCGAACCAGCCCTTGTTTTCGAGAGGCCAGCCGTCGAGAAAGACCAGGGCTCCCTCGCCGGAGCTTTCGGCGGGCCCCCCAAACAGCAAGTCAGCCAGGTCTGCGGCGGTAGGCTCGGCGGGCAGCGTTGATTGTGCCGCCCAAGCCGTAAAAAGCTCCGTCCAAGAAAGCTCAGAAAGAGCTTCGATTTCTCGAAGCGGTCGCTGACCGAGGCCCCTTGCTACGAACCCATCGCCAGTGCGTGCCCAACCCCATTCCTCCAGAAGGAAGTGCCGGGCCAGACCCTTGAGCGAGGCTGCTGGAAGCACTGGAAAGCCGTAGGTGTGGTGGAAAGCCCAAGCCGCGTTTTCGAAGGGGGCAGGGTGGGCCAAGCCTACTGCCAGGCGGCCCGCGGATTTGACCTTCAATATGCAGGCGCACCAGCTACGTAGCACTTGCCTGCGTCTTTCGTGGAGCTTGGCGAGAAGCTCTTGCTCGAGCGGTCTGTTTTGGCAGTGGCGAGTAAACCAAGCCAGCGCCGCTGTCTGCGACCAGGTCTTCTTCGCTTGTTCGACGGTCTTGTCCTTTTGAGGGTCGCTGCTTGAAAAGTTCTCGAGCTCGGAGAAATCAGCGAACGACGACGGGTTATAGCGCTGGTAGAGCAAAGCTGCGTTAGGTTGCTTCGAGAGCAGATTGAAAGAAGGGCTCTTCCACTGCAGCCTGAACCTAACGTGGCCATTTGCTTGTGCTTGGTCGTAACCTCTGGCCAGAACAACCTGGTCGGTCAAGGCCACAGGCCCCAGTTGCCGTACCAGGGCGTGTGCGTCGCGGTTGGGGCGCGGGCTTTCGCTGCGAGGCCCGGAACGGCGCTGACCGTACCCACCACCGCCGAAGCCACGGGAGGGCGGATTTCCGCGATAACCGGGCATAGCGGCTAGGCCTCCTGGCGCTCGGCCACGGCGTTGCCGGCGGCCGCAGCTTGCTCCTCGGGTTCTTCTGCAGCCTCCAGCTCTTTTGCCTTGGCCTCGGCAAGTCGTTTCAGCCACACCAGTATTGCCTCCGCTTCAGCTTCCAGGAGCGGCAGGAGGCTGGGTTCGAGCTTGGTGAGCTCTGCGACGATTGCCGCGGGCGTTTCGTTCAACGCTGTGCAGAAGCCACTGGTAAGCGGGGATTCCCGGAGCCAGGCTGCGAGGTCAGTGAGCACCGCATGGTGCTGGTCCTTTTTGGAGGCGTAGAAGGCAGCAAGCTGCAGAAGGCCGCACTGCCGCAAAAACGGCACAGCGCCTTGGACTACCGAAAGGTAATCGCCGAGAGTGGTGGTAGCGCCGTTCCCGAGCGTAACCTGGTCCGTTTCGCTTACCACATTGCCGAATGCCTGGTAATCGTCCGCACCCATGATTCGCTTCGCGGCGAACTTAGCGCGAAGATGGTCGAGGTGCTGGGTCATGCTCCACCTCCAGCTTGCTGGCCTCCAGCTTCCTGCTCTCCAGCTTGGGGAGCGGCTTGCGCCAGGACCTGAGCTACGTCGTGAAAGGGGAAAAGCCGGGAGCGCACCAACCCGGCCCCTTTGCTTTCGTCGGCACCCACTTGGTAGAAGCGGTTGCCGAGTGCCTTCACGAGCTCTACCACCTGGTCTTCTGTGACCCCGTTGCCGCTCAAGGGTTTTTGCACCAAAAGCAAGTTAGCGAGGATCGTTTCAGGAGGCAAATACTCGGAGTAGCGCAACGAACCTTTGGTGGTTACGCCCCGCTCGCCAATGCTGATGTTCGGGTCCACCTGGGTTGCGTGAACCACCAGGTGCCGGAAGGTGTCCCCAGGGACCAGCAAGAACCGAGAGCAAAAGGCTTGACGCCAGTAGCTTTCTTCGTCCGAGAAGAGGAGTTGGGCGAGCTGGGTGGCTACATCCGCAAGGGCAGCCCGCGCCGCTTGCGCCGATTCCCCCGTGGGCCGCTCGAGCACCACGCCCTCCAAGGCGTAGATGACTCCACCGTTGTTTCCCGAACGGATTGCCACCGCTTCGGGGGGGGCAGGCCCGCCCTCCTGTGCATCGCGGCACGCGGCAATCCCTGCCGAGCTTCCAGGCTGATCGAGAAAGTCACTTCTTTCCAGGAGCTCGCCCAATTTTTTTCGCAAAGCCGTGGCCCGATCCCCCGATGGGAAGGCGTGAGATTCGGCAAGCGTCAGCCAGCGGTGAAGCCTGGCCAAAGCGAGGCGGGAAGAAATCCAAGCAAAGGTCCCGGCCAGGGATCGAACAGGAAAGGCCAGGAGATGCGCATCCTGGAAAACCACGCAGCCCTGATAGCCGGTAGCCTCTCCCTCCCCCATGGCTGCCAGCACCACCTCCTTGCTGCTCCCGAAGCCACCGGGATCCGCCAGCGCGTCGGCGCGCCACGTACCCTTGATGCTGTCCGACTGCAGGTACGGGTACTGCGTGGTGACCTCCCGGATGATCGGCCGGTCAATGGCCCCGAGCCCTTGGCCTGCACCGTTGTGAATTGGTGAAAGCCCGTGGGTAAGTTGAAGAAACCACGTCGCCATTGTCACCTCCCTGTTTGCCCTTCGATTCTCCTCCGCCCAGCGCCGAAGAAGGCTAAACCGAACCCCAGAGCGCTGTCCCACTCGGAGATCGTGTTGCCATGGTAGTTTTGGATCACTTCAAGGACTTGCTCCCTGGAGGTGCCGTTTTTAAGCTCGAACAAGTAAACGGACCCCGCAGGCACCGCTCGCCTGGGAGCTTTTGGCGCATTCTTTTTCCGATCCCAGCCTGCAACGATAGCGGGATGTCCAACAGCTGCGCCAAGAAGCTCGAGAAAAGGATACTTTTGTTCGAATTCCGAGGGCCGCCAACCGTTCCTGAAGAGAGCTGGAGTCGCCAGGTAAATCACCATGGATTTCGAATCCAGGATTCTTTGAAGCACATCTTGCGTGAATTGCTCGCTCAGAAGGGGCTGGAGAGCGCTGTTGGCGTCCCGCACCTCTACGTCTACCAAGCGGCCCTCCCCCGCCAAACGGGCGGGAAAGGAGCCGTCGGGAAGCAGATCGTCACCGATACCCCCGAGGAGCCCTGCGAAGCAAGGGCCTAGGCGGCGGTGCATAGGCTTCTGAACAAAACGCAACGCGCTCCGGCTGAAAAGCCCCCCTGTCTGCGGCACGCCGGTAGGCGCGCGCCTGTGACCCCAGCGTCGCTCCCGGGAGTAGAGCTTTTCCGGGGGAAACAGCGAAGGTTCGCGATTTTCCCCCAGGAGCCAGTCGCTGAGGGCGAAGGCATCGAGAAAACCTTCCGCGATGGCACCGCCGGGTTCGGGCTCTTGACCGGGGTAAAGCGAGACCCAGGCTAACATCCGGCACCCTTCCATGGCGTCGTCGAAAAGTGCCTGCGAGGATTCGGCGGGCTCGAGGGTGAATGCCAAGGAAGGAGCCCGGTAAACCTTGGGAAGCGGGAAGAGCAGGGTGTCTCCCTCACCCCAAAGGAGCGGGCCAGCGAACCGAAAGCGCATGGCTTGAGCATCCTCGGGCTCGTAGCCCACGGCCGCGGCTACCTCGCGAAGTTCGGAGGGGACCTGGCCTCGGAACTGAAAGCCTTTGTTCGCGAGGATCGCGGTGCGCAAGAGCCCAGCAAAGGCCTGGGGGAAGATATCGCCCTCGTGGGCGTAGCTCCCGTCGCCGAGCCCTCGGGCATCGGCGTTGATCACCACATCCAAAGGCTCGAAAGTCACGAGGCGCCAGCTTATCATTGCTCTTCCTCCCAGGCTAGCTCCCGGGCGAGGAACGCCAGGACGGCAAGTGCACCCTGCACCGCCTGGTCACATCGCAACCGCTCCAGGCAGCCCGACCGCGGCTGATAGGGCGTACTGGCTCTTTTCGCAAGGAACGAGGCCAGGCGATCGGCAAAGACTTTCGAGCTCCCGCTGCGGGCAATTATCCGGCGCATCTCCAGCTCGAAGGCGGGAGCCAAGGGGCAATAACCGTTAGCATCGAAGAAACCTTCCGACGCGGCCAAAAGCTGGTGCAACAAGCGTCGGCCCAGGGCTTCTGTTTTCCTTTTGGTCAGGACGTGCGGAGCAGGGCGGCCGGTGGAAGCGTCGCCGCGGCGCCAGTTGCAAGCCGCCTCCACCAGCTGCACGACCTCCTCCAGTTCATGGTTTCGGGCGAAAAGCTGAGCGGCGCTTCCCGCGCGGGGCTCCGCCCAAACAGAAAAAGCGTCGCCGTCCAGGAGCTCCTTCGTGGCATCCAGCCTTCGGTGGAGCGCCGCCACGGCCAGGGAAAGCGGCTGATGTTCGTGGACGACGCTGGCATGCCAGGAAATGGTGGGGCCGGGGTGATCGTTGTCGCAAAAATGGCTTCGTACCGCTTGTTCCCAGGCTCCCAAAACCGCGCCCATGAAGGGGAAAAGCGCATCCAACGGAAGCAACGCCAATCCGTCATCGCCACCGGCGTAGACCAAGTGCGCCCCAAAAGGAGGCGCTAGTTTCCGAATCTCTGCGGCAAAGCGAGCGAGGGCGCTGCTGAGCTGTTTTTGGAACGCCTCTAGCGAGCTTTTCTCAGGGATCCCTTGGGAGCCCGAGAACCAAGTCCCCATGCGGTCCCCATCGAAGCAAACCAAAGCGTAATAAGCACCGGCGCTCTCGTAAGCGCGAAGCGCCTTTTCGATCTCTTGCTCGTCGCTAGCTTGGAGTTCCAGGTTCTCAAGAACCGCCACGATCTCACGAACGTCTTCGCCGCCACCCTCTGCTGGCAGTCGGGCGGCTTCACCTTGTTTTTGGGCTTGGTACATCGCCCAGGCAGCTGCGAGGTGGCTCCACTTCTCCTGGGGCAAGGGCAGCGTAGCCCGTATCGGGTCCCAGCGGGGATCCCGGAAAAACCGAACGTGGGCAAGCTCGGTGGTGGAGGGAAAGGTTTGCCACCGATCGTAGGACAAAACACGCTTGGCAGCGCAGGGTGCACAGAGCCGATCCTTGGCGTCCAGCCAAGATGATACAGGCCCCTGCACAACCTGGGCTCGAGCGCCGCACTGTCCGCAGGTGCGCAAGGAAGGCCCGCCATCCTGGGGCAGCTGGGGGAAGGTGCGAGTGAACCGGCGCTGCTCAAAGGCCAGGGTCAGGGCTTTGTAGGCCTTTTCGTAGTTACCGTTCAGCGGTACCGCTGCCCAGTAGGCCTCGAAAGTTTGCTCCAACTGGCCATTGGCTTGCCCGAAGGCTATTGTGCTGGGGTCAAAGTTTGCCAAGGCGTCCCCAGCAATATCCCGCCAACGCCGCTTCACCGCCTCTCGCATCGCCTCGCCGCAGGCCCGCACTTCAGCGGCGCTTTTTTTCGAAAGCCGCAGCACCGCTTGGTGAGGGCAAGCTTGGCTGGGGTCGGCAGGCCAGACAAGCTCGGCCCCCTGATGTTTAGCGGCTTCGATGGCAGCGCGGGCAAGTTCGGAAAGCAGCTGCGAGGAAATCGCCAAATCCCGGGTCTTGCGGGACTGGGCGATGAAGTTTTGGACGCCACCGAAACCGAACTTGAGAAGGAAATCCCCCACCTCGCCGTTGCTGGCTGCCTGCTCCTTCGGCTCGCTCACCATCGGCGCCTCCGGAATCCTTTGGGTTTTTTCGTCACCAACGGCCCCGTAGATGGCCTCGAGGGCGGTAGCGAACTAGCAGGTCCATGAGTTTGCCCATCCAAATGAGCCAAGATCGCTGCGGTGATGGCATCACCTGGCGAACGGTACAGCCGCTGGGCGCCAACTATGCAAACCGGAACCCATGCTTCGGCTTCTTCTTCGCGAACCCGGTAAAAGCGGACCCACAGCGGCGAAGCCAAGCGGGGCCGACTGGCCCCGAGATTGCCTTTGTAAGCAGCTGCGTTAGCAGCCATTGTGCTGCTGCAGGCGTCCATGAGCGTTTTCATCGCTAGCCACCAACCTTGGGCTCCGGAGGATTCTGAAAAAGAACGAGCTCCCACACGAATCTGGTCGGCGCGTGCAACTTGGAAAAAGTTGTCTCCGAGGGATGGTTTTGGGGCCAGTTTGTCGCTGCCCAGCCGTTTGGCAAGCCAAGCCCGCGCCCTGGCCTGGGCCGTCCGGAAACCTCGCTGGAGGGTGGTTTCCAAGTCGTTGCGGTGGGGAGGTTTGGGGAACACCGGCAGCGAATCAGCTGGTTCGGCGCGGGCGTTCCATCGGGGCTCGGGTCGAACGGCGGTTATGGTGAGGGATCCGTAACCTCGGCGGCGCCGCAGCCCCACGCTACCCAAAGAGAAGCCACACCAGAGAACCGTCCAAAGCATGGCGGGAAGATCCGGGTCAGAAGCGCAGGCCCAGGGGCGTGGCTCCACGGTAACCGCAATCTCCGGGTGCGCAAGGGAATACCCTGGGGAACGGCCCTTGCTTGCGCCGGGCCTGATATCGAACTCCTGGGAGTTGTTTTTAGAGCTAGCGCTCACCGTCACTCGGAAGGTGCTGCCGAACTCCTGGCGGCTCGACGGATCTTTCATGCCCCCTTGGGCGCCGAGCAGGAGCCGTTCCGCCCGGAGCAGCAAGCCGTCCTCGTTGGCCAGCAACGGAGCGAAAAGCGCCCGGGCGAAGGTGTGCAGTAGACCGCGGAGTGCTGGGGGACGGACTACGTAAAGCCCATCCAGGGATCGCTTCGGTCCGAAAGGATCCGCAGCCCCGCCTTGCAGCACCGGGGTGTCCAGGCGCAAGAGCACAACGAATCCCTTCGGGCTTGCTGGGTTTGGCGGCGGGTTCATCGTCGCACCTCACGCTCCGAACGTTCGCTGGGGGGCAGGTTACAACAGCCGGTGGCAGGATGCAACCCCCCGGGCCGAGGCTCTGGGTGGCGCCCATG
>Ga0209227_1001603_pt1 | contig 17302 bp, 18 predicted proteins | sample YNPBryantNP2012_FD_185815 | JGI IMG/M metagenome (GOLD analysis project Ga0209227, IMG submission 185815) | Anoxygenic and chlorotrophic microbial mat microbial communities from Yellowstone National Park, USA - YNP Bryant NP 2012 (SPAdes)... ...
AAGGCGCAAAGCAGCCTGACCCCCCAGCGGGTGCGCCAGAGCATGTGGACGATTTTCTTGCAGATTGGGACGCCTGCTCAGCCTCCCAAATTGCATGGAAAATCGCCCGGCTGGCCAAAAGGCAAGCACCGGGCGACCAAAGAACGGCACAAAGTCGTCAAAAAGGGCGTTTCTGCTGCCCAAACCGCTTGAAATTCGATTGGTAAGGTACTGTTCCCACCCTGACTCTTCCGTCAGGGAAAAATGGTTTGTCTAAAATCGAGGTTGAAGTTTTAAGGGAATTTCGAACAAAGCATCACAACGTCCAAAAAAACAGGATTGTTAACAAAAACATTAACTTCATTGCACAGTATTTGCAACCGACCATTGGTACAATTGGCCATCCCAACAAAAAAGAGGTCAGGTATGTCATCTCTTAACGCTGAAGAAAAAAGCGCCCGGCAGAAACAATGGGCCTGGTATCTGTATGATTTTGGAAACTCAGCCTACGCTGCCGTCATCCTGCTGGCGGTGTTCTCCAGGTATTTTGTTGAGGTAGTCGCCAAAGATACCGGCCTGCCCGGCACAACCCTGTGGAACTATGCCGTAGGAATTGCGGCAGTCGTTGTAGCCATCCTTTCGCCCGTACTTGGCACAATTGCCGACTTTTCGAAGGCAAAGAAGAAATTGCTCTTTGTCTTCACCATGATTTCCGTTGTGTTTACGGCTCTGCTCTTCTTTGTTCGCGGTGGAGACGTGCTGATGGGGATGGTCTTCTTCATCCTGGCTGAAATCGGTTACCGCGCCGCACAGGTGTTCTACGACTCTCTTCTGGTGGATGTATCCACCCCCGAAAATATCGGCGAAGTTTCCGGAAACGGCTGGGCAATGGGGATGCTCGGCGGTATCGTGTGTCTCATCATCGTGCTGATCCCCATTCAGGTCATCAAAGGCGAACTGATGGTGCGCCTGGCTTTCCTCATCACCGCCGCCTTCTATCTCATTTCCTCCATTCCTACTTTTCTCGTCGTCAGGCAAATCAACGAGCCAGAGCCGCGTCCGGCAGGCGTTTCACTGATCCGCATGGCCTTTACCCGCCTGGGCGAGACGTTCCGCGACGTGAAACGCTACAAAGAATTCGTGAAATATGCAATCGCGTTCCTGATTTACAACGACGGAATCATGATGCTGATGGACAACGCCGCCCTGGTGGCAGCCATCCTGTATGGCTTCCAGACATCGGAATTGATCATCCTTATCATCATCCTGCAAGTGGCAGGCGCAGCAGGAGCGTTCTTCTTTGGATGGGTTTCCAACAAATACAGCAGCAAGGAAGCGATCATTTACGCCATCATTATGCTGATGGCAGTCATCGGATCGCTTTACCTGATTGACTCGAAGGCCATGTTCTACGTCATCGGCGCCCTGGCCGGGTTCTCGCTCTCTGGCGTGCAGGCAGTCAGCCGCACAATGGTCAGCCAGTTATCGCCGCAGTCGAAGACGACCGAATTTTATGGCTTCCTGTCGGTGGCAGGACGAACCTCCACCGCGGTCGGGCCACTGGTATTTGGCTCCATCTTCGCGCTGATGCTTGGCTGGTACAAACGGCACAATTTTGCAACCAAAATCGCCAACCAGAACGCCATGTATTGGGCAATCAGCAGCGTTGTCATTTTCCTGCTGGCCGGCCTGTTGATCCTGATCAGCGTCCGTAAAGTTACCCCTAAAAACCCGATTAACTTCGATCAGGCATGAACTCAAATCGTTTTCCCTTCCGCAGGCGTCCTATCCGCTTCTTGTTGAAACAACTTTCGATTCCAGCCTTCTCTTTTTTGACAAGGCTGGAAATTCACGGGGAAGAGAACTTTCCTCCTGCCGGGCCACTGCTGGTGGTATTCAACCACTTCAGTTTCATTGACCCGGTGGCGGTCGTCCGCGCCGCCCCCTGGCCCCTGGAATTTGTCGGCGGGGCCGTGACCCCGCACGCCCCGCGCTGGACGCGCATCATCCCCTTCCTGTGGGGATACCACAAACTCTACCGCGGAACAGGGGCAACCGGCGCCCTGCGCGCCGCCGAGGATATTTTGAAGAAAAGCGGAATCCTGGGAATCGCCCCCGAAGCCGGCAACTGGGCCACCGTTCTGCGTCCGCCACGCCCCGGAACGGCTTACCTGGCCGCGCGCACCGGTGCACGGATCCTGCCAATTGGCCTGGATGGGCTGACGGAAGTTTTCCCCTCCCTCTTCCGTGGGCGACGGGCGCGCGTCACAATCAACGTAGGGAAACCGTTTGGGCCATTTGCATTGACCGCCTCCGGACACGAACAACGCCGCGCCCAATTAGACGAAATCGGCCACGAGATCATGCGTCACATCGCGGAACTCATCCCGCCTGAAAAGCGCGGCCACTATTCAGACGACCCGGCCATCCGCGAGGCTGCCCGCGGAACCGAACTCTACCCCTGGGCCGATAAGGTGGAGGGGCAAGTGGTGGGCGAAATCCATTAGCCGCCACCAAATTGCAAAAAGAGGTAACTAACCGCTACTGGCCTGGAGATTGCTTCGCTCGCGAGAACATGCAAAGCAAGATTTTCTGTGCCCGTTGCCTAAAGAATTGCAAAGAGAGAAAATTATGGTTCCCCCCAAAAACACTCGCGCTTCACTGAGCCGGTTTGCCTGGCTTTCGATTCTGGCAGCCGTGGTAACGATTACCCTCAAAGCCATCGCTTACCTCCTGACTGGCTCGGTGGGTTTGCTTTCCGACGCAATTGAATCTTTCATCAACCTCGCCGCCGGCGTCATGGCTCTCTGGATGTTGACCATTGCCGCCCGGCCGCCAGACGAAAATCACCTGTACGGTCACAGCAAAGCCGAATACTTTGCCAGCACGGTCGAGGGCGGACTGATTCTGGTAGCCGCGGCAAGCATTTTTATCACAGCCATCGAGCGAATCGCCTCCCCACAACCACTGGGACAACTTGGCCTCGGATTGGGCGTTTCTGTGCTGGCCTCTGCAATCAACTTCGGTGTCGCCAGAGTGCTTCTCGGAGTTGGCAAGAAATACAACTCCATTACGCTGGAGGCAGACGCTCATCACCTCATGACCGATGTCTGGACTTCGGTGGGAGTGTTGGCTGGGGTGGGCCTGGTGGCCATCACCGGCTGGCTCATCCTGGACCCGATTGTAGCCCTGCTGGTGGCAGGGAACATCGTCTGGACGGCTGTTTCTCTGCTGCGTCGTTCCGTGTCCGGCCTGATGGACGCCTCCCTGCCCGAGACAGACCAGAAAAAGATCGAGGACGTGCTCGATACCTACCGGCAAAAGCAGATAGACTTTCACGCGCTGCGCACACGCCAGGCCGCGGCCCGCAAATTTGTCTCTGTCCATGTCCTTGTCCCAGGCACGATGACGGTCCACGACGCGCATCACCTGGCAGAAGACATCGAGCGAGATATTCGGCAGGCAGTTGGGAACGCTTCGGTTATCACACACATTGAGCCGGCCGAGGATGAAGTTTCCGATTACGATATTTCGCTGGATCGCCCCTAAACTTCGGCTTGCACCTTCCAATTGGCTTAGAAGAAACAGAACAAACGTCCCGAAGGGCTGATTTTGGCGTCAAAATCTTGCTTTCTAAACCCTTCGGGACGTTTCAGACGAGAATTTTCTCTTTGGATCTGCTGGCTTTCTATCTTGATATTGTCACTGGAAGCGATATCAAGCAATCTCCCGCTTTACCAGTAGATTGCTTCGTCGCAATGAAACGATGCAAAAATCAGTCCACTGCAAAAACCTTTTTACCACAAAGGGCTCAAACGAGCACGAAGTTTTTTCAAACTATTGTGCACCAAAATTCATGATTTTCATGTGTAGTTTGTCTCCTTCGTGGTTACAAGCCTTTTGGCAGTGAAGTCATTTTTGCTCTGGCACAATCGTGACCTTGCGGGTTGGCTCCTCGCCGATGGATTGTGTGCTCACACCCGGATATTCTCGCAGTTCCAGGTGGATGATGCGCCGTTCGTTGGCGGGCATCGGTTCCAGCACCTGACGGCGGCCGGTCTTGATCGCCTGATCGGCCATGCGGCGTGCCATCTGGCGCAGTTGACGTTCGCGACGGGCGCGGTATCCTTCCACATCAATCACAATTTGCACCCATTGTTCCATCTGCTTGCTGACGATGAGATTGACCAGGTACTGCATCGCGTTCAAAATGTCGCCGCGGCGTCCGATGAGAACGCCCAAATCGTTGCCGTGGATGTCCACCAGCACGGGGCGCACGCCCTCTTCGTCTGCCTCGCCGTAACGGGCGGTCACGGTGGCCTGGATTTTCATCTTCTCCAGCAGGTCGGTGACGATCTGCTGCGAAACGCGCAGGAGTTCGTCTTCGTTGACCTGGGGCACCGCTGCCTGCACCGGTGCGGACTCTGGCTGGGGGGCCGGGTCGCTGGTCTCGGGTTCCACCGGTGCGGACTTGACCGTCAGCCGGACCCGCGCCTGTCGTCCGCCGATCCCCAGCAGGCCGCGCGAGCCGCTATCGAGCACTTCCACTTCCACCATTTCAGGTGGCAGCCCCAGTTCTTTCAATCCTTCAGCAACGGCTTCATGCACGGTAGGGGCTATTTTTTCGAGAGTTGTCCGTTCGTTCATTTTTTCCTCGCTTGTGATGTTTGCCCGGCTTTTTGGGGCAACAACACGTTCCAGTTGACTTTTCCCATCATGGCGTATTGGGCAATGCCAAGCAAGTTGGAGACAATGATGTACACAGCCAGGCCCGAAGCCAGGGTGTAGGTAATCCATCCCATGAAGAACGGCATGTACAGCGCCATGGTCTTGCTCATCATCGCGCTTTGGTCGTTGGGGTTAGCCGGCGGCGGGGTGGTCAGTTTGGTTTGCAGGTAGGTGGTCAGGGCGGTCAGAATTGCCAGGACCGGAATCCCCACGCCGAAGACGTAGAGCCGTTCTGGCTGGGCCAGGTTCATCCACAGGAATTTGCTGTTGATGGGGATGATGTCTGGCAGACCGAGGATGGGATAGACGGCATGTTGCAGAATAAGCAGTTGGGCGGGGGAGGCGGCCAGGGCGCGCACCACGCTCTGATACAGGGCGAACAGGATGGGGAGTTGAATGAACGTGGGCAGGCAGGAGGCAAACGGGTTAATGCCCATCTCGCGGTACAGGCGCATCTGTTCCTGGGCCAGTTTTTCCTTGTCGTCTTTGTATTTTTTCTGGATTTCTTGCCATTCTTTCGAGTTCTGAAATTCCTGCATGGCCTGCGTGCCCTTGATTTGATTGCGCATCAAGGGGTACAGAACGACGCGGCTGAGCACGGTGAACACGATGATGGCGACCCCAAAGTTACCGCCAAGGTACTTGTAGATGATAAGCAAAATGTTTGTAAACAGGTTGACAATCCATTCCCACATGGAGCACTTCCTTTACTTTTTCGCCGGATTGAAAGTCCAGACCTGAACGCCGTTCTGGTCGAGGGCCAGGAGCAGAGATTCCCCCTCGGAGGGGGCTACCAGGAACACCGACCCTGCCGGGACGACAGAACTGTACACTGCTCCTGCCACGGCAGTCGTGCGCAGCACTTCGCCGTCGAAGGAGAGATAGTAAATGGTGCCGCTGTCGGTGGCAACCACCAGCCCCTCGGCGGTGACAGCCGGTTGACCGACGATCGCCCCCCGCAGGGGTTGCTTCCACAGCAGGTTCCCATCCAGACTGTAGGCGTAGAAGTTGCCTGCGCCATCGCCAAAGTAGAGAACATCGTTTGCCAGGACCGGGCCGGCCCACACCCACGACTCGAGCGGAGCCTGCCAGAGGAGGTCACCGGTTTGAGCGTCCAGGGCGACGAGGGCACTATCGAAAAGGCCGACGTAGAGGACACCGTTATGGAGAACGGGGGCGCCGAGAATGGCGCCGTTTAACTGCGTTCGCCAGACTTCCTCCCCACTTTGGGCCGAAACCGCAAACATCCAGCGCCCCAGCGTGCCGAAATAGACGTTCTGGCCGTCGGTGACAGGCGTTCCCCAGATGGACTGATCGGCCTCGAAAGGCTTTTCCCATTTCGGTTGGCCGTTGAGGTCGAGGGCGTAGAGGTTGTAATCGGCGTTGGGGGCGTAAATGGTGTCGTCGGTGACCAGTACCGAACCGATCCAGCGATCGCGAGCGGTGAAGGACCAGTTTTCGGTGCCGGTGGCAGGATCGAGGCTGTAGAGGACGTGGTCATAGCCGCCGACAATCAGTTGCCCGTCTTTGGTCAGGACGGGAGCCGCAAATGCATTGGCCTTGATGGGGAAGCGCCATGCTTCGGCATAGGTCTGCAAATTGACGGCATAGACATTTGTGCCGCCGGCGATATAGACGTACTCCTCGCTGACGGTCATGCCAGGCCAGGAGGAGGGGGTCATACCGGTGGCACAGCCGCCCAGCAGAATCGCTGCGGCCAGCAGGGCGGCAAGAGGAAGGATCAATTTGGTCTTCATGGATGTTTTTTTCTCTTTCTCGAAAAGGATTTCACCATGAAGGCTGCAAAGACAGCGAAGATGCTTCTCTGACCTTTGCACCCTCCATGGAAATAAGCAAATTTTCTGAGGAGTTCATTTCACCGGGTCGTACCCGCCGGGGTTGAATGGATTGCAGCGCAATACGCGCCAGACGGCCATCAGTCCGCCTTTGAGTACACCGTACTTGTAGATGGCCTGATAGCCGTAATGAGAACAGGAAGGATAAAAACGACAGGTGTTGGGGGGCAATGTTCTGGCAAACGTGTTTTGGTAGAAGCGAATCAGGGCCAGTAGAATCAGACGCGGCCAATAGGCCGGCGTGCGCGGCAGGTCTCGCAAGCGTGGCTCGTCAGAATAATCATTGGGGAGGTAATTGATCGTCATGGGGAGCAATTAACAGGTTGGCGCGCTGGAGCAAAGAAGCCAGGGCTTGCTGGACCTCGTTCAGATGGGCCTGCACCAGGGGAGGGCGTGCAATCAGCATCAGATCGGTTCCAGGTTTGGTGACCGGTAAAAAGGATTTCATCGCTTCTCGCAGCAGGCGCTTGGCACGGTTGCGTTCCACCGCACCGCCTACTCGAACGCCAGCCGTGACCCCCACGCGCACGCCTGGTTGGTCCGAGGAAAGAGCATATAACACAACAAGCGGGTGGGCATAGGACTTTCCATAACGCCGCACCCGCTTGAAATCAGTTGACCGGGTCAGGCGAAAGCGTCGCTTCACCTGTGCCTCATAAGGAGGGGAATACCGGCCTGAACGCGCCCTCCTACCAGCGGACGCGTTTCACATGCGCATTGGAGCGAACTGTCAGGCGATAGCGCCCCTTCAAGCGGCGGCGCTTGAGCACCTGGCGGCCATCGGCAGTGGACATGCGCTGACGGAAACCGTGAACACGCACGCGCCGACGAATACGGGGTTGATACGGACGTTTCGTTGCCATGTTTCTTCCTTAGAAAATAAAAATTTCGAATACCAAACGGCTCTCTTTTGCCGGGGGTTCCAAAGCGAGGCGCAATTATAACGGAAGGTACAGGTTTGGTCAAACAAAATTTGGCTGGCAGGAAGGCATCAACCTGCTCCAAGCAGGGACAGGAGCGCTACCAGGGCACCTGCCAGGGCGCAGGCCAGGTTGACAAGGTCGTTATTCATCCACTTCCAGCCGCGAATTTGATGGGTCGGCGTGCCGCAGGTGTGCAGGGGATGTTTTTCGGTCTCTTTGTTGCATTGTGGGCAGTGATAAATCGCCTGGACCGTGGCGCCGAGGAACGAATCGAACAGGGCGCCTGCCAGGCCAGAGGTTGTGACCACCAGGAAAAGCACCGGCAGCGGCAAAGAGGGCACAGACAGGGAGGGGGTGCAGAGGACGGTCAACAGTGCAATGAAGGCGGCTCCGCCTGCCGCGGCCAGCGTGCCAGAAAGGGAAATCCCGCCCGATGTACCGCGTTCCACTTGTTTTCCCGTCGTGATCAGCCGGGGTGGATGGTTGCTCAGGACGCCCAGTTCGGTGGCCCAGGTGTCGGCATTGACCGCTGCCAGCGAGGCCGCGAATCCAATCCAGGGCCAGGATTCATGGGGGGAAAGGAAGGAGAGACCCGCAAACAATGCCGCGATTCCGCCATTGGCCAGCACTTGGGCGATGTCACGCTGTCCGCCCTTTTCGAATTTTTCGTTCAGAGGAGTTTTTTGTTTGGAGAAGAGGCGCGTGAGCAGGCTCGAAGAGATGAAAAATCCCAGCAAGAGCACTGCCCACTGCCAGCCTCCCACTCCGAAGATGAGTGTGCCGGTCAGCACGGCTCCGGCTGCCCCAGACTTGCTGAGGCTGCGAGCACGATAGGCAAGAAAGGCAATGACAAGCGCAGCAAGGAAACCGAGGAGAAGGTTGGACATTGAGGATTGAGGATTGGTGATTGAGGATTGAGGTCAGGAGGTGGAAATGAGGAAGAGGATGGCGATGAGGAAGAGGATCGAGGTGATGACGTTGCTCAACCACAGGATTCTTGCCAGGGCTTGCTGCTCGGCGCGGCGGTAAAAGACCAGGCCAACCACCCAGCCGAGTGCCGAAAGGAAAATGCTGATGGCCGGTAGCAGGATCAATCCCGCCGCGGGCACCGCTTCCCCCGGTACACCAGAGGAGAGAAACCCCAGCGGAACGGTGTTCAGGGAGGGAATAATCAAACTGACCCAGATCAACAGCCCAATGTTCAAGAAGAGAGCCCCCAGCCAGAGAAAACGGGCCAGGGGGTCTTGCCAGGCTTCGCCAATGATGAAGGACGGGTAAACCGATTCGGCAAGCGCCGGAGAGAGGCTGCCCATCTCCATTGTGCTTTGAATGTCCTGCACAAAGGTGACCGGGTCGGCGGGCGAGATGGCGAAGATGCGCTGACGGGTGGCGACCAGCAGCAGGGTGTCGGTCTCGGCAGCCAGGAATTCCACCGTCCCCAGATCAGCGACGCGCCGATAGCCCAGAAGCGATCCTGGCAGGCGGAAGGGGGGCAGCGGCAGGGGAGCATGGAGCGCTGTCAGCGGTCGCACCCATTCGATGTCCGAGATGGGGATGCTTTCGCTGCGCAATCCCCACACAATCGTCAATTTGTCCCGGTCAATGCGGTAGAAGCCGTGTTGTAAAGCGTACAACCGGTATGCCAGCACCGGTAACGGGGCAAAGGCCAGGGCCGCGATGAGCACGTAGAACGTAAAGCGCGGGCCGATGGGGGTGTTGGTGGCCAGCCAGGTCGCCAGGACCATAATCAGCGCCAGCGCAGCGATCAACGTGCTGTGAATCGATGCGCCTCGTTGTCGAGGGGGAAGAAAATCGCGTGACTTTAGCGTTGTCATGATAGTTTCAGTGAGAAGAGGAACGCGTTCACGTTCCCTGGCCATTGGTGGAGGAGGAGAGCGGTTCTACTGCCGGCGCTTCCCCCTGGTCGAAGCCCATGTCCAGCGCCTCTTCGACCCGAATCTGGCCGCGCAGAAAAGCGCCCTCTTCGGTGGCGAAGGCTGTGGTCACAATGTCTCCCCAAACGCGCCCGGTGGAGCGGATTTCAACCTTTTGGGCGGTGATGTTTCCCTTGACTGCCCCGGCCACGATGACGTTCAGCGCCCGCACGTTTTCGCAGGTCACTTTACCGGTCTCGCCGACCACCAGCAGGCCCTTCAGAGCAATTTGCCCCTCGAAGATGCCCTCCACGCGCACGCCGCCGGAGCCGTTGATGCTTCCCTGCCAGATGATTCCTGCTCCCAGCACCGAGGTAATCCGTTCTACGGGCTGGATGGACGGGGCAGGAGTCGTTTGTGGATTTCGTTTGAACATACTTTGTTGACCTCAGGCGTCTATTTTATCATCTTCTCTTCGGGTACAACGAGGAAACGCCAGGGGAGCGACTTCCACGGTTCGGGGACGGTGTATAGCCCGATGCGCGGCCCGCGCCGGACCCGTTCGTCTGCTACCGGTTCGCCCGCCTCGATCCACAGACCCGAAGCCGGGTCGCACAGGTCGAGGCCGTTCTCTGTCCCGGTAATGCCGAGGGCCTGGGTCAGTTTGGCCGGGCCGCGGGTATCTCCTCCCCGTCGGCGGGCGGCGATGATCTCCACCCCTTCGACCGGCTCGATAGCGCGAATCAACACCGCGGCCGGCCTCCCCTCTGCTTCGGTCACGGCGTTCAGGCACCAGTGCATGCCATACGTGAAATAGACGTAAGCGTAACCCGGCGGCCCATACATGACCGCGTTTCGCCGCGTCCGCCCTGAGCGCGCGTGACATCCCTGATCTTCCTCGCCAATGTAGGCCTCGGTTTCAGTGATAAGACCAGCCAGGCGCTGGCCGTCTAACAGGCGCACCAGCCGCGCCCCAAGGAGTTGGCGAGCAACTGTCAGGGTCGGTTGGGCATAAAATTCACGCGGCAGGACATTCATTGCAATGTTTCTTCGGCTGGAATGGACAAAAACGTGCCACCTTGTGGGAAAAAATGGATGAGGTTATTTTGTAAATCTCGCGTCGCGCTGAAGGGTGAGCCGCAGGCCGTCTTCCAGAGAAATGGAAGGGCGATAGTTCAGCCGCTTTTCGGCCAGGGCAATGTTGGCGCACATACGCGCCACCCCTCCCCCTGCTTTTTGATTGACAATGACGTTTGACGAACTCCCCGTGATGCGGATGGCCAGCCGTGCCAGGTCAATGATGCTCGTTTCCTGACCGGTGCCGACGTTAATGACCAGGCCGTTGATGTTTGGCGCAGTGGCCGCGGCGACCAGCGCACTGACCACATCATCTACGTAAACGAAGTCGCGCGTCTGGTTGCCATTGCCGTTGACGACAATCGTCCCGCCGCGCACGGCCTGTCGCAGCATGTAGGGAACCACCGGCGGATGGGCAGGGGGCAGGTGTTGTCCTGGCCCATAGGCATTGAAGATGCGCAGACAAACCGTTTCAATTCCCCACAACTCGCCAATGGTGCGCACGTAGTACTCGGCAGCCAGTTTAGAGACTGCATAGGGCGAACGCGGATGAGGGGCCTGGCCCTCGCTCAGCGGCTGGGCTTCCTGTTCGCCGTAAATAGCGCCCGACGAAGCCAGCACCACCCGACGAATGCCCACATCCCGCATGGCCTCCATCAGGCTGACAGTCCCCCCCACGTTGGCGTCGTTGTACTCGCGCGGGTACAGAATCGATTCCGCCACGTACACCCGCGCCGCCAGATGATAGACGCAATCAACATCCTGGAGCAACGTCCACAATTTGGGGCGATCATTGACATCCCCGCGCGTGAACAGGACGCCTGGATCGAGCACAGACGGGTCGCCGGTGGAAAGGTCATCCAAACCGCGTACTTCATGTCCTTCCCGCACCAGACGGTTGGCCAGATGAGAGCCGAGGAAGCCGGCCACGCCGGTAATGAGGAAAATCATGGGCAAAGGTCAGAGAACAAATGAGAGTGTAGTGAGGAAATTATAGCATGGAGGGGAGAGAGAATAGAGGAGTAGAGAACAGAGAGTAGAGAAGGGAGAAGGGAGAAGAAGGGAGAAGGGAGAAGAGGAGAGAAGGGAGAAGAAGGGAGAAGGGAGAAGAAGGGAGAAGGGAGAAGAGGAGAGAAGGGAGAAGAGGAGAGAAGAACGAGAGTGTCGAATGTCAAACTGCAAACCTGCTGATTGCCATTTGCTCCTCGCCGTCAGGTCGTTTAAAATAACGGTGTTCTCCAACCCGTTTTCGTCTTTCGGACCAGCCGTTTTACCCTATTCACGAAAAAAGGAGTTCCCCTTGTCCCTCGAAAAGATGCTCTCCGGTAACGAAGCCGTGGCGCGCGGCATGTGGGAGGCCGGCGTGGAGGTGGCCTCGGCCTACCCTGGCACCCCCAGCACTGAAATCCTTGAAAACTTCGCCCTCTTCCCCAACGTCTACGCCGAATGGGCCACCAACGAAAAAGTGGCCGTGGACGTGGCCGTCGGCGCAGCCTATGCCGGCAAACGCGCCCTGGCTGCCATGAAACACGTCGGCTTGAACGTGGCCGCCGACTCGTTCATGTACGCCTCCATGACCGGCATCGAGGCCGGGCTGGTCATCGTCAGCGCCGATGACCCCTCCATGCACTCCAGCCAGAACGAACAGGACAACCGCAACTTCGCCAAGTTTGCCCGCGTCCCCTGCCTGGAGCCGTCCGATAGCCAGGAGGCCAAAGACCTGACCATCGCCGCCTTCGACCTCTCCGAGCGCTTCGACACCCCCGTCCTGCTGCGGCTGACGACGCGCGTTTGCCACTCCACCAGCGCGGTGGAACTGGGCGAGCGCCTCGAACGCCCCGCCGAAACCAGGCCCTTCCCGCGCAACCCGGCCAAATACGTCATGGTGCCGGCCAACGCCATCAAACGTCACCCCGTCATCGAGGAGCGCATCCGCACCATCGCCCAGTTCGCCGAAACCTTCCCCTTCAACCGCGTCGAGCCGGGCGACCGTTCCCTGGGCATCATCACCGCCGGCGTCGCCTACCAGTACGCCAGAGAAGTCTTCCCGCACGCCTCCATCCTCAAACTCGGCATGACCTGGCCGCTGCCCGCCGGCCTCATCCGCGACTTTGCCGCCTCGGTCGAGCGCCTCATCATTCTCGAAGAACTCGACCCCTTTATCGAGGAAGGCGTGAGACTGATGGGAATCGCCTGCGAGGGGAAGAGCATCTTCCCGATGGTCGGCGAACTGGACCCGTTCGTGGTGCGCGCCGCGGCGGTTCGCGCCGGACTGCTGCCTGGTCCCGTTTCCGAAGCGACTGCGTCCCTCGACGTGAGCGCGCTCCCCTCCCGGCCGCCGGTGCTGTGTCCGGGCTGTCCGCACCGCCCCACGTTCTACATCCTGAACAAACTCAAAGTGCCGGTCAACGGCGACATCGGCTGCTACACCCTCGGCCTCATCCCGCCCCTGAGCGCCATCCACACCTGCGGCTGTATGGGCGCGGGCATCGGCGTCGCCCATGGGGCCGCCCAGGCCGGAAGTCCCGAACGGCACGTGGCCGTCATCGGCGATTCGACCTTCTTCCACACCGGCATCCCGGCCCTGCTGAACGTGGTCTATAACCAGGCCCCGGTGGTGACCGTCATCCTCGACAACCGCATTACCGGCATGACCGGTCATCAACCCAATCCTGGCACCGGCCAGACCCTGCTGGGCAAGGAGGCGCCACTGGTCGAACTGGAGCCGCTGGTGCGCGCCTGCGGCGTCAAACACGTCCGCACCCTCTCGGCGCTGGACGTGGACGCCATCGAGAAGACGCTCAAAGAGTACGTCAAACTGGACGAACCCAGCGTGCTGATCGTCCAGGAGCCGTGCGCCCTGCTGCCGGAGGCGCGCAAGAAGTGGATGCCGCTGGAAGTGCAGGCCGACAAATGCAACGGCTGTACCCTGTGCTTCCGCATCGGCTGTCCGGCTATCCTGAAGAGCGAGGAACTGGACGAGAAGACTCAGCGTCCGAAGGCGCTGATTGACGCCTCGCTTTGCACCGGCTGCGAGGTCTGCGCCCAGATTTGCCCGCGCGATGCCATCACTTTCCGCCCGGATAGCGTCTTTGTAGAAAAGGAGCGAGCATGAAAGAGGTCATCAACTTCCTGCTTTGCGGCGTAGGCGGCCAGGGGACGGTGCTGGCCAGCGATGTGTTGGTCCATGTGGGCCTGGCGGCCGGCCTGGATGCCAAGCAGGCCGAAGTGCACGGCATGAGCCAGCGCGGCGGCAGCGTCAGCAGTCATGTCCGCTGGGGGCAGAAGGTCTATGCGCCCATCGTTGGCCTGGGCGAAGCGGATATTTTGCTGGCTTTCGAGAAACTGGAAGCCCTGCGCAACATCAAATCCCTGCGCCCGGGCGGACTGGCGGTCATCAACAACCAGGCCATCGTCCCGCTGACGGTCACTTCGGGCGGGCAGAAATACCCCACCGATGAAGACATCCTGACCGCTTTCCGCGCCGTGACCGAGCGCGTCTACTTCGTGGATGGTGAACGTCTGGCTGAGGAACTGGGCAATTTGCGCGTCGCCAACGTCGTCCTGCTGGGGGCGCTCTCGGCCCTGCTGGAGGCTGACCCGGCCCTGCGCGGCGCGGCCCTCTCCGCCGAGACGTGGATGCAGGTCATCGGCGAGCGCGTCCCGGCCAGGTACCTGGAACTCAACCGCCAGGCCTTCCTGGCCGGGCGGGGAGCGGTGTAAGTGTGTAGGACAAGTCTACGGTGTTAGCCGCCTTTTGATTTTTCAGATAGCCAATCTGACGAAGTCTGCTTTACACGATGCAAACGCTCTTGGGAAATTTCACCAAGAGCGCCAAGCAGTATTTCACCAGAAACAACTACTAAACGCCCCACTCGAATTACACTCGTAACTTTCAACCCACTTTGCTCAAAATCTTTGTCGCCGAGAATCGTATCACCCCCGCAGTATATTGGCGTGTTTGCGAAGAAACCATGCAAATCAGCCAGTCATCATATTCCCCTGATTCAAAGGGCTGTTCCTTGAGGGCTAAAGTGTTCCCCGAGTATCTCTAACTCTACAGTAACGGCACGGCGTCTTACGAAGAATCATCCCCGGTTACTTTGGTAAAGGTATCGTCACTTCACGGCCGTCGTAGTATTTTACGCGGACCGTTTGTTCGTCGGGCGCAATGACGACCTCGCATACCCCGGTGTACAGGTAATTTTGCCACGTCCCGTTGCCCAGGCTCGCGGACATTTCGCCTTCAAACGTCATCACGATTTCTTGCGAGCGCGTATCAATGACACGGAAGTAGGTTGTCCTCTCCAACTCAAAGAGATCGCCGTGCTCTAACCCCTCTTCCACCTGCACCACGAATCGACCGGTTGATTGCTGGCCCAAAGTACTCACCCCACTTGCTTAGCGGCTGCGCTGCCTAACGGCCTGCGCATCACCGGCTGGCGAGCCGAGCGTAGCGAGGCGAGCCGTCGGGTGGATGCGCTTGTTAGCGCAGGGCATTTTATATTACTTATCGTCAGGGGTTTCATCTTTTGTTTCCCTGGCTATTTCACTTTCGACTATTTCATTAGCCATTGGCCTACTAGAATTTGTCGTTGTTCCTTTCCAATCAGGTCGCTTGTTAAACTTTAAGTGCCATTCATATGTCCAAATAGTAATCCCACGTCTACGCAATAATGTATAAGCTAATCTTCTTTCAACATACTTGGCTATGATTAGCCCTCTTACCTTCTGTCCCGGTTTGGCTAGATGCTTCTTTATCCAAGCCACATATCTATCCACTTGGGCAGCCACCTTGTCAGAAGCCCGGTCTTTTTTCAGTTCTATGGCTACGAAAGTTCCTTGGGGATCAATCGCTAAAATATCAATCTCACCTGCATCGGTACGGTATCGGATACCTAATGGTTTTTGGCTTTCTTCAGGCTGAGTCGTTCCTTTACGTGGTTCGTCAAATATCTTCCATCCAGGAAACAATTGATTAAAATTTTCGACTAAATACTGTTCTAACTGAGACTCAAGAATATCAATTTGTATCTTCTTCGATTGAGTTCGGTTTCGGTCTACCTCATTATTCTGTAAAAATACGAAAAATATCCAAATTACAGCCAGTACAGCCAGTACAGCCACTACACTACCAACAAGTGCTCCCCAAAATGCTGCCCAATTCATTTCTCGCTCCTAATATTTTTTGAATTTGTAGGATTTCAAAGTTGTTTAATCCGCCTAATGATTTGCGCCTCAGCCGCCGCGAGGCGAGCGCAGCAGAGCAGCGTCAGGTGTAAGAGCGGGTTGGGCGGAACTTGCTTTGAGATGTTTAACCACTGTTGCGACTCAATCGGTTTGGCCCCCAAACACCAAGCACCACCGCAACCACAATAGTCAACAAGATGATAGTAAAACCGAGAATGGAAAAATTCATCTGCATGCTGGGCAGCGTTACCCAGATAGACCAGTTCATAGAAGTATGAAATAGCATAGCCGCCAGGATACTACCACCCGTGTTGTTGTAAATGCAGGTAAATAAGATAGTCACCAGCACCATCTCGACCAGCAACATACCAAAGAGCAACGGCGTGCTGACCATGAACTTGCCTGGGATGAAAATCAGTGGGAGATGCCACAGCCACCATAATACACCCAACACCAGACTGGAAACCAACGCATTAAACCGTCTTTGCAGGTGGGGTAGGGCGTAGCCACGCCAGCCAAATTCTTCCTGAAGCTTCATCCCAGCGGCCTTCTTGTCCCCCTCCAGGCAGGTAGGGCGTAGCCACGCCAGCCAAATTCTTCCTGAAGGGGCCCTGCGGTTAGAAGGATCATCACGGGAGCAACAATAGCCACGACCGGATTTGACAGGACAGAGGAATCCGGCGGTGTTGCTCCAGTGAATACTGACAATAAAGTTGCTCCTGTGAAGATCAGGGGGGGCAGGAGCAAAATAGGAAAAAGCCAGGTCTTCTTGAAGCGAAAATCAAGCCCACGTTTCAGCAGGCCGATTGCACCTTTCCAACCTTCGCCGAGAAAAGTCAGCAGCAGAGCAGCCACGAGCGGCCCAAAGGCAGCAGGATTGAAAGGACTGGAAAGGAACACTGAGAGCCCCGCGGGGATCGCTATACCATTAGCGGCTAAGGCTTGCGGTATCCAGAATAACCATGAAAACGCATAGGCAAACAAGAAAAACAGCCATAGGCGTTTGCTAATGCCAGACTCTTGGACCATACAATCAGTTTCTCCTTTTGAGCGTTCCGCCCCGCGGTTGGTTTTATTAGAATGTCCTTGTCTGGAGCGCAGAGAAGGCGTCTCCTTGGATTGATACCGTCGCCGGGGACGCCTCTTTGGGGCAAGAGCGTCGGGGCTGGCCGACAGCCGCTATGCGATGTCCTGTGCAGGACAAGCCCGAGGTTTTATTTGGCTGACCGGCGGATACTTTAATTTGGGACGGCGCAGAAAAGCGCCAGAACTCGAATCAGTAGTTGCAGTCTCAGCCCGAAATCTGTGCCCCAGAATTCAATGAAGAGTATAGCATGAACGCACCCAAAAATTCAAAAGCCATTCGACGCTAGGGTATGGTTTTCTCAAAGTCCCTTGATGCCCTGTGCGAAACACGGCAATTGAGAATTTTGACCGCTGAGACGCAGAGTTCGCAGAGATTTTTTGTGGTTTTCTCCGCGTTCTCAGCGGCTCTGCGGTGAAAGATTTGACTTTGAGAAAACTACGAAGCAAAAAGGTATGGTTTTTTCAAAGTCCCTTGATGCCCTGTGCGAAACACGGCAATTGAGAATTTTGACCGCTGAGACGCAGAGTTCGCAGAGATTTTTTGTGGTTTTCTCTGCGTTCTCAGCGGCTCTGCGGTGAAAGATTTGAC
>Ga0209227_1001609_pt1 | contig 17283 bp, 10 predicted proteins | sample YNPBryantNP2012_FD_185815 | JGI IMG/M metagenome (GOLD analysis project Ga0209227, IMG submission 185815) | Anoxygenic and chlorotrophic microbial mat microbial communities from Yellowstone National Park, USA - YNP Bryant NP 2012 (SPAdes)... ...
GGTGCACCAGCCGCGGTTGATAATCCTTGACGAGCCCACAATCGGCCTCGATCCGCACCAAATCCGCGCAGTCAGACAACTGATACTCGAGCTCGGCAAGGATCATACAATCCTGCTTTCGTCTCACATTCTTCCCGAGGTCGAAATGACCTGCCAGCGGGTTGTTATTCTGCACAACGGGCATGTCCTTGCCGCAGACAGCACGCAGAACCTCCAACAACGGCTCACCGGCGCGTCCCAGGTTCTGGCCGAGATCGCTGCGCCACCCGACGAACTTGAGGCCTGTTTCAAACAGAACCAGGACATCGAATACCATGACATCAGCCCGGCAGACAGCGGCTACTGCCGGTGCACGATTGTGCCACGCACTAGCATGGACTTGAGACCCGTCATATTCGAACTTGTGCGAACACACGGATGGTGCCTTCGCGAACTCACATTAAGCCGGCACTCGCTCGAGGACGTCTTTGTGCACGTGACACGGCCCGAGCGGGATGAGGAGGAAAGCTGATGCACAACTACCTGATTCTACTGCGCCGGGAACTTGGATGTTATTTTCTGTCTTTGACAGGCTATGTCATCATAGCCGGCGCACTAATCTTGCTCGGGCTCGGGTTTGCCGTCATGTTGCTTGCGTACAACGGCGACACCATAGACGTGCCTTTGACGGAGTTGTTTTACGGGACGATGTTTTTTTGGCTGATAGTTTTGGTGGCAACGCCCGTGATAACGATGCGTCTGTTCGCAATGGAGCGTGCAACAGGAACATTTGAAACGTTGATGACCGCACCGGTTGGCGACGGCCAGGTCGTGCTTGCGAAGTTTACCGCCGCGTTTCTGTTCTACTTTGTGATGTGGCTGCCGCTGGCGGGGTGCCTGCGGCTTGTTCATCATTACACTGCCGCAGGACTCGGATTTGACTGGTGGCCGGTTGTCAGCACGTACCTTGGCATTTTGTTGATCGGCAGCCTGTACATTGCCATCGGCTGTTTTGCGTCCGCTCTTACGCGCAGTCAGATCATCGCTGCCATGACAAGTTTTGCCATCGGCGTATCCCTTTTCCTGCTGAGTTTTCTGAGATTCAGCGTCGGACAACGCAGTGGCTTTGCAGCCCAGGTGGCAACCTACACTTCGATGTTCGATCACATGGAGGATTTCGTTCGGGGCGTGGTGGATACACGTCACATTGTGTTCTATCTCACTCTTACAGGGATTTGCCTGTTCCTTACGTTGAAGGTGGTTGAAAGCCGACGTTGGAGGTAGCTTGACAATGGCCGCACAAAACAACGTGACAAGTGGATTCTCGACATGGAGCCGCGTCAAGATCGGCTTGAACGTCGGGATATCAATTGTTGCCGTGCTGGCTCTTGCAGCCATGATCAACTACCTCGCAACACGGCATTACAAGAGATGGTACCTGGGTGAACAGGCCCTGACGGGGCTCAGCGACGAAACAAAACGAGTGCTGGCAGCGGTTACCAACGAGGTCCACGTAACCGTCATGTTCGACCGCAACAACCCGCTTTACGGCCCGGTGATGGGTTTGTTGAAAGAATACCGCAACCAGTGCGCAAACCTCGTCGTCGAACATGTGGATTACAAGCGCGACCTCGCTCGTGCTCAGACTCTCATGACCCGGCATCAGCTCGCCCCAACCGAGACCGATCTTGTGATAATCGAGTATGGCGGGCGTGCGCGCCTGATACGCGACACCGAACTTTCCGATTACGATCTGACAGGCGTGCTTACACCAAGCCACGAGATCAAGCGAATCGCGTTCAAGGGCGAAGCCCTTTTCACAACCGCAATTGGCGGCCTTCTGGATCAGCGGTCCCCGAAGCTTTACTACCTCCAGGGACACGGCGAACATGACCTCGCCAGCACAGAAACCAAATTCGGTTATTCCAGATTTGCCCAGTTGCTGGCACAAAAAAACATTCAGGCGCTTCCGTTGTGGCTCAGCGGGACGAGCGATGTCCCCGAGGATTGCCAGGTGCTCATGATTGCAGGACCCAAAGGCCGCATCAGCCAGGACGAAGTCGAGCGCATAGGACGTTACCTAAATCGTGGCGGTCGGCTTCTCGCATTGTTGAGTCTGATCAGGTCAGGCCAAAACGACACCGGGTTGGAACCGCTTCTTGCCGCATGGGGCGTGGCCGTGGGACGGCAGTTTGCATTCGACAGAAACAACGCTGTCGTTGGCGGCGGCATAATTTGCACAAACTTTTCCATGCATCCGATTGTCAAGCCACTCCGTGGCGAGGCCGTTTACGTTGTCTTGGCGCGGCCAGTGGACCCGACAACCACGCCGGGACAAGGCGCCGACGCACCACGTGCAGAACCGCTTTTCGCAACAAGCACTGAGGGTTTTACCGCAAGCGAGATTTCAGAATCAGGCGTCCCGCGCTCGAATCCGGTCAGAGACCGGCGCGGGGCCATCCCCCTTGCTGTCGCGGTTGACAAAGGCAGCATAAAAGGAGTCGGCCCTGACAAGAGCGCCACGCGAATAGTGGTGGCAGGGGAATCAATTTTCCTTGCGAACGAAACCATCCTGAAAGCTTCCGGCAACCTCGGTTTTGCAAACCTTGCAATCAACTGGCTTGTTGATCGGCCGACGCAACTGGCCGGCATACCGCCACGCCCGCTCCGGGAGTTCAGCATCACATTGCCAAGAGCCGTGTTGTCGCGCCTGGCATGGATGCTCGTCATTGTGATGCCGGGTGTGCCCCTTGTGATCGGCATTGTAATCTGGTTTAAACGACGTCGTTGAGGATGAATACATCGACCACGCGATGGCTGATCCTGATTACTGCTGCGCTGGCGGCCTTTATTTTCTTCTACGAGCGACCGCGCAGATCGGCTGACGAACTCGCATCGAGCAAGTCATTGGTTATCCCCGCTCTTGTTCCTCAGGAGGTCGATGCAATAACGATCCTCCAGCAAACCAACCTGATGCTCAAAGTCGAGCGAACCAATCAGCATTGGGAACTGGCTTTCCCGATTCGATATCCGGCTCAGGCCGCAGGCGTTGAACGATTGCTCGATGGCCTCGCAAACCTCAGATCGCGAACGGTCTTGTCCGCATCCGACCTTTTGTCTCACAGCAACACACTTGGCGCTTTCGGGTTGGAACCCCCATTAAATACCGTTGTTTTGCAACAAAAGAACTCGAGACATGAGCTGCGACTGGGGATCACAACTCCGCTCGGCGGCGAGGTGTATGCCCAGGTCGTCGGTCGCGAAGGTCTTGTGACCGTGGACGGCAGCGTCAGAACATTCATCCCTGCGTCCGTTGAGCAGTGGCGTGACACTGCGCTCGCCAATCTTGCAGGGCTGGAATTCAACCGCATCGAGTTCAAGCCAATTACAAACGGGTTCGAAGTGATCCGCGACCCGACGAACCGCGCGTGGCAAATAACGCGTCCGCTCCCGTTGCGAGCAAACAGCGCCAAACTCGAAGGATTGCTCCAAAGACTCGACCTCGTCCGGGTTGCGAAGTTCGTCACAGACGATCCCCGGGCAGACCTCGAACCTTACGGACTGCAACCGCCGGATCGCGAAATTGTTTTGGCCCGCGGCACAAACGAGGTTCTCACCCTCCAGTTCGGGCGCAGTCCAACAAACGCGCCTGACCAGATATTCGCGCGCCGACTTGCCAATTCCAACGTGGTGCTTGTGCCGCGCGCTGAAATCGAACCGTGGCTGGGCGGTTTTCGTGATTTCTGTGACCGACGGCTGATGGTTTTTGATGTCGAAAAGGTCACGCGCATCGTCGCGAAAGCCGACGAGGAATTCGTCGTCCAAAAACAGGGCGAAAGGTCATGGTCCATCACAACACCTTATCCAGCCCCGGCGGATCATCTTCTTGTCCTTGAAATGCTCGCTTCGCTGGCCGACCTCGAGTTCATAGAGTTCGAACGCGAGGTTGCCACAGATTTTGCGCCTTACGGCCTGGACCCACCCCGCCGCAGGTACAGACTCGAAACAACAATCACAAACGCCAATGGGACCGCGACAAATCAACCCATCGCTCAGTTGGACATCGGTACGCCGACAACTTACAAGTTCTTTGCCCGCCGCAACTCCGAAAACTCAGTCGTCACAATGCTCGATACAGGTCGGATCCCGAGAGCCGCGTATGAGCTGCGTGACAGGCTGATCTGGGATTTCAGTACAAACCAAATCGCAGCCATCACGATCCGACAAATGGGTGTCTCAAAGAGACTCCTGCGCACAGGCCCGGCCCAATGGACGATTGCGCCCGATTCGCCCCGGTCACAAATCAACCCTTTCGCGCTTGAAGAAGCAGCGTACCAGTTGGGTCGCCTGCACGCAGCAAAGTGGGTGGCTCGCGGCGAAGAACAGCTTGCACGCTACGGATTCGCGTCAATCGATCACGAGATAACACTTGAGTTGACCGTGGCTGACAAACCGGAAAAACGCACCTTGCGGGTGGGACGTCGCACGCCCATCGGTAACTCTGCCTATGCGGCAGTGGTCATTGACGGACAAACCGCCCCAGTTGTTTTCGAGCTCCGACCCAGATTGTACGAACTAATCCAAAGCGAACTGACTGCGGGCCCGCCGGCGGCCGGCGCTTTTCCATGAGCAATGGCGCAAATCCCCATACCACGGCAAATCGCCTGATGCGTTGCTTTCGCTGGGTGCGCCTTGGGATTCTTGCCGCCATTTTGTTCTTTGTGTTGTTCCTCCTGTTGGTCGGTAGAATTGCCGCGCCGGGATTCATCACCGCCTGGATTCGATCTGCCGCCCACGCGCACGGCATCGACCTCGAATTCAAGCGCGTTGTCTGGCGCTGGTACCGCGGCATTGTCGCCGAGCAGGTCACAATCCAATCCGGAACAAACTCGAACGTCTTCAAAGCCTCGGTTGACGAGCTCGTGCTGGATGTGGACTGGAGTCGTCTGCTGACCGAGCGTCGGTTTGACATAGACGGAGTTCATGTTTCACAAGGCCATGTTACCCTGTCAGTTCCTGCAAACACGCAATCCAAAGAAACCGTCGAGCTGGATGAAATCGGAGCGCGACTCCGACGCAGATCGACAAACGTCTGGGAACTTGAGGAGTTGCACGCCCGAGCCTTTGGCGCAAAGCTCGATGCCCAGGGCGTGCTCACCAATCTCGCCGCATTAGCCGATCAAGCCGCGCTCAAAAAAGGAACAACCAATGCTGTTCCCACATGGCAAACCCGGCTTGCAGACTTTGTTCGCGTTTCCAGTCGGTTCGAACTGGACGCCCCGCCCGAGTTCCATCTCAAGTTCAGCGGCGACCTCGACCAAACGGAAAATTTTTCAGCGGTTCTCAGAGCAAGAATCCCGGGCGCACATGGATCGTGGGGACGGACAACCGATTCACAACTCGAAATCGCTGTTGTCCCGGATTCTTCGCCCGAGCACATTTCCAAGCCCCACATAGCCTTTCGCAGCCGGCGTACGGAAACGAAGCTGGCCACGTTCGATGACCTGCAATTGTTCGCCTCGCTGCCACGCATCCCATCCGGACCCTCGGATTTGGACGTCGCATGGCAAATCACCGCCGCAGGCGTCAGCATGTCGAACTGTCGCATGGAAAACGCCAGCGCCACGGGATCGACGCGGCCCCAAACCGCCCTTCCGTTAATGTTTCGAACAAGCATCGAGATGCGTTGCTCCGGCGTCGAAACCAAATGGTTCTCGGCAGGAAGCAACACCACAACAGCAACACTTCTCCACTCCGCTACAAACGCGATGCCGCAGGAAATTCTGGTTGAATCAAGGGCAAACAATGTTTCATCCGAACACGGCAAGGCCGCCGAAGCCACGCTGACAGCCAAATTGACGCCCCATCGCCCAATGCAATCGCTTGCTCAAGACAACGGCACATCGGTATCCTACCTCACCGAGAACCAGATCGATTTGAGCATTGCGGGCACAGGCATTGATTCAGCGCGCATACCTGTCACGCAATTCAAGTGCAATGCCAAATGGACGTCGCCGGAACTGCATGTCCAGCACCTTGAAGCTCAACTGCCGACAGGCACGCTCACGGTCCGGCCTGCAGTCCTCAATACAAAGAATCACAGGTTGACCGCAACATTGCATTCGGACTTTGACCCGCACTCGATCGAACATCTGTTGAGCGAAAAAGCGCAGCGGTGGCTCGCGCAGTTTGATTGGGAACAGCCGCCGGAGATTGATGCGTCAATCACCCTCCCGCTGCCGGACACTGCAAGCGCGAGCGTTGATTGGCAGACCGATTTGCCCCAAAAGGCTCAGCTGACAGCCACACTCCACGGTAGCAATGTGTCGTATCGGGCCATCCCGATTGAATCTGCAGCGCTGAGGGTTTCACTCTCGAACGAGGTCTTGCGCCTCACGGACTTTTTTGTTGTGCGCCCTGAAGGACGGGCCGAACTCGAGTATCAATTGCACACGCGCACCCGCGACTTCAACTGGAATGTGAACGGATCACTGAACGCAAAGGCCATCGGACCGGCAATAAGCAGAGACGCCCCGCGGCTGCTCAGCATGTTCGATTTCCCGCATCCGACAAGGGTCGTCGGCAAGGTCTGGGGATGCTGGAAGCCGCCGGAGCGAATTGACTACGCGCTCACTATCACCGCCACAAACTTTTCGTTTCGCGGTGAGCCGGTTGACCGCCTTGACGCGTTTGTGTGTTCGTCCAACAAGATTGTATCTGCATCCAACGTCAACATCCAAACCGGCAACGAATGGATCAAGGCACCCGGCGTAACCCTCGACCCTGAAATCCCCCGGGTTTGCCTCTCGAACGCACAGTGCTGTATTGATCCGCTCAAGGTCGCGCGCGCAATCGGGTCAAATGTTGTGCAAGCGCTCGAACCTTACAGATTTGGGAACCCGCCGTTGGCCAAGGTTTCGGGGGTGATCGCGTTCCCGGAACACCACACGCGCCCGGACATTGTGTTTGACGTTGCCGGAGGACCGTTTCAGTTCTGGCGGCTGAATGCCTCCGAAGTGGCAGGCATTGTTCATTGGCAGGAAGACCGACTCTTGATTACCAACCTCGCCGCAAGCCTGTATCAGGGCCGCCTCACCGGCAATGTCCGCGCAGAGTTTTACCAAACAAACGACACCACGATTCAGTTCAGTTCGCGTCTTGTGAATGCCGACCTGAGACTTTTGGCCCGGGATTTGCTCGAGCATTCTGCCAACATCGAAGGCATTGTCTCGGCCAACTTCAATGTGGTCAACGGGCAGGCCGCAGACGTGCGCACATGGAGCGGCTATGGAGACATCGAAATGCGCGACGGTTCACTGTGGGACCTTCCGATCTTCGGCATATTGTCGCCCATCTTGAACACCGTGGTGCCCGGCCTCGGCAATTCAAAAGCACGATCAGCCAGCGCAACTTTCACACTCGACAACGGTGTCCTGCGCACCGACAACCTCGCAATCGACGCCGGCCCCGCAAGACTCCGCTACCACGGCAAAACCGACCTCGAAGGACGCGTCGATGCAAGAGCCGAAGCCGAAATCCTCGCGTCCACGCCGCTCGTCGGACCATTCATCAGCCTTGCTCTGACCCCACTGTCCAAGGTTTTCATTTTTCAGGTGAACGGAACATTGGCGAAACCAGAGCTCGAGCCTGTGTATGTTCCTCGACTTTTCATGCGTCTGTTGCGGCCATTCCAAACATTGCGGAGTTTCTTCCCGGGTGGCACCGAATCGACGCCTCAGCAAAGCACCCAGCTAGAGCAGAACGGTCGGGGAGAAAACACCGCTCCCATTCAGCGTTAAGATGACGCCATGACAATGGAATCTCCAAACGAACCACGGTCGGCGAAATGTACATGAAAGCGGTCATATGACTCAGAAGAACAGCAAACAATGCCTGCGCGAAATGAGCAGCAACTACAGACGAATAGACAGGCAAGCCTCCGGGCTCCTTGTCATTGACATTCAGGAGCGCCTGCTACCGAGCATATTCGAAAAGGAGCGCGTTGTCCGAAACGCCGTTCTTCTCATTCGCGGGATGCAAGTTCTCGGTCGGAAAATAATCGTCACTGAACAGTACCCGAAAGGCATCGGCCCGACCGTGCCTGAAGTCGCGGGTGCGCTCGAAGGATTCCAGCCATTGGAAAAACTCACATTCAGCGCCGTTGGGGCTGATGGTTTCAATCGGGCCTTCGCAAAGATGGGCGCAACCGACGTCGTATTATGCGGGATTGAAGCCCACGTGTGCGTCACCCAGACATGCATGGACTTGCTCGATCGCGGCCTGCGCGTTTTCGTGGTAGGTGACGCTGTCTCGTCGCGTACACCGGAAAACTGGAAGCTGGGTCTGGAGCGAATGCACGATGCGGGGGCGGTTGTGGTTTCCACAGAAATGATTCTGTTCGAGCTGCTTGAAAGGGCAGGCACGACCGAATTCAAACAGCTTCTTCCGCTGTTGAAGTAAACTCGAAATTGGCGCTGCCATGCCGCGCTGCGCCAAAGGTGCCTGACTCGTCAGCCCGGGGCAACGTCCCGGGAAACGAGACGTCCCAGCATCAGCCCCGCCCTGAAGGGGTGGAGGCCGGAGACAGTAGGCAGGGCACAGGAGTCAGGGGTCGGTGGTCAGTGGCCTGTCTTTGCTCCGCCATGCGGCCTTTCATTTCCTCCCGTTGAAATTTGCGAGTTGAGCGTTCCACGTTGAACGTTCCCAATTGGTATACCGGTAAGGTGGTCCTGTTGATAAGGCCCAACGCTCAACACCCAACGCTTAACGTACAACCTGACACCGATCCTTGGCATGAAACCTTGAACTTCGTGTCTGTCCACATATCGTGTCATAAAGCCCGGGGAATAGAGTGCCAGGCTCGATATGTTTACCGAGCCTCGTTCGGCTGCGGAACCGTGTCGTGGCTTCTGGTGTCCAAATTTGGGGACAGACACGATATTTCTGAGGACTTGGCTCAAGAACTCAAGATTTTGATTCGGAATTTGCGATGGTGAGGTGGGCGGAGCACCGCAGTCGGCGAGCACCAGTCGGGGATTATCGTACCGTATGCCTCGCCAACCTGAATCAGAAGCTCGCTGGCGAACTAACGTTCGACTCTTGGGCTGTCGCCGGCCATTACCTTTTCGACCTCGCTTTTGCTGGCCATGCTGGTGTCACCGGGGGTGGTCATTGCAAGGGCGCCATGTGCGGCGCCATACTCGACCGCCAATTGCGGGTCCGCGGAGGTCATGAGGCCGTATATAAGGCCGCTGGCAAAGCTGTCACCGCCACCGACGCGGTCAAGGATTTCCAGGTTGATGTACTCACGGCTTTTGTAGAACTGGCCGTTCATCCAGCAAATGGCGCTCCAGTCGTTTCGCGACGCGCTCCTTGCAACACGCAATGTTGTAGCAACAACCTTGAAATTCGGGTAAGCCTTTACAGCCTCTTCAATCATCAATTTGAAAGCAGACACATCGAGATTCTGAAATTTTGTGTCCAACCCGCGCACCTGAAAGCCGAGGCAGGCGGGGAAATCCTCTTCATTGCCAAGCATCACGTCCACGTATTTTGCTATCTCCCGGTTCACTTCCCGGGCGCGTGCATGGCCGCCGATGCTTTTCCAGAGACTTGGCCGATAATTGAGGTCGTACGAAACGACGGTGCCATACTCTTTGGCTTTTCTGACGGCCTCGATTACCAGCCGCGGAGTCGAATCGGAGAGCGCGGCAAAAATGCCGCCGGTGTGAAACCAGCGCACACCGAGTTCCCCGAATATCCGGTCCCAATCAAAATCGCCCGGCCCAAGCTGGCTGGCTGCCGAGTTCCCGCGGTCGGGAACGCCGAGTGCGGCACGAATCCCAAAACCGCGTTCGGTGAAATTCAGCCCGTTTCGCACCGTCCGTCCAACGCCGTCGTAAGGGACCCACTTGATGAACCGTGTGTCCACCCCGCCCTGGAGAATGAAGTCCTCGAGCAATCGCCCGATCTCATTGTCGGCAAACGCAGTGCAAACTGCTGTGCGCATGCCAAAACAACGACGCAGCCCGCGGGCGACGTTGTATTCGCCGCCGCCCTCCCACACCCTGAATTCGCGAGCGCATCTGATGCGCCCTTCTCCGGGATCGAGCCGCAACATCACTTCGCCGAGCGCGACAAGATCGTACGCGCAAGATTCCCGATTCTTGATTTGAAGATTTGACATGGCACCAGCACTTCGTTCCTGGACAATTCATTTACCATGAACACGCCGAATTCGCACGCGGCAAATGTTTAATGCAGCCTGCGATTGAGATTTCGGCCCCGGGCTGCGCGCTCAGGCTTTGGCTGTGACAAGCAGGTAATTGCGCTTGCCGCGCCGCAAAAGAAGATGTTTGCCAAACAACAGATCAGCACTGCGAATCATGCGCTGCGGATTTGTTTCGCGAACGTTGTTCACGTAAAACCCGCCGGCGGTCATCTCGCGTCGCGCGGCGCCCTTTGATTCGTAAAGGCCCACCTTGACAGTCAAATCAATCAGCGCCATGCCCTGTCCATCCAACAAAGGCCGGTCAATGCTTGCGCTTGGGATTTCTGCAGCCAGCTCGGTGAAAGTCGCCTCACCGATATCCCCAATTTCGCCCCCGTACAGGATTTCGCTGGCGCGCCTTGCTTCCCGGGTGGCTGCGTCGCCGTGCACCATTGTTGTCACGGCCGTGGCAAGCGCCTGATGCGCAACGCGCGATTCGGGCTTTTGATGGTGTTGTGCTTCGATTGATTCGATTTCCTCGCGACTGAGAAAGGTGAAGTACTTCAAGTAACGAACCACATCGCGGTCATCGGTGCGAATCCAGTACTGGTAGAACCGGTAAACACTGGTCTTGGCGCTGCTCAGCCAGACGGCTCCGGCAACGGTTTTGCCGAATTTCGAACCATCAGCGTTGGTGATCAGAGGTTGCGTCAGGCCATACGCCTGGCGGCCAAGCTTGCGGCGGATCAGATCGATCCCGGCGGTGATGTTTCCCCACTGATCGCTTCCACCGATTTGCAGTTCACAGTCATGGTTCTTGCACAAATGGTAGAAATCGAATGCCTGGAGCAACATGTAACTGAATTCGGTGTAACTGATCCCGCACTCGCGATCTTCCATCCGGGCCTTCACGCTCTCCTTGGCAACCATCATGTTGACCGAAAAGTGCTTGCCTATATCGCGCAGAAAATCAAGGTAGCGGACATTGGCGGTCCAATCCGCGTTGTCCAACAGAAGTGCCGGGTTGGTTTTGGCCTCAAAATCCAAAAGCCGCTTGAGTTGTTCTTTGACCGCAGCGATGTTGTGGGCTATCGCCTCGAGGCTCAGCAGTTGACGTTCGGCAGTTTTTCCGCTGGGATCGCCAATCGACCCGGTTGCGCCGCCTGCAACAGCGATCGGTTTGTGTCCGTAAATCTGAAACCGTCTCAGCACGAGCAACGGGACGAGATTGCCCACGTGCAGACTGTCGGCCGTCGGATCAAATCCGCAGTAGAGTGTGATCGGACCCGAGGCAAGCCGAGCCGTCAACGCCGCTTCATCCGTGCAATCAGCAACCAAACCACGCCACTTCAAATCTTCGAGCACATTCATCGTGTGCGGTTGTTATCGCGATCAATTCCAAACTGCACAAGGGCAAAATTCAAGAGATCACGGTTTGATCACCCTGGCTGCGATGATTCGCAAGGATGGCAGAATCGGGATGTTCAGCGAACAAACCGCATCAGAGCATCAGGTCCGTTTTCCATGAGCCACTTGTGGACCTGTTCACTTCCAAGCAGCCATATCGAAAGCTGCAAGCCGGCCAATGGCAACCCTACAAAGAGAAGTACAAGGGCCAACCTCACCAAACCCTTTCGCGCAAGCAGTTGCCGAAAATCAACATCGGTCAACCGCCATCCCCAGTCCTCCTTGCCCAATGCTTCCGGGCGATAATGAAAGCGCTTGCGCCGGTGTGAATGTTGATGCCGGTGAACGCGAACACTCGAATGATGCCGCCCATCGGGGAAGGCATGTGCGCGATCGCTCGCATTCATGCCATTATACTGTCGATGCCAGCCTGAAATGTCAAACAAGTGTTGGTCGGCATATTTCTCAGCGCGGCGCAGCTGCAACCAAACGATCGCGGCGAGCTAAATGCGTTCGTTCCAGGCTTGGCACTGCGTCGCGCCGCGCTGAAAGGGGCGACTCCGTCGCCCACAGGGGGAGAGAATCGAGTGGGAACAGTGGCCGAACAGTTCGAAGCGAAAAGTCTCGAACGACCCGCTAATCAGCGATTTCCGAACGCAGATTATCCAATATTATACTACAAAGGCCGCACTCTGGTGACAAGTTGAGCAAACTCGCAGCCTGAAAATCTTCGCAAATACGATCGATTTCTCAATATAGTAATCCAGCCCGGCGTAGCCGGAACCAAATTATCCCGGGGCGCAAGCGCGTTCGTTGCAGGTCTGACGCTCCGCCGCGTGGCGGTGGATTGAAATATGCCGGCTCCCGGAAATCTCACCGCAATAGAGCCTCGAGTCCGTTGGGTTGATGCGCAGCGCGGTTCACAAGTCAGGGCAGTTCGTATCGCGCCCTGGCTTCAATCAAGTTTGGGGTGGACAGTAAATCATGGCATTCAAGGAGTCGAACGTGCTAGTATGCGCCGACATTCGATCATGGTCGAATCGGGCCGTGCCGGGAGAAACTGTGGGGGCATGTTGTGTGCCGCGCGGAGAATGTGATCTGCGAGCACGGGTACCAAATGAAACTAAATACTCCTGCGTGTGCAGCGTTCGCAGTCAGCGGGCTCGGCGGGTCAGGTTGTGCAGCGCGATTCTGATGGTGTGCGAGTGCATGAGGAAATCCTTGAGGGTAACAGAACCGTGAGTGGCAAATCGCAATCCAACCAGGTTTTGGTCGGGGCCGGACCGGTTGTAGTTCTCAAAAGAGGCGAAGAAGACCGCATTATTGCCGGGCATCCGTGGGTGTATGCGGGTGCAGTGCAACGCGTGAGCCCGGAAGCGGCTGACGGTTGTGCGGTGCGCGTTTTGGATCATCGGCGCCGTTTTTTGGGGGTGGGCTTTTACAATTCCCGTTCCAAGATCAACGTGCGGGTACTTGCCCATGACGAAGTGCAGATCGACAAGGGGTTTTTTGTAAACCGGATTCATGAGGCGCTCGGGCTGCGAGAACGCTACATGCCGTGGGCAAGTTCATTCAGAGTTGTGAATGCCGAGGGCGATTTTTTGAGCGGGTTGATTGTTGACAAATACGATGATGTGCTGGTGATTCAAACGTCGGCTCTCGGGATGGACCAACGCCAGGAAACGATAGTTGAAGCTCTTCGTTCGATCCTGTCGCCCAGAGTTGTCATTGCGCGGAATGACATAGCGACCCGGAAGCTGGAGGGTCTGCAGGAAACACGCGGCGTGCTCTGGGGCTCAAACCCCGGCGAAATCAGCGTCACATTGAACAAACTGCATTTTGCGGTTGACCTTCTCTCCGGCCACAAAACAGGTCTGTACCTTGATCAACAGGTCAATTATGCGCTGGTCGCCGACCTTGTTGCGAAACGGCCCGGAGCTCGGGTGTTGGATTGTTTCTGTTTCACGGGCGGCTTTGGATTGCACGCAACAGCAGCAGGCGCATCCCACGTGCATTTCATTGACCAGAGCGAAGAAGCAATTACGCTAGCGCGGCGGCATGCCGAGTTGAACGGTTTGACAGACCGATGCTCGTTTGAAGCAGCCAATGTTTTCGACTGGTTCAAGGCGCATGCGCCGCAAACCGGGCGTGAATCGGACTCGTCCAGCGCGGCTCCACAGGGACAATACGATGTTATTGTGCTTGACCCGCCGTCATTCACTCGAAATCGCGCATCTGTCCCGGACGCCCTTCGTGGGTACAAGGAAATACACCTGCGGGCTTTCCGGTTGCTGGCGGCAGGTGGGCTGCTTGCAACGTTCTGTTGTTCGCACCACGTGGACGCGCGGACGTTCCTTGACGTCATACTGTCCGCCGCTTTCGACACCCGACGGGTGGTGCGTCGTGTGGCAACGTTTACTCAGGCGCCCGACCACCCAATAATACCGTCGATCCCCGAAACCGAGTACCTGAAGGGTTACGCGGTCGAGCTTGTACGCTGAAGTTTTTCTTTGGCACACCGGCGCTGCTTGCATATCATCGTGGCTTTGCAAACAGCCGAAAGCGCACATGAAAGTCACGCTCAACTGGCTTCGACAGTACGTCGATTTTGATTTTACGCCGGACCAACTGGCCGAGCGCCTCACCATGCTCGGCATGGAAGTCGAAAACGTCCAAAAACTCGGCGGAGAATTCGAAGGCATAGTGGTGGCACAGGTTTTGTCGGTCGAGAAACACCCAAATGCCGACAAACTAACCGTGTGCCGGGTCGCAGACGGAAAAGGCGAGAGGCAGATTGTCTGTGGCGCGAGCAATTTCAAGGCCGGCGACAAAGTGCCTCTCATTTTGCCCGGATACTCCCTGCCGGCGCAGCCCGGGGAAAAACCGTTCACGATCAAAGTCGGTAAAATCCGCGGTGTCGAGTCGCACGGCATGATGTGCTCGCCGAAAGAGCTTGGGATATCCGAAGACGCCGCGGGCCTGATGATTTTGCCCGAGAACGCAAGGGTGGGACAGCCTTTTGCCGAGTTTCTTGGCCGCACCGAAAGCGATGTTGTGTTCGACCTTGAAATCACGCCGAACCGGCCCGACCTGAACAGCGTCATTGGCATCGCAAGGGAAATCGCCGCGATCACCGGCAATCCTCTCCGTATCCCGGACGTGAGCCTTGCGGAAGACCGGTCCGCGCCCCCGGCGTCTGATCTGGTTGCGGTCCGGATCGAAGACGCCGAGCTTTGCCCACGTTACACGGCGCGGGTTGTGCTCGGGGTGAAGGTGGGGCCAAGCCCCGACTGGTTGCGGGCGAGGCTCGAGGCTGTCGGCTTGCGAAGCATCAGCAACGTGGTTGACGTGACCAATTACGTCATGCTCGAGTGCGGTCAGCCGCTGCATGCGTTCGATTATCATCTGATCGCAAAGAACGCCGCCGGCGTGCCAACGATCGTCGTGCGCAGAGCCGCTGCCGGTGAACGGTTTGTCACCCTTGACGAGCAGGAGCGTGTCCTCACTGAAGAAATGTTGCTCATTGCCGACGAACAAAAAGGCATAGCTCTGGCAGGCGTAATGGGCGGTCGCAACTCGGAGATCAACGACAAAACCGTGGACGTGCTGATCGAGAGCGCTTATTTCAAGCCCACCAACATCCGCCGCACTTCAAAGCGGCTGGGGCTGCGCACGGACGCGTCGTATCGATTTGAACGCGGCGCTGACCTTGGCAATACCGATTGGGCCAGCCGCCGTTGCGCGCAACTGATCCTTCAAACTGCCGGCGGACGGCTTGCCCGCGGCGTGGTCGATGCTTACCCCAAACCTGCCACACCCGTTCGCATCGTCCTGCGGCATAACAAGGTCAACGAGTTGCTCGGTCTGGAACTTAAACCTGAAGAGATCGAGTATTACCTGTCGCAGTTGGGCTTTAAGATCGAGGACCACAAACCACGTCCGGTCGGCGCTTCCGGCTCACAACCGCAGCCGGTTACGTTCTTGATCCCCAGCTTCAGAGTCGATCTGAAACGCGAAACGGATTTGATTGAAGAAGTCTGCCGTCTCCATGGGGTCGAGAAAATCCCGGCGACCATGCCGCGTGGCGCGCGTGGCACCAACGAATACGATCCGGTTCATGACAATTTCGCCGAAGCTCGCCGGATACTGACGGGGCTCGGCCTGAATGAAGCCCAGGGCCAGACCCTTGTAAGCCAGGACGCAGCATGCCTTGCCTCCAGTGAGATTGTGCCGCTGGAGAACCCATTGAGCGCCGATATGAACGTTCTGCGGCCGAGCCTGTTGCCCGGCTTGCTCGATTCTTTGCGGCACAACGTGAGTCGGAAAACAGAAGACGTCGCTTTGTTCGAGATCGGGCGCGTGTTCACTCGACCGGTGTCCCATGGCGAAGACGCCGCCAAAGACAAAAACGGGCCGGCGGTGCTGGAAAGTCGCCGGGTTGCGATGGCTTTGACCGGGCACCGGAACAGCCCGTTCTGGACCGGTGAAAACAGGGACGCGCTTTACGATTTGTTTGATCTGAAGGGGATCATCGAAGAGTTTCTGGACCGTTACGGGGTTCGCGGTGTCAGTTACGCAGGCCGCGCCGACAGAACGACCTTGTTCGTCGAATCTGCAACAATTCATCTTGGTCGAATTGAGCTTGGCCAGATGGGGCGAGTACTCCCCCCACTGGCAGAACGTTACGACATCCGGCAACCAGTCCTGCTTGCTGAGCTTGACCTCGACGAACTGCTTCGCCTCCGCAATACCACCCGCGTTTTCAAGCCGCTGCCGCTGTTCCCGAGCGTTCGCCGGGACGTTGCGATGATCGTGCCCGAAAGCGTTACCCACGATGCAGTTCTCGCGGCTGTTAAGCAGGCCAGACCGCCGTTTCTGGAAAGCGTCGAACTGTTCGATGTGTTTCGCGGCAAACACGTGCCGCCCGGCCACAAGAGCATGGCGTACGCATTCACTTACCGGAGTCCGGACAGAACCCTCACTGATGCCGAGGTCAACGCCGCACATCAGCAGGTTGTAAACCGATTCAAAGAGACTCTGAAAGCCACGGTGCGCGAATCTTGACCGCTCGGATGCGGCTGCGCCGCACTGAATTGTTATACCGAGAAATCGATCATATTTGCGATCGATTTTCAGACCGCAAGCTTGCTCAATTTGTCAGTATCCGGTCCTCTGGCAGCGAGCATTGCGGTCACAACCGTGCGGCCTTTGGGGTATAATATTGCATAATCTGCGCTGAAATCGCAGATCAGCGCGTGGTTCGAGACTTTTGCCTTCGAACTGTTCATCCGTTGATCCGACTCGCATCTCCCTCCGTAATATCGTGTCTGTCACCCTATTCGCCCCGCCGCCGACCCTCGCCAAAAATATCGTGTCTGTCCCTCTATTCTGCCGCACCGCGCTGTCCGGGACTACGCCGGCATCCCCGCGGCGATGAGCCCGGCCAAATATCGTGTCTGTCCCTCTATTTGCGTCGCCAGCAGAAAACACCCCCCAACCACACCAAACAACCATCGGAAACCTCAGATTTGATCCATCAAGGCGTCCCCAGCCCCGGTCAGCGCCCCTGAAACCCCGGATTTATCCCCAATCACCACACTGCCGACACGATCAACGACCGTACACCACAACAATCCCCCATCGCCGAACTCCATCGCCAGTCTTTCGGCCTGCTCAATCTCTGATTC
>Ga0209227_1001615_pt1 | contig 17238 bp, 17 predicted proteins | sample YNPBryantNP2012_FD_185815 | JGI IMG/M metagenome (GOLD analysis project Ga0209227, IMG submission 185815) | Anoxygenic and chlorotrophic microbial mat microbial communities from Yellowstone National Park, USA - YNP Bryant NP 2012 (SPAdes)... ...
GCTGCGCTCCACCACGCTTTGCTCGTGGCAGGCGGGACATGCGCTGCGCTCGCAATGACAGGAGACAGAGGTTTTTTCATGGCTTTCGGGCGACTCGCTGCGAATTTCCTGAACGAATGATACAGTACCTTCCATAGACATCTGAAGCATTCTCGGTTAAAATACGTGCCGCCAGGCCTCTTTCTCCTGGCAATCTTGCTCTTTCGCTTGAAAGGCTCACCCTTCAACACTGTGATTCTGGTTTCGGAGGTTTACTCGTGGCAAACATCAAGTCTCAGATTAAGCGCAATCGGCAAAACGAAAAGCGGCGACTGCGCAATCGCATGATTCGCGGCCAGGCACGTGCCGCCCTGAAGCGTGCGCTGCAGGCCATTGAAAGCGGTCAGGTAAGCAGCCCGACCGATGAGGTCATTCGTCAGGCAGTCAAGGCACTGGATAAGGCCGCTGAAAAGGGCGTGTTGCACAAAAACAACGTCGCCCGGCGCAAGAGCCGCCTGATGAAGCGTCTCTTCTCTGCGCTCAAGGCCACCCCAGGCGCCTCAAACTGATCCACTTCCCCCTCCGCAGGCGGGAGACTCTGGCGGCCTCCCGCTTTTTTCACGCCAGGAAAGAACAGGCATGTTTGAAAAAGAATTGAAGCAGATTGAATCCCAAATCGCCGCTTTTCTGGCTGCTCAGGGAATCGAAGCGCCGGAATTCAAGTGGCAGCCCGTTCCCTTTCATGGCGAATGGGGCATGGGGATTTCACTCTTCGCCGCCGCAGCCGCGGAGGTTCGGCGCAAGGGGCTTTCCACACCGATTCCACAGCGCGCTCAGGAACTGGCGCTCGCCTTGAAGGACTTGTTGGGACATCCCGCAGGGTTTCAACGCGTGGAAGCGCTGAACGGCTATCTGAACCTGTACTTTTCCACCGCTGAATATGCCCGACGGGTGATCGAAAGTGTGCTGGAGCAGGGAGAGCATTTCGGCCGCGGCGCGCCGAAAGGAGAGCGCGTGATGGTCGAATATGCCCAGCCCAACACACATCACTCTTTTCATATCGGCCACTATCGCAACGCCATCCTGGGCGAGGTGCTGGCGCGCCTGCTGGAATTCGCCGGCTTCGAGACGCTGCGCGCCTCCTACCCTGGCGACATCGGCCTGGGCGTGATCACCGTCCTCTGGATTTATGACAAGTTCTATCGCGGCCAGGAGCCAGAAGGCATCCACGAGCGTGGTCAGTGGTTGCTGAAGCTCTACGTCGAAGCAACTGCCCTGCTGGAACCGAAGGAAAACGAAACACCTGAAGAACGCGCACGGCGCGAGGCCTATGAAGCAGAACGCCGTGAGATGTACCGTCGCTGGGATGCCGGCGACCCCTACGTGCGCGAACTCTGGCTCAAAACGCGTCAGTGGAGCCTGGAGGAGCTACGCGATATCCTGCGCATTCTGGATATCCACATAGATGTCTGGTTCTACGAATCCGAAGTAGATGAACCAGCCAAGCAGATCGTCCAGGAGCTGATCGCCTTAGGGATCGCTGAAGACGAGCGTCCCCAGGGAGGGCCGGTGATCGTGCGCATTGACGAAAAGCTCGGCCTGAAGAAAGAAAAATATCGCACAGCGGTCATCTTGCGCAGCGATGGCACCACGCTTTACCTGACCAAAGACCTGGCCCTGGCCAAAGAAAAATTTGAAAAATACGGCGTGGATCGTTCGATCTACGTCGTAGATGTGCGCCAGAGCCTGCACTTCCAGCAGGTTTTCAAAATCCTGGAACTATGGGGATTCAAACAGGCTGAAAAGTGCTATCACCTGGGCTATGGCTTCGTAAGCCTGCCTGAGGGAGCGATGTCCGCCCGCCGCGGGCGGGTGGTGCTCTTCAAGGATGTCTACGACGAGGCAGTGAGCCGCGTCCTGGACACCATCGCCGAGAAAAATCCCCAGCTTCCCATCGAGCGCCGGCAAGAAGTCGCCGAAGCGATTGGTCTGGGTGCTTTGGCCTATGCCATGCTTTCGGTGGATAATAACAAGGACATCGTGTTCAACATGGAAGAGGCACTAAGCTTTGAGGGACATACCGGTCCCTATCTGCAAAACGCACACGTGCGCGCGACCAGCATCTTGCGCAAGGCGTTTAACCTGGAGACGCTCCAGGGGCATTCTCTCGCCTCGCTTCTTCCCGCGGCCACCTTCGACTATTCGCTCACCGCTCACGAGATAGAACTGGTAAACCTGCTTTCGCGCTTCCCGAACGTCGTGCAGCAGGCGGCGCAGGAATATCGCCCGCTGGTGATGGCAAATTACGCCTGGGAGCTGGCGAACGCTTTTCACTCTTTCTACCATGCGGTGCCGGTGCTGCAGGCAGAGGAAGAAAGCCTGCGTCGGGCGCGTCTGCGCCTGGTGGCAGCGACGCGACAGGTCCTGGCCAACGCGCTGCGATTGCTGGATATTCGCGCCCCAGAAGTGATGTAATCCCATCCCAAAAAGGAGCCATACGATGCCTGTCAAAGTGATCATCATGGGCGCAGCAGGCCGCGATTTCCATAACTTCAACGTCTTCTTCCGCAACAATCCCGACTATGAGGTGGTGGCCTTCACCGCCACCCAGATTCCAGATATTGAAGGCCGTCTCTATCCACCGGAGCTGGCCGGCTCGCTTTATCCGAAAGGCATTCCCATCTATGCGGAAGAGGAACTCCCAGACCTGATCCGCAAATTCGGGGTACAGCAGGTCGTGTTCGCGTATTCGGATGTATCTCACGAATACGTCATGCATAAAGCCTCGCTGGTGATGGCAGCCGGAGCCGATTTTCGTCTGATGGGGCCACAGAGCACCCAGTTGAAATCCAGCAAGCCGGTCGTTTCCGTGTGCGCTGTGCGTACCGGCAGCGGCAAAAGTCAGACTTCGCGGCGTGTGGCCTCCATCCTGCGCGAGATGGGCTATCGGGTGGCTGCGATCCGCCATCCCATGCCCTATGGCAACCTGGTGCACCAGGAGGTCCAGCGCTTTGCTGACTTCGACGATCTGGACGAATACGAGTGCACGATTGAGGAGCGCGAAGAATACGAACCGCATCTGGCGAATGGGGTCATCGTCTACGCGGGCGTGGATTATGAGAAAATTCTACGCCAGGCAGAGCAGGAAGTGGACATCATCCTGTGGGATGGGGGAAACAACGACTTCCCCTTCTACGTCTCGGATTTCCACATCGTGGTCGCCGACCCACACCGCCCCGGGCATGAAAGCACCTATCATCCCGGCGAGATGAACGCACGCATGGCGGACGTGTTCGTGATCAACAAGGTGGATACAGCGCAGCCCGATGCGGTGATCGCCGTGCGCGAGGCGCTCTACCGGTTAAACCCGAAAGCGATCCAGATCGAAGCCGCTTCGCCGCTCTTCGTCGAAAACCCGCAGGCAATCCGCGGCAAGCGTGTGCTGGTCATCGAAGACGGCCCCACGCTCACCCACGGGGAAATGGCCTATGGCGCCGGATACGTGGCGGCGCGTCGGTTTGGAGCCGCCGAGATCGTAGACCCGCGCCCCTATGCGGTGCGATCCATCGCGGCGACCTACCAGAAATATCCCACCACCGGCCCCGTCCTGCCGGCCATGGGATATGGAGCGCAGCAAATCAAAGACCTGGAAGAGACCATTAACCGCGCCCAGGCCGATCTGGTGATCATCGGCACGCCGATCAACCTGACACGATTGATCCAGATCAACAAGCCTGCGCAACGCGTCCGCTACGAACTCCAGGAGATCGGGCAGCCGACGCTTGCCGATTTACTACGCGAAAAATTCGGCCCGCGTCGTTAGAGCACCGGCTCCTGCAGGCCGGGTTGCCAGCCTGGCAGGAAGGACGGCAGGTGGACGGCAGACTGCCTGCGAGATGGGCTTCCCGGCCTGTCATGGGAAAGGGTTCGGCATATGGAGAAAGGCTCAAAAACAAGCAATTTCGGTACGACGGCTCGCATCAGCCACGACGCCTCCCCGTATTACAACTCCAGGCTCTATTCGGAGCTTGCGGAAGAACCGGATGCTCCCCCCGTTCCTGATAACGCTTTCCCATCCGAGTACGAAAACACCATCCTTTGGGGAACTTCAGAGGACATGAAGGAAATCCCCGATCATTCTGTCCACTTGATGGTTACTTCACCCCCATACAACGTAACCAAAGAGTATGACAACGATCTGACGCTTAAAGAATACCTGGAATTGCTACGGAAAGTCTTCACGGAGACCTATCGCGTCCTTGTGCATGGTGGAAGAGCCTGCGTCAACGTGGCCAATCTGGGGCGAAAGCCTTACATCCCTCTCTCCGCCTACATCTCGCAGATGATGATAGAGATCGGGTATCTGATGCGCGGTGAAATCATCTGGCACAAGGGCGCAGGCGCCGGGGTTTCGATGGCATGGGGAAGCTGGCAATCTGCGACAAACCCCGTATTGCGTGATACCCATGAATACATCCTCGTCTTTTCAAAGGGGTCATTCTCGCGCAAAAAACCAGAGGGGAAAAAGGATACTATCTCTCGCGAGGAATTCATGGAATGGACAAAATCTGTCTGGATTTTGAATCCAGAATCGGCCAAAAGAGTGGGTCACCCGGCCCCCTTCCCCATTGAGCTCCCTTACCGGCTGATTCAGCTATACACCTTCACGGACGACATCGTGTTGGACCCATTCATGGGCAGCGGTTCGACTGCAATTGCGGCTTTAAAATCTGGCAGAAAATATGTGGGCTATGAAATTAATCCGCAGTATATTAAACTTGCAGAAGAAAGGATAGCGAGATACAGACGGCAGATGGAAGCTGACGGATAACCCTCGTCCCAACCGTCCTTTCGCAACAAATGTTGGGCCAGTCTGCTACGATTCGGTGCCGATCGCTTCCTGGAATGGGCCTGTTGGGGCAGCCACAACACACAAAACGCGCCGCTTCCCATGACAGGAAGCGGCGTTTTCATCCCCAGGCATATCCTGGAAGAGGCTCAAGAGGCGATCAACTCCTGAAGCACCTTCTGCGATTGTTCCTCGATCAGCGCGTGCAGGCTCTGCCCGTGCGCATCCATGGTGACGGTGACCGGGAAATCTTCCACTTCAATCACCCACAGGGCTTCTGGAACTCCAAACTCTAACTTGTAAACGCCATGCACGCGCTTGACGGTTTGGGCAATGTAGCTGGCTGCGCCACCCACGGCATGGAAATAGACAAAAGGCACCTCCTGACACCCGGCCAGCGTTTTGGCGCCCATGCCTCCCTTGCCGATCACCCCTTTGGCATTGAAATGGCGCATCACGTCGGCCTGGTAAGGCTCCTCACGGATGGAAGTGGTTGGCCCGGCAGCCACAAAGCGGTATTCCTTCGTCTCCAAACCAGCCACCACCGGACCACAATGATAGATCACACCGCCGTTCAGCAGCTTCTTCAGCGCCTCATAAACCTCCAGGTCATCCCCCTGGGGTGGGCGCGTTTTCTTGATGAACGTTTCCACCATCCATTTATGCGCAGCATCGCGAGCCGTGACCATGATGCCGTTCAACAGCACCGGCTCCCCCACATGCAGGGAGCGGATGACTTCATCTGAAATGGGGATGTTGATCCTTCTCATGTTGCCTCCTATTCGTAAATCACCTCGTCACCCTTCACGATCATGCGGCGACGACGATAGGCCCAACACATGTACGAGACGGTGACAAAATACGAAGCCGGCAGGCGATGCAAGCCGGTGATCTTCGTGCCCAATACGGTGGTTTTGCCGCCAAAGCCCATCGGGCCAATACCGAGTTGATTGGCCTCCTCCGTCAAACGTTGCTCCAGTTCCGCCAGTTTTGGATCGGGGTTGGATTCATCCATGGACCGGAACAACACTTCTTTGGAGGCCAGATAGGAAGAGCCGCGATCACCCCCCATCGCCACGCCCAGGATACCCGGCGCGCACCCCTGTCCCTGGGCTTTGTGCACCGCGTCCAGCACCACTTTGCGCACGCCGGCCAGGTCACGTCCTGCGCCGAGGCGAGCATCGGGCAGCGAATATTGTGCACCCACATTCTCGCACCCGCCGCCCTTGAGCATCAGCTCAATCACCAGCGGCTCATCTGCCCCCACCTCTTCAAAATGAATGTAGGGAAAATCATCGTCGCCCAGGTTATTCCCTGTGTTCTTTCCGGTCAATGCATCCACGGCATTCGGACGCATGTAGGAGCGTCGGGTGGCCTCTGCCAGCGCATTGCGGATTTGTTCACGTAGCCTGCGCGTGCTCCACCCCTCCGGATAACGCACGTAGAAGATCGGCGTTCCTGTATCCTGACAGATCGGCGTCGAGTTTTGACGTGCAAGCTCGACATTTTTCAAAATCGTTTCCAGCGCGCTGCGCGCAGCGGAGCCGGGCTCCTCCCGCTCCACCGCTTCACGCAGGCGCTTCTCAACATCCGCCGGCAGGTCGGTGGACGCGCGGCGGATCAGCTCCAGGATTTCGTTCGTCAGATCACGCATGGGATACCTCCAAAAAAGAAAGAGCGATCATCGCCCGAGACGTCAGGGCTGCAAGGTAAGGCGCATCACATAGCGATCCTGGGCGCCAAAGCGGTACTTGTATTCCTCGTTGCCGCGCATGAAATCGAATTCGCTTCGCCGCTGGGTGCAAGCCCATTGAAGCACATGCGCCAGGCAAACCCAGCCCGGAGATAGCTCTCGAAACTCCAGGCTCACCCCTGAATTATATCCCCACAAACGATTCTGATAGTCGAAGTTAAGCGAAGCAGCTGCCGCCTTTCCGCCCACCTCTAACAGAGAGAGGTGCAACCAGCCTTCCCTCTGCGCCGCGCGGATGATCGTTTCCAGTTGTTGTTCCATGGCTGGGGTGAGAAAGCGAGCCTTCGCCTCATCCTGGCGCATCAGATCAAACAAGTCCTGGATGGCAGCCTCCAGATCATCCTGTGGACCGATCAGGCGCCAGCGTACTGGCAGGGGATATTCGGCAGCGCGGCGCAGTTTGCGTCGAATCTCATGACGCTGTTTTTTATCAATGGTGGCCAGATAGGCCTCAAAATCCGCAGTCAGGGGGATATAGGGCGTCGGTTGATAGATGGCCTCCTGCCATTCCCAACCACGTCGTTGGGCCTCTGCAATCAGCCAGGAGCGGGTTGGAGAATGCTCCGGCAGATTATACAGGCTCAGCATCTCCCATCCCCCCGCCTGTTCCAGGAAATCCAGCAATCCCCTGACAAAGGCCGGCCCCTGCGAGGGGGGCAGGATGAAATCCAGATAGTCGGCGATCTCAATGCTACCCAGCAACAAAAGAGCCTGTTTCCCCTGGTGAGGGGCGCGAAAAAGCGGCGCGATACCGACGGGTTCCTGCCCCTCCCAGGCGGCGATCAGCGCCTGTTCAGCCTGCGGCCATTCTCCGCCGCCGCGTCCTTCCCACCAGGCCTGTTGAAACTCGTAGCGCAAAAACGGCACGTTCGTCTGACTGCGTTCGACGAGTGCATTCCAGGTATCCTTTCCGATCTCTTCAAAAGTGCTCCAACGAAATTCCATCTCTGTACCTCATTTGCCAGTTTTATGATTCCAGGTAACTGTTCAGTCTTGCATCAAAACGGTTGTGTTTGTCATTGCGAGGAGCGTTCTTTGCGACGAAGCAATCCCCAAGCGGTCAAGCTGGCCTGATAAATGGGAGATTGCTTCGCCAGAAAACGGCTCGCAATGACATGGCTGAATAGTTATGATTCCAGGGTGATTTTACCGTATTTACCCGCCGCGAAGGAACGACGGTTTCAGGCAGACTGGAAAGCCGATCCTGCTGCGATCCGCCGTCTGCGCCCCACGAAAATCGGGTAGAATCAGGGGGATGTCTCCTGCTCCGATCCGTCTGCTGATCGCCACAAACAACCCCGGCAAACGGCGCGAACTCCAGGCGTTGCTGGCCGATCTCCCGCTGGAGCTTCTCCTGCCTTCTGAGATCGGGATAGAGCTACACCCGGCGGAAGAGGGAGAGAGCTATGCCGAGAACGCGCGTCACAAGGCGATCACCTTCGCCCGCGCTTCCGGCCTGCCAAGCCTGGCCGATGATTCCGGCCTGGAAGTGGACGCATTGGGAGGCGCGCCGGGCCTGCACTCGGCGCGCTATCATCCTCGCCCTGGCGCCACAGATGCCGAACGTCGCGCCCTGCTCCTGGAGCACCTGCGTCCCTTCCCTCGCCCCTGGTCAGCGCGGTTCCGCGCCGTGGTGGCGCTGGCCCATCCCAATGGCGAAATCCATCTGGCAGAGGGAATTTGCGAAGGCGAAATCATCCCCGAAGAGCGCGGTCAAAACGGGTTTGGCTACGATCCCATCTTCCTGTTGAACGAGCTGGGACGCACAATGGCCGAACTCAGCCTGGAAGAGAAAAACCGTCTCAGCCATCGGGCGCGGGCGGTGCAGGGGCTGCGCCCATTCATCCTGCGCTATCTTGAGCCGTGATATGAAAATCCTCACCGTCCTGACCTACTATCGTCCCCACACTTCCGGTCTTACCATCTATGCCGAACGTCTGGCGCGTGCACTGGCCCAACGCGGGCATGAGGTGACCGTGATGACCACCCGCTATGAACGCACGTTGCCGCTGGAAGAATGGCGGGATGGCGTGCATGTGATCCGTGTGCCGGTGGCGGTGCGCATCAGCAAAGGGGTGCTGGCGCCCACCTTCGGCCTGGTGGCCACCCGCCTGGTCCGGGCCCATGACGTCGTCCAGTTACACCTGCCGCAATTCGATGCCCCAGGGGTGGCGCTGCGCGCCCGCCTTTTCGGCAAGCCTGCGGTGCTCACCTATCATTGCGACCTGAAGCTTCCCCCCGGATTGTTCAATCGCCTGGTCAACCTGGTCGTGAAATTCCAGAACAATCTGGCCGCCATTCTGGCGGATCAAATCGTCACCTATACCCGTGATTACGCCGAGCATTCCTCTTACCTGCGCCGCTATCGTCACAAGCTCACGACCATCCTGCCGCCGGTGGAGCTTCCCCATGCGCCTGCAGACGCGGTGGAAGCCTTTGCCCGTCGCTACCAGACGCAGGAGCGTCGCCCGGTGATCGGCATGGCGGCCCGATTCGCAGCCGAAAAAGGCGTGGAGGTGCTCCTGGATGCGCTGCCGAAAGTGCTGGAGAAATATCCGCAGGCGCAGGTGCTCTTCGCCGGACAATACGAGAACGTGCTCGGCGAACGCGCCTACTACGAACGCTTGATGCCGCGCATTCGACGCTACCAGGAAAGCGGTCACTGGACGTTTGTGGGCGTGTTGACGCCCCAGGAAATGTCGGCTTTCTATCCCAACCTGGACGTGCTGGTCGTGCCCTCCCTGAACTCGACCGAAGCCTTCGGGTTGGTGCAGGTAGAGGCGATGATGTATAATGTGCCGTGCGTCGCTTCGGCGCTGCCCGGCGTGCGCCAGCCGGTGCTTATGCATCAGATGGGCGAGATCATCCCTGTCGGCGATAGTCAGGCACTGGCGGAGGCGTTGATCAAGATCATCGAAGCACGTCAGCGCTATCGCTGCGATACCAGCGAAATCGCCCGCACCTATGACCCCCAGACGGTCGCCGAAGCCTACGAAGCGCTTTTCCTCGACCTGTTACGGAAAAAGCACCCTCTGCAAAAGTGGTAAAAGATACCTCATGATGTCTTCGACCTTCCTCCTCATCCAGCTTTTGAACCTGATTCTCCTTCTCGGCTACCCCGTGCTCACCCTGATCGCGCTGTTTGACCTACGCAGGCGGAACCTTTCAGGCATCCTGCAGGCGCTCTGGGTGCTGATCATCTTTTTCCCCTATCTTGGCCCGCTGGCTTTCTGGCTCCTCTCACCGAAGCAGGAGGAATAAATTCCTCTCGCCGGCTCCTGGAGTTTACCCATCTGGTACTTTTGGAGGTCCTATGAGCACGCCCCGTGTCGTTCGAGCCCCTCGTGGCACTCAATTGACCTGCAAAAACTGGCTGATCGAGGCCGCTTACCGCATGATCCAGAATAACCTGGACCCGGAAGTGGCCGAACGGCCGCAAGACCTGGTTGTCTACGGCGGACGCGGACAGGCAGCCCGCAACTGGGAATGTTTTGACGCCATCCTCGAATCCCTGCGAAGTTTAGAAGAGGACGAGACGCTGCTGGTTCAATCCGGCAAGCCGGTCGCTATCTTTCGCACCCATCCCGACGCGCCGCGCGTCCTGATTGCAAACTCCAACCTCGTTCCCCACTGGGCCACCCAGGAGCATTTCGACCGTCTGGTGGCACAAGGCCTGATGATGTTTGGCCAGATGACCGCCGGCTCCTGGATTTACATCGGCACACAGGGCATTTTGCAGGGGACCTTCGAGACCTTCGCCGGCGCTGCCCGCGCCCGCGGCTGGGATTCGCTCAAGGGGAAATTCGTGCTCACCGCCGGCCTGGGTGGCATGGGCGGCGCGCAACCGCTGGCAATCACCATGAACGAGGGGGTTGGCCTGATCGTCGAAGTGGACCCGGCCCGCGCTCGCCGTCGGTTGGAAACCGGCTATCTGGACATGGTGGTGGACAATCTGGAAGAGGCGATGACCCTGGTGGAGGAATTTCGGGCGCGCGGCGAACCGAAATCCATTGGCCTGATCGGCAACGCCGCCGAGATCTACCCAGAGCTTGCGATGCGCGGCGTGATCCCGGACGTGGTCACCGATCAAACGCCGGCGCATGACGTGCTGATGTATGTACCGGCGCGCATGAGTCTGGCCGCGGCAGAAGAACTGCGCCGCACCAACCCCAAGGAATACGAAAAACGGGCGATGGAATCCATGGCGCGACACGTCCAGGCAATGCTGGAATTCAAACGTCAGGGGGCGGAGGTCTTTGATTACGGCAACAACATTCGCCAGCGCGCCTATGACTGGGGCGTGAGCGATGCGTTTGAATTCCCTGGCTTTGTGCCGGCCTATATCCGTCCGCTGTTTTGCGAAGGCAAAGGGCCATTCCGCTGGGTGGCGCTCTCTGGCGATGCGGAAGATATTTACCGCACCGACGAGGCGGTGATGGAACTTTTCCCGGAGAACGCGCACCTGCATCGCTGGCTGAAAATGGCGCGCCAGAAGGTACGTTTCCAGGGGCTGCCAGCTCGCATTTGCTGGCTGGGATATGGAGAACGGGCCAGGGCCGGCCTGAAGTTCAACGAGATGGTAGCAAAAGGCATCCTGAAAGCGCCCATCGTGATCGGGCGCGATCACCTGGATGCGGGCTCGGTAGCCAGCCCAAACCGCGAAACCGAGGGCATGAAAGATGGTTCCGATGCCATCTCCGACTGGCCCATCCTGAACGCCCTGTTGAACGCCGTGGGCGGCGCCACCTGGGTCTCCTTCCATCACGGCGGCGGCGTGGGGATCGGATACAGTCAACATGCCGGACAGGTGATCGTTGCGGATGGTACTCCGGAAGCGGCGCGTCGCCTGGAGCGCGTGCTCACCACCGATCCGGGGCTGGGCGTGGTGCGTCACGCTGACGCCGGCTACGAGATCGCCATCGAATTTGCAAAGAAACACGGGATCAAGATGCCCATGCTGAAGGAGTGAAAAATGCCCCGCTTCACCCCTCCGACTCCTCTTACCCCCTATCAGCGTGCGCTGATCATCGGCGCCTCCAGCGGCATCGGTGAGGCGCTGGCGCGACGTCTGGCGGCAGAAAACTATCGGCTGGCGCTCCTCGCAAGACGCGCGGAACGATTGCAAGCGCTCTGCGAGGAACTGAATCAGCCGGAGCCGCGCGCCATCTTCTACGTGCATGATGTCACCCACTACCAGGAAGTGCCGACCCTGCTGGAGCGCATCCTCGCCGATCTGGGCGGCCTGGATGCCGTCTTCTATGTGGCCGGTTTGAACGAGCCGCCCGGAGGCCTGGACCGTTACGACTTTGAGAAAGATCGGCGGATGATCGAGACCAATCTGTTAGGCGCCATGGCCTGGCTGGATGCGATTGCGCCCCTTTTCCAGCAGGCCGGGCGCGGCCAGATTGTCGGCATCTCCTCGGTGGCCGGCGAACGCGGCCGCGTCGGCAACCCCGGCTACGGCGCTTCCAAGGCGGCGCTGACCTCCTACCTGGAGTCGCTGCGCAACCGTCTGACGCGGCACGGGGTGCACGTGCTCACGGTCAAGCCCGGCTTCGTGCAAACGGAGATGCTCAAAGCCGCGCAAAAGGTGTTTTTCCCGATCTCCGCCGAGCGCGCCGCCGGGGACATTGTACGGGCGTTGAAGCAGCGCAAACAGGAAATTTACACCCCCTGGTTCTGGCGCTACATCATGTTCATCCTTCGCAATCTCCCTTCACCGATCTTTCGGCGGTTGACGATTTAAGGATCCCATGCTCTCCTTTGCCTATCTGGAAAACTTTGGCCATTCGCTGGGAGCTACTTGCTTCCTGGCCCGGCCCGAAAACACCGAACAGATTGCCGAACTCTTCCGCCTGGCGCGCAAGAAGGGGTTGAAGATCGCCCTGCGCGGCGCCGGTCGCAGTTACAACGATGCAGCGTTGAACGGGGGCGGGATCGTGCTCGATCTCTCCCGCATGAATCACATTCTCGAATGGGACCCGGAGCGCGGGCTGCTGCGCGCAGAGCCGGGGGTGACGTTGCAGCAGGTCTGGCAACATGTTTTGCCGCAGGGCTGGTGGCCGCCTGTGGTCTCCGGCACGATGTTCACCACGCTGGGGGGATGCCTTGCGGCGAATATTCACGGAAAGAACAACTACCACGCCGGCACGATTGGGGAGCATGTCACGGAATTCAAGGCGCTTCTCGCCTCGGGTGCTGAGGTCACCTGCACCCCGAAGAAAAACGCCGATTTATTTTATGCCCTGATCAGCGGGCTGGGGTTGTTTGGCGTGTTCACCTCGATTACGCTGCAAATGAAACGCGTCCATTCTGGACTGCTGGAAGTGCACGCCTGGCCGGTGCCCAACCTGGAAGAGCACCTGGCTTCGTTGCTGGAGAATGCGCCGCAATATGATTACATCGTGGGCTGGCTGGATGGAACCGCCGGCGGAAAGGGGCTTGGACGCGGTCAGATTCACGCCGCCCGTCACCTGCCGCCCGGCGCCGATCCGCACCCGGAGCGCACGCTGCGCCTGGACTACCAGCAGCTCCCTGCGACCATCCTGGGCATTTTCCCGAAATCCCTGATGCCCTGGCTGATGCGTCCGTTTATGCATAACTGGAGCGTCGCGCTGGTCAATACCGGGAAATACATCCTGGGGCTGCGCCGTCAGCGCTATCTGCAATCTCATGCCGCCTTCCACTTCCTGCTGGATTACATCCCCTCCTGGGAACGCGCCTATGGTCGGGAGGGGTTGATCCAGTATCAATCTTTCCTGCCGAAGGAGACGGCAGCCGAGGTCTGGCGGGAGATGCTTCGGCTCAGCCAGAAACACGGTTTCCCCTCCTATCTGGGGGTGACCAAGCGCCATCGTGCCGATGGGTTTCTCTTCTCGCACGGGGTGGATGGATTTTCGCTGGCTTTGGACTTCAAAGTTCCTGCCCGTCGCCGATCCGAACTGCACGCGTTGCTCCAGGTGTTTGATCGAATGGTGGTGGAAGCCGGCGGACGTTTTTACTTTGCCAAAAACAGCGAAACCAGCGCCGAAATCGCCCGCGCCTTTTGGGGCGAAGAGACGCTCCAGCGTTTCCGCGCCCTCAAACAACGTTGTGATCCCTATTCCATCCTGGAATCGGACCTGGCGCGGCGAATTCTGGGGCAGTAGTCTGCCCGCTGAACATCAAACCAAAGACGAGACCACCCAACCCCCACTGACCCGCTCCTGCAGTTCACACACCCGCCAGACAGACGATTTCCGCGGCGTCCACGGCATCTTTGCAGAGAAAGCGACAATGAAAACGGCGAGAGGGATTCCCTCTCGCTCGCCGCTGCTTAAAGACAAACGTAACTACTCAGCCATCTCATTGCAAGCCATCTTCTGACGAAGCAATCCCATTTACAGGCCAGATTGACCGCCTGGGGATCGCTTCGTCGCAAAGAACGCTCCTCGCAATGACATACAACAATTTTGATGCTGGGATGAAGATTACGACAGGGCGCAGAGGGCACTCAGCGGCGTTCTTCGGCAAGACGCTTTTCCCAGGCCTTGAGCAGCGCAGGTAGCTCCTTCAGCATCCGATCACGTACCTGACGGAAGGCTTGAAGGCGCTCCTCTTCGCTCCCCTCCGCAGCAGCCGGATCGGGGTAGCCATGATGAGTGCGAAAACCAGGACCAGGCCAGAAGGGACATTCCTCCGCCGCAGCATCACAAACGGTAATAACCAGATCGAAATCCATATGCGGCAGTTCGGCAATCGGTTTGGAGCGTCCATGGTGCTCAATGCCGATCTCTTTCAAAGCCTGGATCGCCAGGGGATGCACGTAACCCGTCGGGCGAGTTCCTGCGCTGAAGGCCCGCCAGCGATCCCCCCAAAAGTGATTGACAAGCGCTTCCGCCATTTGCGAGCGCGCCGAATTCCCCGTGCACAAAAAGAGCACCCGAAACGTGGACATTTCCCCCTCAAGTGCAAACCAGAATCGCTTCACCGTGTTTCAAATTCATCATATGTACCATCAAACTCGATGAACTGGCCGGTGACCAGGAAAATCGTGCGTTCGCAGATGTTTGTCACCCGGTCGGCGAAGCGCTCCAGGTTATGCGCCGCCCAGAGTAACCAGTTTGCCCGTTCGATGTTCTTCGGGTCCTCGAGGATGAAGGTGATCAGCTCACGATACACCTGATTGTACAGAGCGTCCACTTCGTCATCTTCTTTTGGAAGGGCGCGAGCGGCCTCTGCATCTTCCTGGATGAAGGCAGTCAGGGCGCGATGAAGCATATCCACTGCTTTCTCCGCCATCCGCGGAATATCAATCAGCGGCTTCAGGAGCGGCTGATCCCCCATCCGCAGGTTGATCACGGCGATCCCTTTGGCATAATCCCCCATGCGCTCCAGCTCGCTGACGATCTCCAGGGCCGAGGCCAGGAAGCGCAGATCGTGCGCCATCGGCTGTTGGGTGGCGATGATCACGATAATGTTTTCCTCAAGCGCATAACGACGAGCGTTGATCTGGCGGTCGGTTTCGATAATCTGGCGGGCAGCTTGCAGATCGCGCTTCTTGAGCGCCTCCACAGACTTCAGGGTGGCCTCTTCCACCATGCTGCCCAGAACGATGATCTCTTCTTTCACGCGTTGCAATTCCTGATCGAAAGTTTTACGAAGCATTTCTCCCTCACAAATCTTGAATATCTGGAAGATTCCAGGTCATTAAATCGGTCAGGGCATGATAGGCCGTCAGGTCGAGGTGCAGGGGAGTGATGGACACATAGCCCTCCGCAAGCGCGCCGACATCCGTCCCCCGCTCAGGAACGCCGCCGGGCGCATCCCCTCCGATCCAGTAATAGGGGCGGCCGCGGGGATCAATCCGCTCATCCAGCCGACTATGGTACACGCGCAGCCCCAGGCGCGTGATACGAAAACCGCGTATCTTCTCCAGAGGTAGAAAAGGAACGTTCACGTTGAGCAAGACCTCTGGCGGCAGGCCGTTGTCTATCACCTGTTTCACCACCCAGGCCGCAACGCGCGCGGCAGGGGTAAAATCCACTTCGCCTGTATGCCCCTCCGGAAGCTCCAACGAAACGGCCACCGCCGGCAGACCGGCGATCACCGCCTCCATCGCCGCAGTCACCGTACCGGAATAGGTCACATCGTGCCCCAGGTTGGCGCCATAATTGATGCCGGAAACCACCAGGTCTATCTTTTGTTTGATATAGCCAAGCGTGGCCAGGGCGACGCAATCGGAAGGGGCGCCATCACTGGCATAGGCCACCGTCCCATCGGCCAGTCGTACCTCGCGCACACGCAGCGCGCGGTCTAAGGTCTTCACATGACCGCTGCCGGACCAGTTACGATCCGGGGCCAGGACGGAGATCTCTCCGAGACGGCGCATTTCCTGCACCAGAGCCAGCAGCCCAGGGGAGGTGATGCTGTCATCATTTGTTACCAGGATGGGCATGGTATCTCCTTCAAGCATGTACCGTGTTGCTGTCTTCCATGAGCGCCGAAGACAGGCAGGCAGGAATTGCCTTGTGCTAATATTATACACCAGAGATTAACAAGGTGAAAAAGATCGTTTAACGTTTGTAAATCCTCTCCCGAAGGGAACAGCATCGCCAGGATGTGATGAAAAAACCCCAGGGATTGCCTGGGGTTACAGGTGTCCTTCGCAGACGATCTGGCATCAATCATAACGGTAGAAACCGCGGCCTGTTTTTCGACCCAGCCAGCCGGCATCCACCATTTTGCGCAGCAGCGGCGCCGGGCGATACTTGTCCTCGCCCAGATCGCGATGCAAGATTTCCATCACGGAGAGCACCACATCCAGGCCAATAAAATCGGCCAGCGTGAGCGGCCCCATTGGGTGATTCATGCCCAGTTTCATCACGGTATCAATGGCCTCCGGAGTGCCGATTCCTTCCTGCAGCGCAAAAATCGCCTCGTTGATCATCGGGCACAGGATGCGATTGGAGATGAACCCCGGCGAATCTTTGGCCTCGACCGGCTCCTTCCCCATCTGACGGCAAACGGCCAGGATGGTCTGCGTCGTCTCATCATCGGTAGCCAGCCCGCGGATCACTTCTACCAGGCGCATGATCGGCACCGGGTTCATGAAATGCATCCCGATCACTTTCTCCGGGCGCCGGGTGTGGGCCGCGATCTTGGTGATCGAGATAGAAGAGGTGTTTGAGGCAAGAATGACGCCGCGCCGTGCTCGTTGATCCAGCTCAGCGAAGAGGTTGAACTTGGCCTGTGGATCCTCGATGATGGCCTCAATCACCAGGTCTGCCTCTTCCACACCATCCAGGGTATTGGTGAAGCGAATGGCCTCTGCAGCGGCCTTTTGTTCCGCCGTGATGGCGCCCTTTTCCAACAATTTAGCCGTAGAACGGGCAATCGTCGCTCTGGCTTTCTCCAGGGCCTGGGGAAACGCATCCATGCAGGTCACCTGATACCCGGAAGTCGCCGCCACTTGAGCAATCCCATTGCCCATCGTGCCGGCGCCGACGACAAAGATATGGCGAATTTCCATCGTTACCTCCTGGTTACTCTTCGAGTTCAATGGCCATGGCAACCGCCTCTGCGCCTCCCAGGCACAGGCTGGCGAGGCCGCGCTTTTTGCCGTGGCGCTTGAGGGCGTAGATGAGCGTGGTCAGAATGCGCGCGCCGCTGGCGCCGA
>Ga0209227_1001617_pt1 | contig 17223 bp, 15 predicted proteins | sample YNPBryantNP2012_FD_185815 | JGI IMG/M metagenome (GOLD analysis project Ga0209227, IMG submission 185815) | Anoxygenic and chlorotrophic microbial mat microbial communities from Yellowstone National Park, USA - YNP Bryant NP 2012 (SPAdes)... ...
TTGGGCCCCCTGCTCACCTCCTCCCACCTGAGTTTGTCCCGGCAGATGCAGGTGAGCACTCCCGAGCTGGATCTGCTGGTGGATGCGGCGGTGGGGACCGGCAGCGCGTTGGGTTCGCGATTGCACGGAGCCGGTTTCGGCGGATGCACCCTCAACCTGATATGGGAGGACGTCTTGGACCGCTTCTACAAAACGGTCGCCGAGGCCTACCGGTCATCTTTCGGCATGCCTCCCCTCTTTCACCCGGTGCACCCCTCGAAGGGAGCGAGGATCATCGAATCCAGATGAACGGGGGCGGCCCGATGATGCCGCCATCCCTTCGCGGGGAAGTGATCATCCAATCTGAACCTATCCCCGGCACGGAAAATCCGCAAATAGATGCCGATTGTTCGTGTTAACAGCACCGGCGGAGATATCGACTGGTTTTGGAGCCGGAGGAGCAATTGGCCGCTGTTCTCCCTTCGGGCGGATGGCCCTCAAGAGCGGATGCGGATCCCCAGCCTATCCTTAAGCCCGCAGACGATCTTCTCAAAAGCAGCCTTGGCTTCCTCCTCCCGCAGGGTCCGGGTGAGGTCGTAGAAGGTCAGGCCGTAGGTCAGGCTCTTCTGTCCCTCGGGCACCCCCTTTCCAACGTAGAGGTCGAAGAGCCGCGCTTCCTTCAGCAGCTCGCCTCCGCACTCCCAGATGACCCGCGTGACGGCCGCAGCCTCCAGCTCCCGGGGGGCGAGGACGGAGAGGTCCATGTGCACCGCGGGATAGCGGGGTATCTCCCGGTACTGCCGGCTTTCGCGATCCAGGCCGAGGAGGGTGTCCAGGTCGGCCAGCAGCACCACCACCCCCGGCGGCAGATCCCGGTCCCGCAGGATGGCGGGATGGAGCCGCCCCAGCTCACCCACCGTCCTTCCCGCCACGACCAGCTCCGCCGCCAGGCGGGGATGGAGGTAGCCGCGGCGTAGGGGCCGCAGGTCTTGTTCCCACAGAGAGAGGGCCTCCAGGATGTTCTCCCAGATGCCTTTCAGCGTAAAGAAATCGGCGTCCTCTCCGGGCCTGTCCCACTGCCGGGGTATCCACCGACCCATCAGGGCCACTCCCAGCCACAGCTCTTCGCGGGGCAGCCGTTCCCCTTCCCGGGCATGGAATACCCTTCCCATCTCGAAGACACAGGCGTCCTCCAGGTGCCGGCGGTAGTTGTACTGCAGGGTGGAGAGTAAGCCGGGTAGTAGGCTGCGCCTCATCTCCGACTGTTCTTCGCTCAGGGGGTTGGCGATGACCACCGGACTGCCTTCCGCCGGCCCGAAGAGTCGGTTTTCCTCTGAGGACACGAATGAGTAGCTGATGGTTTCATGCAACCCCATACCCACCAGCAGCTTCCTAACCTCGCGGAGGTCTCGCTGCCGGGCGTTGAGCCCGCCTCCCCGGGCGCGGCGCGAGGGAAGGGTGGAGGGGATGCGTTGATATCCGTAAATGCGGGCCAGCTCCTCCACCAGGTCTATCTCTCTCTCCAGGTCGGGTCGGAAGGTGGGGGCCGTCACTTCCATCGTCTTTCCCGTCCCCTCCGCCACCTCGCACCCCAAACCCTTTAAGGTGTCCTTGACCCATGCCGCTTCCAGGCCCACGCCCAGCAGACGGCTCGCCCGCTCCAGGCGCAAATTCATGCGGGCCTTCGGTGGCGCACCCGTCCCGGCATCAATGGCGCCTCTGCGCACCGAACCACCCGCCATTTCGCGCATCAGGACGGACGCACGGTCGGCAGCCCGCAAGCAGCCGCCCGGATCGACGCCCCTCTCGAAACGGTAGGCCGCCTCGGATGGGAGATCCTGCTCGCGCGCCGTCCTCATAACGGAAGCCGGGTTGAAATGCGCCGATTCCAGGAGGACGCGGCGGGTGGATCCAGTGACCTCGCTTTCCAGCCCACCCATCACTCCCGCTAGGGCTATGGGGCCACCAGGGTCGCAGATGAGCAGCGTGTGGGAATGCAGTCGCCGGCGCACGCCGTCCAGCGTCACCATCTCTTCGCCTTCCCTCGCTCTCCGCACCAGGACCTTTCCTTCTCTTATGAGGTCGGCATCGAAGGCGTGGAGGGGCTGGCCCAGCTCCAGCATGACGTAGTTGGTCACATCGACCACGTTGCTGATGGCCCGCACCCCCGCCTGCTTGAGGCGGTGCTGCATCCACAGGGGAGAGGGCCCGATGCGCACCCCTTCGATGAGCCGGGCCACGTAGCGCGAGCAGAGGTCATCGTCGATGATCTCCACGGAGAAATCCCTTTCTACGGCCTCTCCCTCCTCCTCCACCCGGATGGGGGGAAGGAGGAGGGGGGCGCCGGTGAGGACGGAGACCTCCCGGGCCACTCCGACGATGCTCAGGCAGTCGGGTCGGTTGGGGGTTATCTCCAGGTCGAGCACTGGCTGGCCCAGCCCCAGTCTCTCGGCAATGTCGTCTCCCGGCTTGAAGTCATCGTCCAATTCCAGTATCCCCGATGCATCATCGTTGATGCCCAGCTCCGCACCGCTACAGAGCATGCCGGAGGATATCTCACCTCGTATCTCAGCTTCTTTTATGGTCCGACCTCCAGGGAGCACTGCGCCTGGAAGGGCCAGGGGCGCCAGCATCCCCTCCCGCACGTTGGGAGCCCCGCAGACCACCGGATTTCGCCCGCCGCCCCAGTCAACCTCACACAGTCGCAGGCGGTCCGCGGCGGGGTGGGGGCGAACTTGAAGCACTCTGGCCGCGACCACCCTTCGCACCCCCTCGCCGCCTCCTTCCACCGCAGCGACCTCGGTTCCCGCATCAGTGAGCAGGGCGGCCAGGGCCTGGGCATCCATCCCCGGATCGACATAATCCCTCAGCCACGAAAGGGGCACCTTCATCTTATCCACCCCCTCAGAACTGCCGCAGGAAGCGGAGATCGTTCTCGAACATCATGCGGATATCGGGTATGCGGTACTTGAGCATGGCGATCCTCTCCACTCCCATACCGAAGGCGAAACCGCTGAACTCCTCGGGGTCATAGCCGACGTATCCGAAGACGTTGGGGTCGATCATGCCGCACCCCAATATCTCCAGCCATCCCGTGTTCTTGCAAAGCCGGCACCCCTCGCCGCCGCAGATGATGCAGGACACGTCCACCTCCGCGCTGGGTTCGGTGAAGGGGAAGAAATGGGGTCGGAAGCGCACCCTCCTCTCCTCGCCGAACATGGCCCGGCAGAAACTCTCCAGGGTGCCCTTGAGGTCGGCGAAGGTGATGTCGCGGTCCACCGCGAATCCCTCCACCTGGTGGAACATAGGGGTATGGCTGGCATCGGGGACATCCCGCCGGTAGGCCTTGCCGGGAGAGATGATAAAGAGCGGGGGCTTGCGGCTCTCCATCACCCTCACCTGGACGGGAGAGGTATGGCAGCGCAAGAGCACATCCTCCACCCGGCCATCGGGCCCCGCCACGTAGAGGGTGTCTGTGAGCGAGCGGGAAGGGTGGTCCTCGGGAGTGTTCAGGGCGGTGAAATTGTAGTATTCCAGCTCCACCTCCGGCCCCTCGGCCACCTCGTATCCCAAGCCGATGAAGATGTCCTCGATCTCCCGGATGGTCCCGCTCACCAGGTGCTCCCTGCCCCGGGGAACGAAGCGTCCCGGCAGGGTCAGGTCATGGTATTCGCCCTCCAAGGCGTCCCGCAGGACAGCCTCCTCGAGTTCGGCCTTCCTCTCCACCAGCCAACCCTCCAAAGTTTTTTTCAGGAGGTTGCGCAGGCGGCCGGCCTCCGGCCTGTACTCCTCGGGCAGCGACCCGACCTCGGCTATTAGGGCGGTCACCGTTCCCTTGCGCCCCAGCAGCCACACCCGGGTCCTTTCCAGCTCCTCCGGGTCCTCCGCCCCGAAGATCCTCGCTTCAGCCTCCCGGGCGATCTCGGCGATACGGGGGTCATCCATCAGCTCAGACGGTATCCTGGCCATCCTCCCTCCATCTCGTCCCTTTCCGGTTCTCCTTCGTCGGCGCCTTCACTCTCCTCCAGCGATCCCCGTCTGGACCGTTACGGAGAACCCTTCTTTCCATCTCCGTATTTCACTGAGGCACCTACCGCGCCACTTTCCGCTGCCGACTTCTCTCGGGGACCGGCTATGCTCAGCGCCCGCCTCCCCTCAACCTCTATCTGACATCACCTCTTCCCGCGTGACGGGAAAACGCCGCCTGATCTCGTAGAATAACAGGGCCGCGGCCGCTGCCACGTTGAGGGATTCCGCCCCCCCGAAGATGGGGATGCGCACCTCCGCATCGGCTAGGCCCCGGTCTTCCGCGGGTATACCCCAGGCCTCGTTGCCCAGCATGATCACGGTTTTCTCCACCCAGGGATGCTCCCAGTAACTGACGGGGGCATCCGGCGATGCCGCCACCACCCGGTATCCCCACGTCTTGAGCACGCGCAGGGCTTCTCCCGGCTCCAGCCCCAGGTAGAGGGGTATGTTGAGTATTGACCCAGCGGATGCCCTGACTGCCTTAGGATTATAGGGATCGGTTGATCTTTTGCTGATGAGCATCCCCCCAAGCCCTGCGGCGTCCGCCGCCCGGATAAGCGTGCCCATGTTTCCTGGATCCCTCAGCTGATCGAGGAAAGCAAGGGTTCCGCTCAAAGGACGGGGCGGGGGGAAATCCCGGTGTACCAGTGGCGATACCGTCACCAATCCCTGGGGGGTCACCGTGTCGGTGAGCAGGGACATGATCTCTTCGCTCACCCTGGTGATCTTGATCCCCTGCGACTGTATCGCCTCGAGGAGCTCCCCCGCCTCCCGCGCCCCTCGGGCCGTGAAGATCACCGCTTCCACCGCGCCGGGTGACTGCAGCGCCTCTCGCAGGAACTGCAGGCCCTCTCCCAGGAATTTGCCCCGCTGGCGCCGCTGTGCCCTCTTCTTTAGGCGGAGGTACTCCCGGATGCGGGGGTTCTGCCTGGAGGTTATCTCGACTTCGCCGCGAACCCCATCAGGCCGTCTTCACCTCCCGCTTTCCGGATCCTTCCTCCTCCAGTCGGCTGCGGGCCTCCTCGGCCAGCCGGGTGAAGGCCTGGGGGTCACGTACCGCCATGTCCGCCAGGATCTTTCTATCAAGTTCGATGCCTGCCAGCTTCAAGCCGTGCATGAAGCGGTTGTAGCTGAGGCCGTTCTGCCGCGCCGCGGCATTGATGCGGGCGATCCATAATCGCCGGAAGTCCCCCTTGCGGGCCCGGCGGTCCCGGTAGGCATACTGAAGGGAATGCATGACCTGCTCTTTTGCCGCCTTGAACTGGCGGCTTCGGGCACCCCGATATCCCCGGGCCATGCGCAGGATCTTCTTCCTCCGTTTATTCCTGGCAACCGCGTGCCTGGTTCTGGACATCTTCGATCACTCCCTGTTATCGCCGCTCATCCGCTTCAGGCCCCGATCAGCCTCCGCGCCTTGGGTCGGTCTTTAGGGGAGACTACAACCTCCCGGTCATATGACCGCTTTCTCCTAGCGCTCTTCTTGGTCAGCAGGTGGCTGCCGTAGGCCCTCCTTCTCATCAGCCGTCCGCTGCCGGTCAACCGGAAACGCTTGGCCGCACCCCGGTGGGTCTTCATCTTAGGCATTCTGCTTCTCCTCGCTCTCCTCTCTGCTCCGCCTGACCGAGGGGTGGGTGTCTCCCCTTCGGTGGGTGTGGATGGGGTTGATGACCATGACCATGTTGCGCCCGTCCAGCTTGGGCTGGGATTCCACCGTCCCCAGGTCCTGGATATCCTCAGACAGCTTGGCCAACAGCTTCTCCCCCAGCTCGGTATGGCTCATCTCCCTTCCCCGGAACATCACCGTCACTTTCACCTTGTGTCCCGCCTCCAGGAAGCGCCGGATGTGCCTGGTCTTGATGTCGTAGTCGTGCTGATCGATCTTGGGGCGCATCTTCATCTCTTTGAAAGTGACCAGGGTCTGCTTCTTTCGCGCCTCCTTCTGCCTGATGGTCTGCTCGTAACGGTATTTCCCGTAATCCATCACCCGGCAGACCGGGGGGTTGGCTCGGGGATCCACCTCCACCAGGTCCAGCCCCACCTCATCGGCGTAATTCAGGGCCTCTTCAACCGGCTTGATCCCCAGCTGCCTTCCGTCCTCGCTGATGAGCCTGACTTCCCGGGCCCGGATGTTCCGATTCACCCTCGCGTCCAGGCTATCACTTCCTTTCCTTCCTCATTTTAAAGGGAACGGCAGCGTCGGCCGCCGTTCCCCGGCTCTTTTCCCGTTAACCCGGCCGCTTTACGCTGCAAGGTGAGGGGCTCTCCTGCCCCTTCTTTTCTCTCTTCACGATATGCCAGTATAGAGCAATCAACGGGGTCTGTCCAGCGCAGGCGGGAGTTCATTCCAAGAGAATAGAGAGGGGCAGAAGCATGAAGGGAAAATCACCGGGATCTGTCCAGCGCAGGCGGGAGTTTTTACTTCTGCGAAAGAACCGCGAACGCGCACCGTTTATGCCCAGCGCCGGCGCGCCGGTCTTCTTAATCCTCTTCACCATGCCGATCGTCTCTCTTTTTCTGAGTCCTCCATTGCGCCCCACTTCGGTGAAATGATGCTTACTCCTCCGTGGAGATGGAACATCCCCGCACCGTCTGCGGCCTGTTGCCGGCATGCTCTTGCCGCAATCACCGCATACGGCCGGTCAGCAGACCCGAGCGAAAGCAGGCGAAAAATACGGGCCCGGTTAAAGGGCCCTTTTTGCCTGGTGGAGCCGGGGGGACTTGAACCCCCGACCTCTTCCATGCCAAGGAAGCGCGCTCCCTCTGCGCCACGGCCCCATGAAAGAGGGGCTTGCGCCCCGCTTTCAGAAGAAGAGTATATTCCCGTCATCTCGGAGCGTCAACCGAAAGTCCCTTTCCCCGCGGAGCGGCCTCTCAGGCATTGAGGCCGGCCATCCTGGGTCCGCCTTTTTCCTCCCAGACCAGTCGGGGAGCGTCCTTCCATAGTCTCTCCAGCTCATAGTAGTCCCGGTCCTCCTGCAAAAAGATGTGGACCACCAGGTCCACGTAATCCAGGAGTACCCAACGCCTAAACCTCTCCCCCTCCCGGCGGAGAGGTTTAGCCCCAAGGCCCCTTAATCTCTCCTCCACCGCCTCCTGTATCTTCGCCACCTGGCGGTCGTTATTGCCGCTGCAGATGACGAAGAAGTCGGTTATGGGGGTCACCGGGCGCATATCCAGCACCAGGACATCGTTGGCCTTCTTGTCGGCGGCCGCCCGCGCCGCCTCCCGGGCCAGTTCCTCCGGAGCTCCTATCTCCTTCCCCCTCCTTTCTCAATCCGCCTTTCCCTCATTCTGACATCGGCTCGGCCAGGTCACTCCCCACCACGATGACCAAACCGCCAGTGCCCTGGCGGTGCTCCACGCGGGGGATGCGGAAGAGTTGGGCGATGTACTTGCCGTATGATTCGGTGAGAGCGTCCTCCCCTTCCACATAGACCACGCTCGCCTTATAAGAGAAGTCGTTGACGTCCTCCCCGGGGACCTTGGCGTTGCGCGTGGACTCGGTCACGCGGAACCCCCTGGCCTCCAGGCGTCGGCGGAAAGCGGTCCCCGCCCCCACCACCCCACATCCGTTGAGGATCTCGATGGACGGCACTCCCGTGCAAGTGATTGTCCCTTCCTGCGACCAGGCGTAGATAAGGGAGGCGGCCAGTTCCGCTGTCTTTCCAGGATCCTCGGATGAGGGAACTATCCTCCAAGCTCCCTCCGCACCGATTAGGGCTCCGCAGATCCCCTGATCGCCCATCTGGCGCAGCGCCGCGAGTATATCCCCCAGGTAAGAGGTTATCCGGTCGATCGATTTTCCGTAGGGATCCCCGACCCCCCAGGCCATGACGTAGGAGACGATGCGGTCGCTATCCCTCAAGACCATCCCTTCGCGGAGGCTCTCCCGGGCCCCGGTGAAAGGGTTCATGACCTCTCCTCCCTCCTCGATCCTCACCGGAGGCAGTTTAAGGGCCTCCCCCAGGGCTGGGAGCTGCCGCACCGGCAGCAGGAAAAGGTAGTGAAGGGCCTCTCCCGTGACCCCTTCGAGCAGGTAACGCAGCTCAGCCGGGTTGCCCTCCCCCGCTTTCAGCGATGAAGCCAAAGACAGCTCTTCGCCACGCGATGATATCCCCTTTATGTCGGTCGGTAACAACATAACCCGCAGGGATCCTTCTTGCGACCATCTCAGGTAGGCCAAGAAAAGCACCTCCCCCCCATCGGACAGAACAGCCACGGAGGAATTGACCGCCCCTCCCTCGATCCGCCGCCCGGTGAGGGGGTCCTCCAGGAAGACGAGTTCCGGCCCTTCGGCGGTCTCCTTTTCCCAGATCCCGGCGATCGCCCTTCCCGCCTTCCGCAGGGGGTTTTCCAGCCATCCCCACTCCCATCCCGTCCACCCGGTAACCGCACCGGCCAAGAATGCCGCAAGTAGCGCAAGCCACAGACGCATCCTCTTACCGCGATCCCTCACGCCCGCACCCCGCCGCTCCATTCGGGATGGCTCTTTTTCCCCCAGGCCTTCCCGTGCGGATCCCGGGCCTGCCCCCCCCCCCCCCCCCCCCCCTCCAGTGGCTCCGCAGAGCCGCGCCCCTTCTTTTCGTGTTTCCCGCCCCTCTTCCCCAAGCGCCTCACCTATAGATCCCGTGATTCTCGATGAAACTGGCCACCGCCTCCGGCAGGAGGTAGCGGTAGGGTCTTCCCTGGCGCACCCTCTTCCTGATCTCAGTGGAGGATATATCCAGGCCCTCTGTTTCCACAAAACGCACTTCCCGCCGCGCGAGCAGCTCGCGCACCCGCGAGCTCGCGCCGGCCAGGGCCTTTTCCCTGTCGAAGCCGGGCCTGCTCACCACCGCCAGCCCGCACAGCTCCAGCAGGCGTTCCGGGTCCTTCCAAGAATCAAGCTCGAAGGCCGCGTCCGTTCCCAGGATGAAGAAGAACCCTACGTGCTGGGGATATCCTTTCTTCAACTCCTCCATGGTATCCACCGTGTAGGAGATACCCGGCCTCTCCATCTCCATTCGGGAGATGCTGAATCGAGGGTTGGAGGAGGTGGCCAACGCCGCCATCAAGTACCTGCTCTCCGCATCCAGAAGGTCGGCTTCCTCCTTCAGGGGCGGCCGGGGTGAGGTCATGAAGATGACCTGTTCCAGCGAGAGCGCGTGCATCACTTCTTCCGCGGCGAAAAGATGGCCGAGGTGGATGGGGTTGAAGCTCCCTCCCAGCACCCCTATCCTTACCTTCCGCAGCCTGCCCATCTCAGGTCCTGACCTGTCCGTCGCCGTAGATGACGAACTTGGTCGTGGTCAGCTCGCGCAGGCTCATGGGTCCTCGGGCATGCAGTTTCTGGGTGGAGATGCCTATCTCCGCTCCCAGACCGAACTGGTTCCCGTCGGTGAAGCGGGTGCTGGCATTGACATATACGTCCGCCGAGTCCACCGCGGCTATGAAACGTCGTGCCGATCCATAGTCGCGGGTGACGATGGCCTCGGAATGTTTGCTGCCGTAGCGGTTGATGTGTTCGGCCGCTTCCTCCACGCTACCCACCACGTGCACCGCCAGAATGAGGTCGAGGTACTCCGCGTACCAGTCCTCCTCGGTCGCCTCCTTGGCGTCCGGCAAAAACCGCAGGGCCTCCCGGGAGGCCCGGAGTTCCACTCCCCTCTTCTCCAGTTCAGTAGCCGCCTTCGGCAGGAAGCTGGGGGCGATGTCCCGGTGTACCAGGAGGGTCTCCATGGCGTTGCAGACCCCCGGTCTCTGGCACTTTGCATTGATCACGATGTTTAGGGCCATCTCCTCGTCGGCCGAGGCATCCACGAAGGTGTGGCAGTTCCCCACTCCCGTCTCGATGACTGGGACGGTGCTCTCCTCCACCACCGTCCGGATGAGCCCCGCTCCTCCCCGCGGTATGAGCACGTCCACCAGGCCGTGTAGCCTCATGAGCTCCCTGGCCGATTCCCGATCCGTGGTGGGGATCAGCTGGATGGATCCCTGCGGCAGGCCCGCTCCTTCCGCCGCTTCGGAGATGATCCGGGTTAGGACCAGGTTGGAATTGATGGCCGAGGAGCTGCCCCGCAGGATGACCGCGTTTCCGCTCTTTATGCAAAGCCCCGCAGCGTCCACGGTCACGTTGGGACGCGCCTCGTAGATGATCCCCACCACGCCGAGAGGGACGCGCAATTTCTGGATGTCCAGGCCGTTGGGCAGACGCCACCCCGCCACCACCTCGCCCACGGGGTCGGGCAGCGCCGCCACCTCCCTCAAGCCCCCTGCCATTTCCCCGATGCGCTTCTCGTTGAGGGTGAGGCGGTCAATCAAGGCCTTGCTCATGCCCGCCTCTTCCCCCGCCGCCAGGTCTTTCCCATTGCCCTCTAAGATCTCCTCTGCGCTCCCCTCCAGCGCGTCGGCCATAGCCAGCAGGGCCGCGTCCTTCACTTCGGTCGAAAGATAAGAGAGCCTCAGGGAGGCCTCCCGGGCCTTCCTTCCCATCTCCTCAACTATCGACATGCCCATCACTCCTTCCAGGAAATATTTACCCATACTCGCAGCGTATCCCTTCCGGATGCTAACTTCCCAGGATCACCAGGCAGTCCCGGTGGATGGCTTCCCGGCAGGACCCTCCCAGGATCCTGGCCGCATCGCGAGAGTGCATACCCCTGATGGCCGCCAGCTCCTCGCTGGAATAAGCGACCAGGCCCCGGGCCATAACCCTGCCGTCCTTGCCCACCACCTCTACCATGTCGCCTGCCTCGAATTCTCCCTGCACCTCCACCACTCCCGCCGGGAGCAAACTCTTGCCGCGGTGGAGGATGGCCCCGGCCGCCCCCTCGTCGATGACCACCCGGCCCGCCGGCCGGGGGCCACAGGCGATCCAGCGCTTGCGGCCGCCAAGCTTGCCCCTGCGGGGAGGGAAATAGGTTCCCACCTCCGCTCCTTCCAGAGCCTTCCCTATCAAACGCTTTCTCCTGCCGTTGAGGATGAGGGTGGCCGTCCCCGACCAGGTGGCTATGCGAGCCGCCTCCAGCTTGGAGGACATACCCCCGGTGGCGTAGCGGCTGCGGGTCCCCTCTGCCAGTGACTCGATCTCCGGGGTTATCTCCTCCACCCTCTTTATCAGTCGGGCTTTCCGGTCCAGGCGGGGGTCGGCGGTGTATAGTCCGTCGGTGTCCGTGAGCATCACCAGCAGGTCCGCCTCCACCAACCCGGCCACCAGAGCCGCCAGGCGGTCGTTGTCGCCGAAGCGGATCTCCTCCACTGCCACCGTGTCATTCTCGTTGACCACCGGGACTGCTTTTAACTCCAGCAGCCGTTCCATGGTGTGGCGGGCGTTGAGGTAATGTTGCCTGCGGGTCACGTCGTACTGGGTCAACAGGACCTGCCCCACGGCTATCCCCCGTTCCCCGAAAAGGCCCCGGTACAGTTCCATCAGCAGGGTCTGTCCCACCGATGCGGCCGCCTGCAGGGTGGGCAGGTCAGAGGGCCGCTCCCTCAACCCCAGCGCTTCCAGGCCCGCCGCGATCGCGCCCGAGGTGACCAGGACCAGCTCCCTTCCCTCTTCCCTGAGCTCGGATAGCTCGACCACCAGGCGTCGGATATTAGGCCGGTCCAGGCGGCCGCTGGGGCGGGTCAGGGTGTGGGTGCCTATCTTGACGACCAGTCTCTTAACCTCAAGCGATCGCATGATGGGTACATTATAAACCAACCCGCCTTTGCCTATTTCCTGCATGCCGTAATAGACCGGGTTTTTCCGGACACCCTGGCATTGTCGGTTCGTATGGCAGGTGATAGTCTGTAGGTGACTGAGCATTGGATGGGGCTCACTCAGGGGAAGCCATGTGCAAGTTAAGGAGGTAAAGGATGCGATCGATGCTGGAGGGGGTCAGGGTAGTCGATTTCACCACCACGGTCTCGGGACCGGGGTGTTCGTTCTTCCTGGCGGACCTGGGGGCGGAGGTCATCAAGGTGGAGAGGCCGGGAAGGGGAGACGACGCCCGTCTCTACCCCCGTACAAGGACGGAATCTCCGCGGCCTTCGTCACTCTCAACCGCGGCAAGCGCGGCGTCACCATAGACCTGAAGAACCCCCGCGGCGTCCAGCTCTTCAAGGAGCTGGTGGCGGTCTCCGACGTGCTGGTGGAGAATTACGTGCCGGGGACTATGGCCCGACTGGGCGTGGATTACGACATTCTGCGGCAGGTCAATCCCCGGCTGATCATGTGTTCCATATCCGGTTACGGTCAGAGCGGGCCCCTCTCCGGGCTACCCGGATACGATGCCGTCATCCAGGCATCCAGCGGCCTGATGAGCACCACCGGCTATCCCGACCGCCCACCCCTCAGGTCCGGCACTCTCATCGTGGACATCTCCACCGCCTTCACCGCCGCCTTCGCCATATGCGCCGCTCTCTACGCCCGGGAAGTGTCCGGTGAAGGCGAATATCTCGACGTATCACTTTACGACGTGGGCATCAACCTCCTGGAGGCGAAGTTCGTCGATTACACGGTGACCGGCAACATCCCCCAGCGTACCGGCAACCGCTATCCCTACGTGACACCTTTTGATACCTTCGCCACCGCCGATTCCCACGTCTTCATCATCTGCGCCGGCGACGGCCCCTTCCGCAAGCTCTGCGAGGCCATCGGTCAACCGGAGCTGGCGGAAGACGAGCGCTTCAACAACATCCTGGTGCGTAACTTGAACGAGCCCGCCCTCAAGGAGATCATCGAGGCCTGGACCTCTCAGCGGACCACCGATGAGGTCCTTAAGGCCCTGCAGCCCGCGGGAGTGCCCGTGGCGGCGGTCAATGACGTCAAGCAGGTGGTCGAGCATCCTCACACGAAATCCAGGGGTATGCTGGTTGACGTCGAGCAACCGGGGGTAGGCACCATAACCATATTCGGGGGCCCTTTCAAGCCCCGCTTCAGCGAGATGCGGCCCCGCGGCCCCGCCCCGGCCCTGGGCGAACATAACCGCTGGCTCCTGACCGAGCTGTTGGGCAAGAGCGAGGGCGAGGCGGAGGAGATCCTCTCCAGCGGCGCCATGGGCTGAGGGCCCGGTCCTGCTGCTCAGCCCCGGCCGCTCCCCCCCAGCCCCTCCAGCCAGCGGAGTATGGCCCGGTTGGCCGCATCGGGCATGGTATAGGTGCAGCAATGCCCCCCTCCTTCCACCAGGGCCAGGCTGGAGCGGGGTATCTTTGCCAGGAAGTAAAGGGCGGTGTCCGCCGTCACCAGGCGGTCCTCGCTCCCCCGCAGGACCAGGGTGGGAACGGAGATCCGCTCCAGCCTCTCCCGGTAATCCGTCCGGGCGGCGGCTATGGCGCGGTTTAAGTATTCCTTCGCCCCGTGAGCCGGGCCGTGTTCCATCAGGTAATCACAGAGGCGGCCGTTGCCTGGGGAGGGATCCAGCACGAATCCGCGGTGGCGCCCCACGTACTCGAGGATGGCGCGGCGATTCACCTCACCCAAGCCGGGCAGGAAGGCCAGAGAGTGCAGCATGGTGGCCAAGGTGAAGGCGTTGATCCCCAATCCCCCGCGCTGGGGAGCGGGCATGGTGTTGCACAGCACCAGCGCCTCCACCCTCTGGGGATGTTCGAGGGCTATGCACTGGCAGACCATACCTCCGAAGGACTCTCCGACGAAGACCGCCCTCTCGACCGAGAGAAGATCCAGGAGGCGCAGCACCTCCCGGGCATAGTCATCCATCCGCAGGCGGGGATCGAAGGGAAAACGCGGCAGGGAGCAGGCGATCACCCGGTAATTCGCCGAGAGAGCCTCGAGCTGCGGCTCCCAGAACTGCCAGGCGCCCTCCATTCCCGGTATGCAGCACAGGGGCGAGCCTCTCCCCGCTTCGGAATATTCCGGCGATCCCAACGGCTCGGTCATCACCACCCCCGTCAAAAGACCCACTCCGCTGGGGGTTATAATAACACCATGTCCACGGCGTTGATCGTCGCCGGAGCCATGGCAGCGGCCTTGCTCTGCCTGCTGGTCTTTTGCTTCAACCGTCTGGTGCGACTGCGCAACCGCGCGATCGGCGCCTGGCACGGCCTGGAGGCAGAGCTTTCTCGACGTTTCTCTTTATTACCCGACCTCGCCGAGGCGGCCCGCGCGTACGCCCGCCACGAGGCGGAGACGCTCGAGGCCTCGCTGAGGGAATACCCTGCCGAAGGCGGCCCCCTGGACCCCGAACAGGCCGCCCACTTCTATCCCCTGGTAGAGTCGGGGATATCAGCGTTGTTGATGAGGGTGGAGGGATACCCGGAACTCAAGGCGGACCGTCTCTTTCACGGCCTGGCCGAGGAACTCTCTCACACCGAATCGGTCGTCGCCAACGCCCGGAAATACTACAACGCCTGCGTTATGCACTACGACAATGCCCGCCAGGGTTTCCCCTGCCTCCTGGTCGCCAGGTGCTTCCCCCGCGCCTTCCGGGACCTTCCCTACTTGCGCCTCTTCGGAGAAGGGGAGGTTCCGCAGGAGTAAAAGCCCGCCTCAACCGGCGGAGGAGCCCCCTCCGCCGAAACCGCCCCCAGCGCTGCCCCCGCCGAATCCCCCAGAGAAGAAGGACCCTGAACCCGAGGAGCTCGAGGGAGGCGTGGAGATGAGGGTGCTGTTCAGGTTGGAGGTCATCCGGTCCATGCTCGCGGCCAGATAGAACGGGTTGAATCCCCCGGAACCCTCGTACCACTCCGGGGGCCCGCTCATGATTCCCTGCATCCGCCGGGCCCAGGCCCCGGTGAGGCCCAGGACCATGGCGTAGGGCAGAGTGTCCTGGAAGTTGCGCACATCCATCGACCGTATCTCATCTTTCTCCGCGGTCAGAAGGTATCGGCGAAAGCCCTGAGCATGATCGTAGGCCTTCCGTCCCTTAGTGGTGCGGCGGGGCATGAACCTCCCTATCACCAGAATCGACAGCAGCGCCGCCAGCATACCCGGGAAAACAAGGTTGACGTAGCCCAGGTCCAGCCACCTGGACAGGAAGAACCACAGCGGAATGACCGCCAACATCCCCAGGACTGCTATCGCCGTATACCTCGTTCGCACCGCCGAGGGCTCCTCGGCGAAAAGCTGCTCCTGCATCACCTGATTTCTCACCCCGTTGAGGATCACCGGTATATGGACGTAGAATCTCTGGTCCAGGTCGTCCTCGGTGACCTCATCCCCCGATTCGAAGAGGCCCTCCATGAGCAGTCTCTCGTAATCGAGGAGAAGGGGGTCAGGGGGCTTTCTCTTGGTAAACGCGTACTTCTTCTTATCGTAAATGCTACCCTTTCCGATCTCGCTTATCCGCACGTAGCCGCGCACGGCGAGGTCCACGAGGGTCGCGGAGATGTCCGATACGGTGGGATTCTCCCGCACGAGCATCCCCAGCATGGCCGGGCGCAGACCTGGCGGGGGGTCATACCGCACCAGAGGCGTCGGGCCCCTGCCCTCGTCCCTCCCCTTCTCCATCCACAGGGCCAGCATGAAGCCCAGTACGCTGAGGAAGATGAGGGCGGAAAGGACCGCGCAGGCGACGAGGGTTGAGGTCCGGAACTGCCAGGGGATGCATACCACCCCTTTGGGAAAGGACAGGTCTATAGTGTAGGTGGACATCGGCTTGATGTCTTCCACCTCGAACCAGAAAACCTCCCCATCCCGCCCCCGCTCCCATCGGAAGGGGGCATCCCAGGAATAACGCCCCACGTACAGCTCCGTATCCACGCGTTCAAGATCGGTACCCGGGGGGAAGCGGACCTGGGTGGTGGAGTGGGCTATGGACACCTCGCGGTCCTCGCTCACCGCATTGTAGTAGAGGCGGTCGTAGTCGTCGTAATAGAGTATGGCCCCGCTCATGCGGTACTCGAAGATGAATCCCTTGCGCTCGTCCTGCGCGGAGAACTCCACGTGGATGCGCTTGCCTCCGGGTATGTTCTCCACCCGCCAGGAATCCCGGTCCAGGGAGTTCCCCTCGAAGTCATATACGGCGAAGTCGCTGAACCTGACCTTGCCGTAGCTCTTGCCAGTCACCCCCGTGGGCTTTCCCGAAGAAAGATCGCGGTTGAGGAAGGAGAAGCTCCCGTGGAAATTGAGCAGCTGGGTCTCACGGATGAGCAAGGAGGCATCGGGGTTCACCTCGATCTCCACGTCTAAACGCTCGAAATCCCAGCTCTTGATGCCGTAAGGGTTTCCGGGAAGAGAAGTTTCCCCGCCCTGTTCCTCCTCCTGCATGATCTGAGGGGGCCAATAGCAGATCACGGTATAGGAAGCGTCCGGAGGGATGTCGGAGGTCTCCCACCTCACGTGGTCTCCTCCCTCCTTGATCATCTCGACCTTACCGGGGTAGGCGAAGGTGGAAGCGTTGACGTAGAGGTCTTCGTCTGCCACCTGGCCGGGAAGGTAGATATCGGTGGAAGCCCGCTCGATGGGCGCGGCGTGCTTTGACGGGACCGCCTCCCAGTCCAGCCCCACCTGTCCGCGCCGCCTGGTCAGGGATCCGTAGGTGAGGTAGTCGTAGATGACCGTGGTCTCCCCGGCCTCGCCGGATGCGTCGTAGGTTATGTTCACACCGTACTGATCCCATTCAACCGTCTGGAGCTCATCGGGGACCGGCCTGCCGTACTGGTTGAGGACGCGCGGTTGGCGGATCTCCCCGTAGCTGAAGGGTATGTACAAGCCAACCTCCATCCCCGCTTCGCGGAAACGGTAGGTCACCCTCTCCTGCACGTGCAGGGAGTGGTCCGCGTTCACGTATATCTCCAGCTGGTAGCGGGCATACTCGTAGGGCGGTTCTTCCTGGGCGACGGCAGCTCCGTGCGGGCCGCATAAGGCGGAGAGGAGCAGAAGTGCGGCAAGGAAGAAAGCCGTCAGGGCCAACCCCGACACGGAAACAGCTCTCCTCATCTGCCTCCCCTTCTTCTCCGGTAAACCGGGGTCGGCTGCAATGATAGCACGGATTGCTCCCTCCCGTGATCCGCGGAACCCTCGGGAGGCCAACGGCAGGTTGCCATGGCGGATTTCCCCTCTGAAATCGGCCCCACGGCCAATGATCCCGTCGCAACGACGGGACCAGCCCTGTTGCGTCAATAAAAAATCTACACGAAATTCGATTCGATGACTCATAAAAAAATCTATTCGAAATAGGCACCATCTTGCTCTGCTTCTCCATCAGGAGCGATGGAACCGGAAACCACCGTCTTGAACAGTCTTCTCTGAAGGGAGTTTATCTCCCGCATGAGCTGAGCCGGGTTGAGCTT
>Ga0209227_1001623_pt1 | contig 17179 bp, 15 predicted proteins | sample YNPBryantNP2012_FD_185815 | JGI IMG/M metagenome (GOLD analysis project Ga0209227, IMG submission 185815) | Anoxygenic and chlorotrophic microbial mat microbial communities from Yellowstone National Park, USA - YNP Bryant NP 2012 (SPAdes)... ...
ACCGATGTCGCATCGCTGTGCATTCTGGGCGCCGGAATTGTCCCCACCCCCCGTGGGGGTGAACCGGTTGCTGAATTTCGATGATTTCAGGTTGCGGTATTGTCCCCACGCCCGTGGGGGTGAACCGTTCCGACTGGTTCATTACGATTTCCGTCATCTATTGTCCCCACGCCCGTGGGGGTGAACCGAGATCAATATCCCGTTGTGGAAAATCGTACCAATTGTCCCCACGCCCGTGGGGGTGAACCGCCCTCCTCGCAGAAGTCGCTCTGCTCTTGGCGATTGTCCCCACGCCCGTGGGGGTGAACCGGCGACTGGTTGACGCCGAACCTGGCGCGCTCAATTGTCCCCACGCCCGTGGGGGTGAACCGCGGCGCACTTTCCAGCACCGACAACGTCAGCAATTGTCCCCACGCCCGTGGGGGTGAACCGCCTTCACTCCCAGACTTCCGCACTAGCCGACCATTGTCCCCACGCCCGTGGGGGTGAACCGGATGTAGTCTTTCTCAAACGATGCGTCGTTGCATTGTCCCTACGCTCGTGGGGGTGAACCGTCGCAATTGCGCCGATCTTGCGCGCGGATGACATTGTCCCCACGCCCGTGGGGGTGAACCGTTTTACTGAAAGCATTCCTGTCGGGTCATCATTTGGTCGTTCTGTAATGTTCCTAGAGCGCCGGAACCGTGCGCTTTCCTGCATCGCTTGTGTGTACGGGTGTCGTGTCAACACGCAGCGATGCAAACCATCACAGAGCGAGAGCATCTTGCCTTTGACCGCCTCGCAATGGCGGGAAGCCCTCGCTCTTCGGCAACCGGTGCGGAGGGTGAACAAACTCAACGGCTCCTGTGCCATCCTCCTCCGGCAGCGCATCAATCACAACGCCGACTGCGCCGGATGCGCCAGAAGTAAGCACTGCTGCGCCCAATCCGGAAATGCGCAACACAGGACGCCACGCTGCTGCGCCAGCCAGGGAACGGGAAATCCCTGGGGTCTGGAGCCTACAGGGACAGGTTTTTTGGGAAGCTCCTGTGTTCCTTCTCTCGTTTTGGGCTTCAGGACGCGCAGACTCCCCCCTTCTCCCACAAGGGGAGAAGGGGGTTGGGGGGATGAGGGGCAAAAGCGCTCACTCTCACGTGTGTTCATCAACGAACGGTCTGGCGCCTTCAGGCAACCCGGATACGATCTCGACCCGGCGCCCGACAGATCCGCCTCAGCGTGGCATCGCCGCAATCCTGCACCGTAGCAAACCGGAAATATAGCAGTTCTCACAGAGGTTGAACCTGGTGGACGATGTTGAACACTCCCGGAATCGTACGCTCCACGCGGTGACCGAAATGAATTTCGGTCTACACTCCGCCAGCGGCGGGCGCCCTGTGCGACACGACGGATAGGAAGAATGGTCAATGTATCTGAGAACTGCATCCGGGTGCGCCAGCGCGCCTCTGCGTCGGCGTCGCAAGCGGGAGCGATGACAGCGCTGCATCAAGTTTCGTACTTCGTCTCGTAGAAGGCAGCGCTTGCAGCGCAGGCGTCGCCCCGGCAGTTGCGACACCCTGTATCACAGGGTACCATGGTCGCTGCAACCCTGTGCTGTTGACCAACGATCAGGAGCGAGGCTATGACAGGATTACAGTTCGCGGCTCTCTTTTTGCTGCTCATGGGCGGAGCATTTCTGGTGGGCGGCGGGTATTTCTTCTGGCAGAGTCGGCCATTTCAAAACGGCATGGAATGTTCAGCCGTGGTCATCGACATCGCTTCTCGACCTGATGAAGATGGCGGTGGTGACCTCTACGCGCCTGTTGTCCGGTTTGTCGCCCGCAATGGGCAGGAAGTGACGATTACCGGCGCTGTTTTCTCTCGTCCCTGTCCCTACAAGATCGGACAGACCGTTACCGTTGAGTATCCGGCTCAAGCGCTGGAACGGGGGCGGATCAAGAGCGAAAGCCGGTTGATGTACATTGCTTTCGGTATCATAGGCGGTGTGATCACGGTCATCGGTCTCATCCTGGGGGTGATCGCCTTCTGGAACGGATGAAGTGCCATTCGTAGCCCGGCGGTTCCTTCGCTCCCGCTGGTGAAGACGAAGTACGATGTCATAACAGTGGCTGGCTCTGATGGTCTTTGAGTAAATAATCCGGTATAGCCCGCGCAGGCGGGCTTCGCATTCCATAGCCGAGGGCTTTAGCCCGACAGCACGAGGCGCATACCGGATTATAGCAGTTCTCACAAAGGTTGAACCTGTTGGACAAGGTTGGACGCTCCTGGGAATGGCGCGCCTCACGAGATGACCGAAATAAATTTCGGTCTACACTCTGCTGAAAGCGTGCGCATCGCGCGACACGGCAGGACTGGACAGGGGTCAACGTATCTAAGAACTGCTGTAAATTCTCAATCTCTATCAGCCCCACGGCTTGTGCGGTATAGCGGATTTATTTCTCAATCTCCATGGTTTGCGCGCCTTCGCAGCCGTACAGAAAGGAGACAGTATCTTATGAATCTCGATTGGGATCGGATTTCGCTACCGCCGAAAACGTTACGAATCACTACGATAGAGGCGCATACTGCCGGTGAACCGTTACGTATCATCACCGGCGGGTTGCCAGAACTTACCGGCGCGACGATGGTGGAGCGACGGCGTTTTATGCGTGATCATTTTGATTATGTGCGGCAGGCATTAATGTGGGAACCACGTGGCCATTACAATATGTATGGTTGTATCATCACACCCCCCGTGAGCGCTGACGCCGATTTTGGGGTGCTGTTCATGCACAATGAAGGTTACAGCACAATGTGCGGTCATGGCGTTATTGCACTTGTCACCGTTTTGGTTGAGAGTGGAGTGGCGCCGGTGGAAGGACAGCAGGCTACCGTGACACTCGATACTCCTGCCGGATTGGTGCGCGCCACAGCACATATCGAGGATGGAAGCGTGGCGCGTGTTTCATTTCTCAACGTGCCATCATTTGTGTATGCGCGCGATCTTCAGGTGACCGTACCCGGTTATGGTCACATTGTGTGCGATGTTGCCTGGGGCGGCGCATTTTATGCAGTCCTTCCGGCTTCACAGGTTGGGTTGCGTGTTGAGCCGAAACAGACAGCAGCCCTTGTTGCGGCTGGCGAAGCGATCAAGCGAGCCGTGAATGCAGTGCTGCCGATCCATCATCCCTGCGAGTCGGATCTTGGTTTTCTGTACGGAACCATCCTGACCGATCAACCGGAAGATGCCACGCATCACAGCCGTAATATCTGTGTGTTTGCCAACGCCGAAGTTGATCGCTCGCCGACGGGCACAGGAGTCTCGGCTCGTCTGGCTATTCATGACGCCAAAGGCGAAATAGAGACCGGTCAGTCTATTGTGATAGAGAGTATTCTGGGCCGACGCAGCACATTCAGTGGACGGGTCGTTGCGCACACGCAGGTCGGTTCGTACCCCGCCATCATCCCTGAGGTGAGTGGTCGCGCGTTTGTGACCGGTCGGAGTGAGTTTGTTGTTGATCCGCGTGATCCCCTGGGCAGTGGCTTTCTGGTTGAGCAGATCGGTTCGTAGCGATAACAATCACAACGCCGACTGCGCCGGATGCGCCCGAAGTAAGCGCCGCTGCGCCCGATCCGGAAACGCGCAACGCAGGACGCCGCGCTGCCGCGCCGACCAGGGAATGGGGAATCCCTGGGGTCTGGGGTCTGACAAGGGCGGTTTTTGGGGAGGCTCCTGCGTTCCTTCTCTCGTTTTGGGCTTCAGGACGCCCAAAATTCCCCTTCTCCCACAAGGGGAGAAGGGGTTGGGTGGATGAGGAGCAAAAGCCCTCACTCCCACGTGCGTTCATCAACGAACGGTCTGGCGCCTTCGGGCAACGCGGATACGATCTCGACCCGGCAGTGGAGTTTGAGTGCATCGTACAGCGCCTGTTCGGCGACTGTCTTCAGTTCCGTCGCATCGGCGTCGGTTGCTGGCACAATGCGGCAGATCAGGTCGTCGCGGTGGTGTTCACGAACGACGACGGCCTGGTAGCCTGCGACGCCGTTTACCCTGCGAACGGCTTCATCGACGTGTCGCGGATGCACGAAGATGCCGCGCACCTTCACGCTGTCGCCGCTGCGACCAAGCCACCCGACCAGGCGCGGCGTCGGGATGACCGTCGGTTGCTCTGGTTCCATCACCGCCGACAGATCGCCGACGGCGAAGCGCACCAGAATGTAATCGCGTCGGAACAGCGTCACCACGACTTCGCCGGTCTGTCCAGGCGGCAGCGGTTCGCCGCTGTTCAGATCGCACACCTGCACCAGCGCATCGGTTGGCAGGTGCCATCCCTGCCGTTCTGGTCCGTTGTACCCCAGGTTGCCAGTTTCGGCAGTGCCGTAGCCGTCGTAGACGAGGATGCCGTACTGTTCCTCGAAGAGCGCCCGCAATGAAGGGGGGAGCGGTTCGGCAGCAACGAATGCCTTGTTCAGCGACCAGGAACGCGGATCGTGCCCCTGTTCGGCAGCGCGTTCCAGCAGCGCCTTCAGGTAACTGGGCAACCCGGCGTATGCCGTAATCCCCAGGTGCGCCAGCGCCTCGATCTGCTGCGCCTGACCGCCAATGCCACCCGGAATGACGGTGCATCCCACCGCCCGCGCGCCTTCCTCGAACATCACCCCGGCAGGTGTCAGGTGGTAGCCGAAACAGTTCAGAACGAGATCGTCGGGACCGAACCCGGCGGCGCGGAATGCCGGCGCCCAGCGCCACGAGTCTGGTTCATCCGGCTCCGGGTCGTAGATCGGACCCGGCGACTGGAAGATCCGTCGCAGCGCCGAAAGCGGCACGGTGAGCATGCCGCCCAACCCTGGACCCTGACGTTGAATCTCCACCAGTTGCTCTTTGCGCAACACGGGCAATCTGGCAAGATCGGCGGCGGTCTGAATATCGTCCGGCGTCAGACCGGCTGCGTCCATGCGTCGCCGAAATGCGGGGGAGTGGTCGTATCCGTAGGCGACGATCTCGCGCACCTGCGCGTCGAAGCCGGCGTAGAACGTCTGGAGATCGATCATATGCAGTGTCCACGCTTTATGAGAGCCAGCGTTTGCGTCGTTTGTAGGTTTTGACCTCGCGGTAACTCTTGCGCCGCCCGACCTCGTTGAGTCCCAGATAGAACTCGCGCACGTCGGGATTGTCCTTCAGATCGGCGGGCGATCCTTCGAGCACGATCCGACCGTTCTCCATGATATAGGCATAGTCGGCGGCTTCAAGCGCCAGCCGCGCATTTTGTTCCACCAGCAGGATGGTCACCCCGCGCTCCTGGTTGATCTGCCTGATGATGCTGAAGATCTCCTCGACCAGCAGCGGCGCCAGCCCGAGCGACGGTTCATCGAGCATGATCAGTCTGGGATGCGCCATGAGCGCCCGTCCAATCGCAAGCATCTGCTGCTCGCCGCCGCTTAGAAACCCCGAAATCTGACGGCGGCGCTCTTTCAGGCGCGGAAAGTAGGAGTAGACCATCTCCAGGCTCTGATCGAACCCTTTCCTGCTACTCGTATATGCTCCAGCGCGCAGATTCTCTTCAACCGTCAGATGCTCGAAGACACGCCGCCCCTCCAGCACCTGGAAGATACCCAGGCGCACGATCTCGGCGGCATCCTTTTTGTGGATCGGTTGACCGAGGAAGCGGATCTCGCCATCGGTCACTTCGCCGTTTTCCGGCTTCAGCAGACCGGAGATCGCCTTGAGTGTCGTGCTCTTGCCAGCGCCGTTGGAGCCGAGCAGGGCGACGATGCGCCCCTCCGGAACCGCGAGCGACAGTCCCTTGAGAACGAGCACCACATCGTTGTAGATTACCTCAACATTGTTGAGGGCAAGCATCGGCTGCATCTGCGTTCCATCTCCCATGGAGATTGAGAAATAAATTCGGTATACGCCTTGTGCCGTCGGGCTGATGGAGGTTGAGAATTTACAGCAGTTCTCAGATACGTTGACCTTCGTCCGGGTCTGCCGTGTCGCACAAAGCGCCCGTTTCCGGCAGAGCGTAGACCGAAATTCATTTCGGTCACCGCGTGGAGAGCGCGATGTTCGTTGCGGTCGTCCAGGGAGTGTTCAACCCTGTCCAATCGGTTCAACCTCTATGGGAACTGCTGTAATCCGGTATGCACCTTGTGCCGTCGGGCTAAAGCCCTCGGCTATGCAAGGCGAAGCCCGCTTGTGCGGGCTATACTATATCGGATTATTTCTTCAAAGACCATAAGCCCTCGGCTGCCCAAGGCGAAGCCCGCCTGTGCGGCTATACCGGATCATTTATTCAAAGACCACATCTGCCGTCTGCGTTGCTCCGCAACAGGTGTGGTTGTGCGCATCGCCAGCACACAACCACACCGCTGTCCGGCGCCTATTTCGCGCTGATGAAGTCGGTGATCGCCACCCACTTGCCGTTCTGCACGCGGAACATCCGCAGCGACTTCGCGCCAGCGTGGTCGGTGGTGCTGAAGACGACCGGCAACGTCACGCCGCCGGTGTCAATCGGACCCATCGTCTCAAGCGTGGTCTTGATATTCTCGCCGGTCAACTCTTTGCCATCCTTCAGGGTTCGCTCAATGCCAGCTACCAGAATGGACATCGCCGTCCATCCCTGTACGAAGGTGCTGTCGGCGCCACCATAATCGATCCCCTTCTCGCGCGCGAAATCGAGCGCTACTTTTGCGCCTTCACCCTCTGGGCTGAACGGAACGGCGCCGACCACACCCTCGGCATCCTGGCCTGCGAGTTTGATCAACAGTTCATTGGCGCACCAGTTCAGGCAGACGAACTGCACATCGAGACCCAGGCTCTTCGCATTCTTGATCGCCAGCGCCGCCGGACTCGACACATTCTGGAGAAAGACATAGTTGGCGCCAAAATCGCGGATCTGGGTCAACTGCGGTGTCAGGTCGGTGGCGCCGCGCGGCGATGGCACTTCCAGCGGCGTCTCGACGCCATTCGCGGTTGCGAAGGCGGTGCCATCAGCCAGCGGCGACCGTCCGAAGGGGCTGTCGTTGATCAGGTAGGCGAACTTCGGTGTGCCGCTCTTCCCTTTCGCCTTCCAGTCTTCGAGCGCCCACTTCATGGCAATGATCAGTTGATCGGAGTAGGTGGGAGCGACCAGGAAGTTATAGGGCGTCTCAGCCGGGTTTGCCAGCGCTGCCGAGTACGATGCCGAGATGAAGGGGATTTTATCAGCAGAGATCTTGCCCTTGAGCGCCTCAGTGTCGCCGGTGCCCCAGCCGGAGAACACCACCACCCCGTCCTGGGTGACGAACTGGGTGTAGAGTTCCTCAGCGCGCGGCACCTCGTAGGCGTAATCCTGACTGATCAGTTGCAACTGGCGACCGGCCACGCCGCCATTGGCATTCTTCCACTCGATGAAGGCAATCTGTCCTTTGGAGTAGGGGGTTCCAACGTCTGCTGTAGCGCCGGTGAGGTCGAAGATCGCGCCGATCTTGATCGGCGGTCCGCCGGATGATGGGGTCTCCCCGCCGGTTCCGCCGCCGGTGGCGGGGGGTTGCGGTTGCTGCTGCCCGCCGCATGCCGCCAGCAACAGCGCCAGTACCAGCATCAATGCTGGCAGGCTGAACCATCGTCGTTCGTTGCGCATTCCGTCCTCCTTGTCGTGAACCTAATAACTGAACGGCCATAACCGGAAGTAATCCTTGACATTGCGCCACATTTTGACAATTCCTTCAGGCTCGAAGATCAGGAAGAGGATGATCGCCAGACCAAACGCACCCTGCTGAATAAAGGGCAGGTAGGAGTTGATATCCGGCACGACGCCGCTCACGGAGCGCGCCAGATTGGACAGCATCGCTGGCAACAGCATCATAAAAGCGGCGCCGTAGATCGACCCCGATACGCTGCCCAACCCGCCGATGATGATCATTGCCAGGTAGAGAATACTCGTATCGATGGTGAAGCGTTCCCACGAGATGACGCCGCGATAGTGCGCCGTCAGCGCGCCGGCCAGCCCGGCGAAGAACGAGGACGTGGCAAAGGCGAGAAGTTTGTAGCGGAAGATGTCAACCCCGATGACCTGGGCAGCAATGTCCTGATCGCGAATTGCCACGAATGCGCGCCCGGCGCGGGTGCGGAACAGATTGCTCACAAAGACAGCCGTCAACACCAGGAAACCGACCGTTATCCAGTAGAAGACGAAATCGTTATTGCCGAGCGCATCGAGCGGCACGCCGAAGAGATTATTCGTCGCGCGCGGCAGCGACAACGACTCGCCGATGCCGAGCAGTTTCCCGTGCGTGAGCAGCCAGATAATGATCTCCTGCGATGCCAGGGTTGCAATCGCCAGATAGAGACCTTTGAGACGCGCCGACGGCAACCCGAAGAACGCGCCGATCAGCGCGGTGAACAGGCTGGCGACCGGAATGGTGACCCACATCGGCGCGTCCAGACGAACGGCGAGCAACCCCGCAGTATACGCGCCGACCGCCAGGAATCCGCCGTGGCCGATACTGATCTGACCGGTATATCCCACCAGGATGTTGAGACCGATTGCGCCAATCGCAGCGATGGCGATGGTATTCGCCAGGTTCAGCCAGTAACGGTCGGCGAACCAGGGGAAGATCAGCACGGCGATCAGCACGACGGCGATCCGCACCCGCTGTGCCCAGTAGGGTCGCAACGCCATATCGCCAGCATACGACGTATGGAAGGTTCCGCTCTGCATAGCGACGCCCCGTTTCTACACGCGCTCGATGATCCGCTGCCCGAATAGACCGTAAGGACGCACCAGAAGTATCAGCAAGAGCACAATAAAAGGAACGACCTCGCCCATGCCCAGTTCAGGCGGCAGGTATCCGCCAGCGAACGATTGCAGCAACCCGATGATCAAACCACCGACAATCGCTCCGGGAACACTATCGAGACCGCCCAGGATCACCACCGGGAAGACCAGCAGACCGACGCGGGCAATCTGACCGGAGACCCCGCCAAAGATACTCATCAACAAAATACCGCCGACCGAGGCGGTCACTGCTGCGATAGCCCAGGCAACCGCCCACACCCGCTTGACGCTGATCCCCATGCTCAACGCCGCCTGCTGATCGTCGGCGACGGCGCGCATAGCGATGCCTTCACGACTGTAGCGGAAGAAGAGAGTGAGCAGTGCAAAGAGAGTCAACGCCAGCGCAAACGCCCAGAGCCGGTCGACGCCGACATTCGCCCCAAACAGGGTGATCGTATCGCGGGGAAGGAACTGCGGTGCAGTTTTGGGCGTCACGCCCCAGATACCGCCGATGATCGCGCGCAGCAGCGACGACAGCCCGATGGTGACCATAATGACCGAGATGGTCGGCTCGCCGATCAGCGGGCGCAGCACCAGTTGCTCGATCAGCACGCCGATGATCGCCGCCAGCGCCACAGCGACGATCACGCCGATGGGCCACCACAACCCGATCATCTCCACCGTGGTGTACGTCAGGTAGGCGCCGATCAGCAGCAACTCGCCCTGCGCAAAGTTGATCACATCGCTGCTCTTGTAGATCAGGACGAACCCCAGCGCAACCAGCGCAAAGATCGCACCATTGGCGACGCCGCTCAGCGTCAGTTGGATCAATTTCTCCATACGCCTCTCCGGGAACGCTACCTGGCAAGCGCGCGCGCCATCCGACCATTGGTTTCGACCATCGCTGCTTCCTCCATGGCTTCGATGCGCAGGCGCGTTTTGATTAACGCCGTCCGACCATCCTGATAGGTGATCGTGGTCTCAACCTCGATGTCGCTCTGATCGCCGTACAACGACTCCACGATCTCGCGGTAGCGCTCGGCGATCAGGCGGCGGCGGACTTTGCGGGTGCGCGTCAGTTCGCCGTCATCCGCGTCGAGTTCCTTGTGCAGCAGGAGAAAGCGCTGGATGCGCGCTGCTGGCGGAAGATCGGCGTTGGTGCGCTCCACGTCCCGGCGGATCAGCGCGTAGACCTCCGGTTTCTGCGCCAGATCGGTGTAGGTGGTGTAGGAAATCTGCGTATTCTCAGCCCACTTCCCCACATTGGCGAAGTCGATGTTGATGATCGCAGTGACGAAGGGCCAGTTGCCGCCGAACACGACCGCTTCTTTGACATAGGGGCTGAACTTCAGTTTATTTTCGATGAACTGCGGCGAGAAGATCGTTCCATCGCTGAGTGTCATCACATCTTTCGCGCGGTCGATCACCACCAGGTGCCCGTCTTCGTCGAAGTAGCCTGCATCGCCGCTGTGCAACCAGCCATCCCGCAGCGTTTCGGCGGTCGCTTCCGGGTTCCGGTAGTACCCGATGAACACCGATGGACCTTTGACCAGAATCTCGCCATTTGCAGCAATCCGAACCTCGGTATTGGGAAGGGGCGTGCCAACCGTCTGGAACTTGATCTGCCCGTCGCGGTGAATGACACTGAGACCGGCGCTTTCGGTCTGACCGTAGACCTGCTTCAGATTGACGCCGATGGCGTGATAGAAACGAAAGACATCAGGACCAAGCGCGGCGCCGCCAGTGTAGGCGCGCTTGATGAAGCGCAACCCCAGATGATCCTTCAGTTCCTCGAAGACGATCAGGCGCGCCAGCGCATACTTCAGGCGCAAGAGCAGACCTGGCGTCGCGCCATTGAAGCGAGCGTCCGCCATGGCGTACCCCTGCCGCAATCCCCACTCATAGACTGCTCGTTTGAGCCGTGTGCTGTCCTGGATTTTCACCTGCACCTGCGAGAGCATGTTCTCCCAGATGCGCGGCGGCGAAAACATCACCCGCGGACCGATCTCACGAATGTTCTCCTGCACCGTATCGGTCGATTCCGGAAAGTTGATCGTCAGGCCGCACTGGAGACCGGCAGCCACGGTGATCATCTGCTCGCCGACCCACGCCAGCGGCAGAAAACTCACAAACTCATCGTCCGGTCCCAGCGGATCGACCGCCAGCAGTCCGGCGCCCTGACTGATCAGGTTGCGATGGGTCAGCATCGCCAGTTTAGGCTTACCCGTCGTGCCCGACGTGGTCGAGAGGATGGCGATGTCGTCGGGATGTCCCTGCGCCACTTCTGCTTCAAACAAACCGGGATGCGCGTGATCGAAGGCGCGCCCCATCTCTTCAATGTCGGGGAAACTGGCGAGATACGGCTCGCGGTAACTGCGCAACCCCTTCGGCTCGTAGTAAATGACCTTGAGCACGCCACGCAGTCGGGGCCAGATTTCGATGATTTTATCGACCTGCTCCTGATCCTCAGCCACAATCACGCGCGCATCGGACGCCTCGACCAGGTAGCGCACCTCTTCGGCGACCGAGTCCTGGTAGATGCCGATCGAGGCGCCGCCGATCGCCTGGGCAGCCAGTTCGGCGTAGAGCCACTCAGGGCGATTGTCGCCGATAATCGCCACCTTGTCGCCCCGCTGCAACCCCAGCGCACGCAGTCCCATCGCGAATGCGCGCACGTGGTCGGCAAACTGCCGCCAGGTGACGGTCTGCCAGATGCCGAAATCCTTCTCGCGGAGCGCAACCCGGTTGCCCAAGCGCCGGGCATTTTCGATCAACAGGCGCGGAAGCGTCGCATTGTCCATAGCACCTCATCCCTGACGAATTGCATGCTCACGTCCAAGATAGGCATCGATCACTTTCGGATCGGCGCGCACCTCTTCAGGTGTGCCGTCGGCAATCAATCGACCGAACTCCAGCACGGCCACCCGGTCGCTGATGTCCATCACCACCCCCATATCGTGTTCGATCAGCACGATGGTGGTTCCGTGCTCCTCGTTCACGTCGAGGATGAAGCGCGCCATGTCTTCCTTCTCTTCGCTGTTCATCCCGGCCATCGGCTCATCGAGCAGCAGCAGGCGCGGCGACATGGCGAGCGCGCGGCCAAGTTCGACCCGCTTTTGCAGACCGTAGGGAAGCGCCCCGACCGTTTTTTTGCGGATGGACTGGATTTCGAGCAGGTCGATTACCTGTTCCACCACCTCGCGGTGGGCGATCTCTTCGCGCTGCGCACTCCCCCAGTAGAGTCCGCCGCTCAGGACGCCGCTGCGCATGTGGATGTGGCGTCCCAGCATCAGGTTGTCGAGAACAGTCATATGGCGGAACAGTTCGATATTCTGGAAGGAGCGCGCAATACCGAGGCGGGCGATGGCGTGGGGCGCCATGCCGACAACGTTGCGCCCCTCGAAGCGGATCGCCCCGCGTTGCGGGTGGTACAACCCGCTGATACAGTTGAGCAGGCTGGTCTTGCCGGCGCCGTTCGGTCCGATGATGGCTTGAATAGTTCCGGGGTAGACATTGAAGCGTACATTCGACAGAGCGCGAACCCCGCCGAAGTCAAGGCTGACGCTGTCGATCTCCAGCTGCGGTGGCGAAGCGCCATTGCCGTTCGTCATACAACCCGCTCCTGACCCTGCGACGGCGGCGAAGGTTCACCCCTGAACGGTCGCCCGCCAGAACGTACAACTGTCGTAACCGGTACATACGCCGAACGACGACCGGCTGTGCGCGACCTGACGGGTGTTACTGGCTTGTGCTCTATGTGTGACCTGACGGACGGATGAAGTGTGATAATTTTTTACATTGTAGCCGGATTCGTCGTTCTGGTCAACCCTGGATTCGGTGCAGCGCGCCGGTTTCTTTCCTCCCCGCAACCGTTTAAACTGGGGTAACACCCCTCTCGGGGGTAGATTTCCTGGGAGAGATAAGGTGATTTCTGCATTCCCGCACGCTTTTGCCCCTCATCCCCCCTGCCCCCTTCTCCCACAAGGGGAGAAGGGGGAGTTTGGGCGTCCTGATGCCTGAAACGGCAGATGGCACGCAGGGGCTTGCCAAAAAATCTACCCCTGTAAGCATCCCCCAACCCCACACGGGGAGAAGAGGGGAGTTTGGGCGTCCTGATGCCTGAAACGGCAGATGGCACGCAGGGGCTTCCCAAAAATCCTGTAAGGGGTAACACCCTGGGAGCGCGGGCGTCCCCTGGGTGCGCAGGCGTCCCCGCCCGCATGCGGAAACAGCGGGCTGACGGAAAGTGAGCATTATAGCAGTTCTTAGAGACGTTGACCCTTGTCCGGATTTCTGGAGCGTTCCATCTTCGCCTCTGGCGGGCTGATGGAAATTGAGAAATACATCCGGTATGCGCCCTTGCCGTGGGGCTGATGGAGATTGAGAATTTAATCCGTTATACCGCACGAGCCGTCGGGCTAAAGCCCCCGGCTATGCGAGGCGAAGCCCGCCTGCGCGGGCTATACCGCACGAGCCGTCGGGCTAAAGCCCCCGGCTATGCGCGGATTATTTCTTCAAAGATCACAACACTTACTCCTGCCAGCGGCATTGACCATCAGCGGCGCGCCGGATATACGTGCAGCAATCATATGCGTCACTGCTCACATCGCCAGGCGCGCCGATGAACGCCGACCACGCCAGCATCGCAACCGGCGGCGACATCAGCCACAGCACTGCGCTCCAAAAGGCGTTCGGGCGGATCTGCTCCCGATTGAGCACGGCATCACCGACCGGGCAGCATACGTGCTGAGTGACGGACAACGCGAAAGAGAAAGGATGACCCATGCAAGCCGCGCTCCGGCTCACTGCTCAGGTTCAGCCGGGAGGGAAGATCGAGATCGTGGACGCCCAACTTCCCGCTGGCGCCCCAGTGGAAGTCATAGTCTTATTGCCCCATACGCCTGCCCGGCCACGCCGCTCGCTCCTGGCGGTGCTGGCTGATGCGCCGGGACACCTTGCCTTTCAAACTGCTGAAGAAGTTGATGCCTGCCTGCGTAGCGAGCGCGACGCATGGGAACGCTAATCCTCCCTCCGTCTGGCCGGGTGTATGTTGATTCAAATGCCGTGATCTACGCGGTTGAGCGAATCGAGCCGTATCGAACGCTGTTGGAACCGCTCTGGCAGGCGGCGTATGATGGGAAGATAGCGATCATGACAAGCGAATTGACCTGGCTCGAAACGCTTACGAAGCCGATCCGCGATCAGAACCCGCAATTAGAAGCCCTGTTCCACGCCAGCATCGCCACCGGCGACGACGTCAGCCACAGCACTGCGCTCCAATGAGAGCGGTATGCGGGAGGATCAGGGCGACGCCGCTGCCTGCCGATGGAGCGCAATCGGCGGAACATTCGCTTCCCCTGGTCAGCGCGGACGCTGCGTTGTGCAGCACGCTACGCACTGCCCGTTGAAACCGCTGCTACCGCACGACGCATTCCGGAGGGACGGTTGCCTGCGCTGCCTGCACTGCAAAAAAACCTCATTGATGTCGCTCTGCCGCTCGATGCCATCGAGGCCGCCAGCGTCTGTGGGGAAGTCTAGTTGCTTCCATAAGTAAGGTTGCGCCTGTGGCGGGCGCACTGCCTGCCACAGGCGCTCGCGCCGACCCCGACCCGACCATCTGCGCTCTTCACCGTCATCAGCGACATTCGCAGAGCGGGCATGACGGGGGAGCAGCGCGAGACGTCGGGTTGCACCATCTCCACCCCACTGCGATTTAGCTGACCGGTCAGCGTTCCGCTGTTGGCGTCGACCGATTGGAACGCTAAAGGACGATTTTGGGACGGTTGATTGCTATACTCTCTTGTTGAGAACGATCAAACCACGCCATGAAAGGATTGTCCTGCCCTATGCGAATTGCTCTTGTGCTCACTGCTCTCATCCTGGCATTGTCGGCATGTTCGGCAGAGCGTCAGTCACAAGCCGGGAACAACCAGCCAACGCTGGAGGTCGCTGTTTCCCCGACTGCTGAGACGGCGCCTCAGTCCTCGCCTGTTCCGACTCCGCTGCCGGAGGTCGCCGTTTCTCCGACTGCTGAGACGGCGCCTCAGTCCTCGCCTGTTCCGACTCCGCCGCCCGCCGATGCCCAGTCGTCACTCGACTGCGCTCAACTGAAGGACGATCTCTCGATCCAGTTGGGCGTGACTCTCAAATTAATAGAAGCGAGTCCAACGGGAATGTGGCAATCCTGCGATTATGCCGATCATGAACAACTGTCCATGTCCACCGTCAGAATCATCGTCTCAGTTGTCACAGGCATGCCGTCTGCCGAGGAGTGGCGAAGGATATCGAATCCGCCGGGCACGGTATGGCGACCTGTCCCCGGAGACCCTGACGGCGCGGTCGTGCTGGAGTCGATACCCGACAACGACCCGTTTCCTGTCATCTCCTACGAGCGCAAGGGGTGGATTGTGGAAATCAAAGCGCTTGTTGAAGATGTAAGCTTAACATTCGGCGAGGAGCGGGAGCGAAACATCGCCAAATGGCAGCAGAAGCTGCTGGCGCTAAAACGCTTCCCAGAGTAGCAGGTGCGCCGGGAGAACCGCTCGCTGCTCCAGGCGACGAGCGCCGTGGCTCGTAAGAGTCTCATGAACGCAGGTCGCACATCATCGGAAGGCGACGTCTCGCGCGACGCAGCGCCGGACGCCTGTGAAGAATCTGCTTCCCGCCTTCAAGCGCCTGCCGGCGGCGTTCGCGGATCAGATGGTGTACAGCGTGCAGGAGTATGTGACTGCGTGCGAACGCCTGGGACGCGTGCCGGACGCGGCGTTGCTGGCGGCGGTGCTTGCGGCGGCGCAGCAGCAATGAGCGCCGTCTTCCGCGCGGTGCAGAACACCTGAATCGGATCGGCGCCGTCATTGCCGTGCTGCGGCAACGCATGCGCGCCTGGTTGCGCCGGGGGAACCGGTGACCTGCGCGCCGGTCGTTGCCATGCAGAACGGCGGCGTCGGCAAGACGACTGCGATGCCGGGCACGGTCGCGCCTGGTTGACGATGTGAACCAGGCGATGCAGATTGGCGCGTCCTGGTTCATCTGATGAACCAGGCGATGCGTTGCAGGCGGGCTTTGCTCTGGATAGCCGATAGCCGATAACCGATAGCCGATGGTCGATAGGGGTCACCGTTGGAGTTCGCGCGACGCGGCAGTCACAGACGGTGGTCAACGTATCTGAGAACTGCTCTAATTTTCAACCTTCCTCAGAGCGGGTGAACTGCGACAGTGCTGTCGGCTACCCTTTGCCGTACCTGTTCAAACCTGGGGTGACACCCTGGGAGCGCGGGCGTCCCGCCCGCGTCGCGTCTCTGAGGGCAGGATGCTCTCGCTCCCAGGAGAAATGTGAGCGTTTACCCTTTACCTCAACTCCTTCAGACAGCGTGCGCGTTTTCAGCCGGGCGGCAGTTTCGGTCATCGCTGGTCGGGAGCGGGCGGGGACGCCCGCGCACCCGGCAGGAACGTGGTGCAATCCTGCGGCAGGTCGCTACAGAGCGAGTGGGCGACGGCGCTGCCGTTGTCCCCGCTGGCGCCAGCGCCCGCAGCGCGGGGGGTTGCCGAACGTGCGCGTCTGATAGATAATGCATAGCAGATCGATGTGAGAGGAGCATGCGCAATGCGCGAGATCGTCGAAGTTGATGCACAGGGATCAATTCAGTTGCCCCGCGCCCTGCTGGACGCAGTGAAGCCGCACACCCGCTTCGTGCTTGAAGTACAGGGGGAGACGATCATCCTGCGCCGGATCACACCGTTCTGGCTGACCGCAACCCCGCAGGAGCGGGCTGAAGCTGCGCGACAATGGGCCGGGCTTGAGCGTCCGTCCGCGCCGCCTATCCCAGACGAAGCTTTGCACCGTGACCGGTTGTACGACTGATGAGCGTGTACCTCCTCGATACAAACATCTGGCTACGCGCCGTACAGCGCGAATCGCCACATCACGCGCTCGCCGTCGATTCCCTGGCGGCGTTGCTTGCGCGTGGCGATGAAATTGTCGTTGTTGCGCCTGCCGATGTGCTGACGGAGTAACTGTTCACACCTGGGGTGACACCCTGGGAGCGCGGGCGTCCCGCCCGCGTCGCGTCTCTGAGGGCAAGATGCCCTCGCTCCCAGGAGAAATGTGAACACGTATGCCTGTGCCTCCGTCCATCAAGGGGGTGTGACACCTTCCGCCCCGCCCTCGCTATGACCCTGAACTCCCTGGAATAGAACACGGATTGGCACGGATGTATTGACCACCATCCGCGTCCATCCGTGCCATCCGTGCCTATCCATGGTTACTTCTACGGTGCGCATCTACGCAATCACCAACTCCTTCGGGAAGGGCGTCAGGCTCTCGAAGCGCCCGTCCGGTGTGCAGTAGCAGGTATCCTCGATCCGCACGCCAAACCCCCGGCTCGGATAGTACAGCCCCGGTTCGACCGTAAAGACCGCGCCGGGTTCGATGGTGTCGCCCCGGT
>Ga0209227_1001631_pt1 | contig 17128 bp, 15 predicted proteins | sample YNPBryantNP2012_FD_185815 | JGI IMG/M metagenome (GOLD analysis project Ga0209227, IMG submission 185815) | Anoxygenic and chlorotrophic microbial mat microbial communities from Yellowstone National Park, USA - YNP Bryant NP 2012 (SPAdes)... ...
GGTCACGAAATTGGGGTCGATGTAGCCCGGCTGCCCTCTCCCCAGGCCGGTCCCGGCGATGCCCCCCGAGGCGATGGCGAAGAGGGACTGCGCCGGCTGGTAGCTATCGGCGGTAATGTTGGCTGGGTTCAAGGGATCGGCCCAGATCTTCACGCGCCTCTGCACATGGCTGAAGGCGAAATAACAGCAAGTAGCCCCGAGGACAAAGAGCAGCAGCCCTATGACCACGAAGGAGAACCGCGAGGTGGCCACGTAGAGCAGGGCCAGGAAGATGCCGAAGAAGAGCAGGGACGACCCCAGATCCCTCTGGAATATCAGGAGGAGCAGGGAAAGCCCCCATATGACCAGCAGGGGCCCCAGGTGCTTCAGGTGGGGTATCTCCAAGCGGCCCCACCTCCGCCCCGCCTGGGTGAGCAGCTCACGCTTATCCGCCAGGTAGGCGGCGAAGAAGATCACCAGCAGTATCTTGGCCAGCTCCGAGGGCTGGAAATTAAAGGGGCCGATCCTTATCCACAGCCTGGCTCCGTAAGCCGATTGTCCCAGGAAGAAGGTGGAGAAGAGCAAGAGCAAGCCGGCCAAAGCGATGACGTATTTGAAGTCCTGTAGGGCGGCCGGCCTGCGCAGCAGGGCGGCCAGCAGGGCCAGGACGGCCGAGCCCAGGCAGATCCAGACGAATTGGAGGCGGGCTAGGTGGGGATCAAGGCGGTAGAGCATGGCCAGGCCCAGGGAGCAGAGGATGGAGACGAGGGGAAGGACGAGATGGTCGGCGCGGGGGAGGAGGAGGCGCATCATCAGGTGGAGGAGTAGAAAGATCCCCATCAGCCCCAGGGGGAGGACGAACCACCGCCCGGAGAGGCGCCCCTCGGAGGCCAGCGACAGCGAGGAGAAGCAGAGCAAAGCGATTGCCGACGACGCCAGCAGCAGGACCAACTCGCTGTTTCTCCTCCGGTTGTGGAGAAAGGCGGCTTCGGCCCGGCCCATCTCTCAGTCCTCGCTTTGGATGTTGGGGGACATGGGAGGAACGGGCCCCCCGTTTTCCCCGGAGGAACCCGGCTCCAATCCCACCACCACTCGATCCAGCTTGTAAGCGAGTTCGCCCGGCTGGGGCGATTGCCAGGCGACCCTGCTTCCAGGAGCGGGCGGAACCTCCCCCTCAAGAGTCAGCACCAGCTCCGCCTTTCCCGCCAGCTCTTCCGCCTCTTCCCAGGTCATTCCGCGGAAGTCGGGCACCCGCACTCCCGACTGGGCTTCCCTGGTTAGGGAAATGAAATCCCTCTCCGCTCCCTCCAGGTCCATCAACTTGGGATGGAGAAGGCGCTCCCTCTTCTCCTCCGGGAGGTTCTCCGCCGGCGCCAGGGAGGTGCGGTAGATCTCGCTCAAACTCATTCCCAGGGGCTTCCAAGGCAGTCCTTTATACAAGGCGATGTTGCCCGATCCATCGATGCCAACGTAATAGCTCCGACCCTTCAGGTAGGGAACGAAGAACAGCACGGCCAGGGCGGACAGCATCAACAGGGCCAGCAGCGTGAGCACAAGGGCGCGGCCGCCGGTCCGCCGCTTAGGAGTAGGTGGCCTTAATGAAGCGCCCGGCATTGCGAAAGCGGCTCCACTCCCGCTTTCACCCGACCCGCCCCCGGGTTCGTCTGGGTCCCCGGCAAAGGCCAACGCGCAGGAAGCCACCTCCGCCTCGGGAGCTGCCGCCAGCTCCGCGAGGACCAGGGTGATGTTGTCAGATCCCCCGCTCTCCAAGGCGGCCTCAAGGAGCCATTCCGCCATCTCTGCGGGTCCTGACCCCTCCGCTTTACCTCTACGCAGAAGCGCCAGGATCTCCTCGTCTGAGAGTTCACCGCTGAGGCCGTCGGTGCAAAGCAACAAGAGGCCGCCCACCGGACGCTCCACCCTCAGCAGGTCCACCTCCACCGCATCCTCGATGCCCAAGGCTCTGGTGATGATGTTCCGCCGCGGGTGGTTACGGGCCTCCTCGGGGCTTAGCTTGCCTGCCAGCACCAGCTCCGCCACCAAGGAGTGATCCTGAGTGAGTTGCCTCAAGGATTCCCCATCGAAGAGGTAAGCCCGGCTGTCTCCCACATGGGCTAAGAAAATGCCCTCATCCTGGAGGAAGGCGGCGGTGAGCGTGGTTCCCATGCCCTGCCGGGAGGGATCAGCCCGAGCCTCCCTCCGAATGGCCCGGTTGGCCTCCTGGGCCGCCTCGAGCAAGGTCTCGAGGACCCCCTCACCCTGGTGGCTCTCGAAAGTGTTGACGAAGGCCTCGATGGCCAGCGAGCTGGCGACCTCTCCTGCCTGGTGGCCGCCCATCCCGTCGGCCACCATGAAGAGGCGGCCGTCGGCATAATATCCGTCTTCGTTGACCTCCCTCACCTTGCCGGGATGGGTCATGGCCGCGTAACCCGCGCGCCCGATCCCCTGTCCGCTCATTCCCTGAACTCCAACAAGGTCCTGCCGATGCCGATACGGTCCCCGTGCCGCAGCCCCACGGGGTAATTGATGCGGTTGCCGTTTACATAGGTCCCGTTAGTGCTCCCCAGGTCCTCCAGCAGATAGATTTCACCGGCTTTGACGATGCGGGCATGCAGCTGGGATACGAATTCGTCTTCAAGGCAGATCTGGCACTCCGCACCCCGCCCGATGACGGTCTCGCCATCCAGCTCAAAGCGGCCCGCCTTCCCCTCGCCCGCTTTGATGCGGAGGTGTGGCCGTCCCGCCTTTACCGCGCGGGACACCCGGGCTGCCGCTGCCCGGGCCCTTCTCTTCTCAGGAAGGAGGTCGATGTAGAGCGACCTGAGGACCATGGCGATGAATAGGTAGAGGGACAGTATCACCGCGAGTTTAAGGGCGATGAAGACTATCTCCGGCAAAAGCTTACCCTCCTGGCTGCCCCGTGGCTTACCCTGGACATGCCAGCACCACGGACCCCTTTCTGCAAGGCCGCCCCCCGGAGGCATGCCGACCCCGGGCGGCTTAGCCCTCCAAGGCCTCTCGGACCGCAGGGCCGAAGGGGAACTGTTGTTAAAAAAATATCAGACCGCCGGGAACACGGCAAACCGCGCTCTCTCTCCGCGGCGGCGGGATACACGCGGCGTCTCTATTCCGCGTCGCCTCCGCGGATCCATACGGCGCGGACAGGACGCGCCCCCTCCGTCCGCCTCGTGATGCTCCGCTTGACCTATAATTCAACCCATGGCCGAGCGTAGAAAGAGCGTGATGGAGGAGAAGGGCGCGCCGCAGCGGGAACGGTGGCATGTCCTTGACGTCGAGGAGGCGCTGCGGCGTCTTCAGGTGGATCCCCGGGTGGGCCTGAGCGCCGGGGAGGCGGAGGAGCGGCTGCGCCGCCACGGGCGCAACGAGATAGGGGAAGCGCGGCCCATCCGTCCGTTCGCCCTGCTGCTGGGTCAGCTCGGGAGCTTTCTCGTCTACGTTCTACTGGCCGCCGCCCTGGTGTCCGGCCTCCTCCTGCACGAGTACGTGGACATGGCGGTGATCCTGGCCATCGTGGCGGCCAATGCCGCCCTGGGGTTTTTTCAAGAATACCGGGCGGAAAAGGCCCTGCAGGCCCTCAAGCGCCTGAGCTCTCCCCGGGTGCGGGCCCGCAGGGAGGGAGAGGTCGCGATAGTTGAGGCGGCGGCCCTGGTGCCGGGGGACATCATCCTGGTCGAGGAGGGCGACCTGGTGGCCGCCGATGCTCGCGTCATCACCGCAGCGTCACTGCGGGTCAACGAGTCCTCTCTCACCGGGGAGGCGGAGGCGGTGGCCAAGACCGCCAGGGCAATCGAGGAAGAGGACTTGAGCCCCGGCGACCAGGCCAACATGCTCTTTCAGGGGACTCACGTGGAGGCGGGCCGGGGAGAGGCAGTGGTGGTGGAAACGGGGCGGCGCACGGTCATGGGCGGGATAGCCCTGCTGATGGAAGAGGCGGTGGAGGGAGAGACGCCCCTGCAGGGTGAGCTGAGGGTAGCCGGGAAACGCATCGCCATCTTATGCTTGGCCATATGCCTCTTCATCTTCCTTGAGGGCATGCTCGCCGGCCAGGAATGGCAGGGCCTCTTCCTCTTCAGCGTGAGCCTGGCGGTGGCGGCCATTCCCGAGGGCCTGCCGGCCGTGGTGACGGTGTCCCTCTCGCTAGGGGTGCGCCGGCTGGCGGCCAGCAACGCCATCGTCCGCCGGCTGGGGGCGGTGGAAACCCTCGGCTCCACCAGCGTCATCTGCACCGACAAGACCGGCACCCTGACCCGCAGCGAGATGACCGCCCGCCGCCTGTGGATGCCGGAGTGCTTCGATCTGGACCTTCAGGACCGGCGGGACCGGGAAGAAGCGTCCGAGGGCATCGGCGGGGCCGCTGCCGCGGTGGCGGCCCTCTGCAACAACGCTACGCGAGGGAGAGGGGGCTACCAGGGGGAGGGCACCGAGGTCGCCCTGCTGAAGATGGCGGAAGTACTGGGTTATGAGCGAGAGAAGCTGGAGAGCGCTTTCCCCCGCATCGGCGAGGTCCCCTTCGAGAGCGAGCGGAGGTTGATGAGCACCCTTCACCTGGTGGAGGACCCCTCAGCCTCTGAGGTGATTTTCGAGGAACCGGGAGCACGCTGCCTCTTGCTCACCAAGGGGGCTCCAGAGGCCGTGGCCCGCGGCTGCGACCGCATCCTCCTTCCGGGTGGGCCCACTTCCCTGGATGAGGATACGGCCCGGCTCATATTGGGTGAGGCGGAGAGGATGGCCACGGAGGGGTTGCGCACCCTGGCCTTCGCCTTCCGACCCCTGCCCGAGTTGCCGGAGGACCTCCCGGGTCCGTCCCTGGAGAGGGGGATGGTCTTCGCGGGACTGGTGGGGATGATCGACCCCCCTCGCCCGGAGGTCTTCGAGGCCCTGGAGGAATGCCGCGGTGCGCATATCCGTGTTGTGATGATAACCGGCGACCACGCGTTGACCGCCCGGGCCATCGCCACCGAGCTGGGGATCATGGGGCCGGGGGATGAGATCCTTTCGGGCAGCGAGCTTGCCCGCATGGAGGAGGGGGAGCTCGAGGAGCGGGTGGAGAGGATAGCGGTGTACGCGAGAGTGTCGCCCGCCGACAAGGTGAAGATAGTGCGCGCCTGGAAAGGTCGGGGGGCGGTGGTGGCCATGACCGGCGATGGGGTCAACGACGCCCCCGCCCTCAAGCACGCGGACATCGGGGTGGCCATGGGGATTACCGGCACCGACGTGAGCAGGGAGGCCGCGGACATGGTCCTGGCCGACGACAATTTCGCCACCATCGTGCGGGCGGTTCGCGAGGGCCGGGTCATCTACGACAACCTGAAGAAGTTCGTCCACTTTTTGCTCTCATGCAACCTCAGCGAGGTGGTGACCATGTTCGTGGGCATGCTCGTGGTCGGACACGCTCCCCTGCAGGCCGTGCAGGTGCTGTGGATGAACCTGGTGACCGATGGCTTGCCGGCGATGGCCTTGGGGGTGGACGCCCCCCTGCCTGGCATCATGCTCAGGCCCCCCCGCGACCTTGCGGAGAGGATACTCTCCTGGCGCAGGATGCGGAGGATGGCGGGGGAAGGCATGGCCCTTTCGGTCGGAGCCCTGGCCGCCTTCTTCCTGGGCCGGTACTGGCTGTATCCGGGCGAGGGCGGGTTGGTTGCCTCGCAGACCATGGTCTTCTCCGTCCTGGTGATCGCCCAGCTGCTCCACGCCCTGAACTGTCGCTCCGAGGAACATTCCTTCCTGCGGCTGAGGCCGGCCATGCCAGCTCCACTGTTGCTGGCGATGCTGGGGTCTTTAGCCATGCTGGCCCTGGTCCTCTGGGTGCCGCCCCTGATGAAGGCCTTCAGGACGGAGCATCTGAGCGTCTCCGCCTGGCTGGTGGTGCTGGCCTGCGCCGCGGCCCCGCCCCTGGCCGTGGACCGCCTGAAGGCGTTGAGGTCGGCCCGCTGCCGCAAAGGCCGGGGAGGTTGACCCATCCACCAACCATCTCTATATTCCCTATAGAGAAAGAGAAGTATGTCGCGCCGATGCGGGAGGTTGCGCTTTGCGGCTGCCCACCCGGCCCAGATACGGGCTCAGGACCATGCTCGATGTGGCCACCCATCAGCGGGAAGGAGTTCCCGTGCTCATGCGGGACATAGCCGAGCGCCAGGGGATCAGCGAAAAATACCTGGAGCATGTGGTCAACGGCCTCCGCCGTGCGGGGTTGCTACGCAGCGTCCGCGGCCCCCGGGGCGGGTACTACCTGGGCAGGCCGGCGGAGGAGATAACCCTTCTGGAGATCTATGAAGCCACCGACGGCAAGACCCTCTCCCTCGACTGCCTGGACGGGAAGGCGGCATCGTGCTCTCGCTCGACAGCATGCGCGGCCCGCTCCGCCTGGGAGGGGCTGGGACAGGCCATGAGGGATTACCTCAGAGGCATCACCCTGCAGGAGTTGGTGGAGCGGCAAAAGGAGCTGGATGCGGCCGGTGCGCAGATGTATTACATATAGAAAAGACAGGAAGGCGCGAAACAGCGAACGAGGAGGCCAGCGGTTGGCGGTCTTGAGGTTGGCGAATGGGGCGGAAGGTAGCCGCCGGCCCGCTGCCCCCCGGCCAACCCGGACAGGCAAGGACGAAGCCGCTTGATGCAGGAGGGATGCCCATGAGGACGATCTACATGGATCATGCAGCGACCACCCCGACCCACCCGGAGGTCCTGCAGGCCATGCTCCCCTACTTCTCCCAGTGCTACGGCAACCCTTCCAGCATCTACCAGGCGGGGGCGGAGGTGCGCGAGGCCTTGGAGGAGGCCCGCCGGAAAGTGGCCGCATCCCTGGGGGCCGAGCCCGAGGAGATCGTCTTCACCAGTGGCGGGACCGAGGCCGACAACTTCGCCATCAAAGGAGTGGCCTACCGCCTCAAGGATGAGCGCGACCACATCATCACCACCGCGGTGGAACACCACGCCGTCCTCGAAACCTGCCATTACCTGGAGAGCCAGGGCTTCCGGGTCACCGTGCTCCCAGTGGACGGCCAAGGTATGGTGGATCCCGAGGAGGTGCGCAAGGCCATCACCCCCCGCACCGCCCTGGTATCGGTGATGCACGCCAACAACGAGATCGGGACGATCATGCCCATCGAGGAAATATCCAAGGTGACCAGCGAGGCGGGGGTCTACCTGCACGTGGACGCGGTCCAGACAGCCGGCGCCCTTGACCTGAAGGTGGACGAACTGGGGGCGGACCTGCTGGCGGTCTCGGCTCACAAGCTCTACGGCCCCAAGGGGGTGGGCTGCCTGTATGTGCGCCGCGGGGTGAAGCTCCACCCCCTCCTGCACGGCGGCGCCCAGGAGAGAAGGCGGCGCGCCGGCACGGAGAACGCCCCCGGCATCGTCGGGTTCGGGAGGGCCATGGAGCTGGCCTCAGCGGAGCGCGAGGAGCGCAATGCCCACCTCATCCGTCTGCGGGACAAGCTCATCGAAGGGGTGCTGGAGCGCATACCCGAGGCCATCCTCAACGGGCACCCCACCCGGCGTCTCCCCAACAACGCCCACTTCCGCTTCCGCTACATCGAGGGGGAATCGGTCTGCCTCAACCTTGATTTCATCGGGGTGGCCGCCTCCACCGGCTCTGCCTGTTCCTCCGAGTCGCTGGAGCCTTCCCACGTGCTGCTGGCGCTGGGCATACCCCATGAGGAGGCCCATGGCTCGGTGCGCTTCACTCTGGGAAGGGACAACACCGAAGAGGACGTGGACTTCCTCCTAGAGGAACTTCCGGGCATTGTGGCCCGGCTCCGCTCCATGAGCCCCCTTTACCGGGGTTGAGGAAAGAAAGGATGGGCGAAGGGCCTCAGACCGCCTCGCGCCCGTCCAGCCGGCATTCCATCTCGGCCGAGATGAAACCGTGCTCGGCCCAGATGCGCAGTATCTCCCGGAGGAACTCGTCGCCATCCCGACTCATGCGATAGGCCCTTTCCAGCTCTTCCCTCGCCGCTGCGAACTCATCCTGCTTATCTTCCATGAAGGATCACCGAATTCGATGATAAACGCGGGCAACGACAGAAAGACCGCTTTTCCCCGCGGGAGGCGGAGGGATGCAGGTAACGGATGAGGGGAGCGGCGCTCAGAGGCGGAGCTCGCGCAGGGGCACGAGCTCCTGGTAGTCCACCAAGGCTACCAGCGCCTTGCTGGTTGCGGGGATGCCCGCCTCTTCCACGGCAGCCAGCGGGTTGAGGCCTCCCACCACCACCAGGCCGAGCCGTCCCCTGCCCACGGGCACCTGCAGGAACGGCTGCCCCGCTCTGCCCAGGTATATTGCTCCGCCGAGTCGAAGCTCCTCCATCTCAGCGATCACCTCCTTCACTAGTCCCCCGGCGTCCGCAGGCACCTCGCGGAAAGAAGCGCAGACCACCCCGCGCCCCCCGGCCGCTGCCTCCCTCACTCGGGTCATCCCGCCCTTGATGAATATCTCGATGGGGTCCAGGGTGGAGGCCTCATAGCCGATTATCTCCTGAAACCTCAAGGGACGCGCCCGCTCGATCTCCAGCAGCCCTCCAAAACGGGAGACGACGGGTATCCCCCTCCTCAGCAGAACGCCGTTGAGGGCCACGCTGCACACGGTGCCCACCCCCCAATGGCCCTCGGGGACGGCCACCTCCCCCAGCCGGTCCCCCTCCCTGCGCAGGAGCACCAGCTCGGAGAGGCAGTAGCCGGCGCGGACCGCCTCCCCCATGACCTCGAGGGCTCGCTCCAGCTGGTTGGCTGGCAGCAGCGAGAAGTTGACCGCGAGCGTGCCCCCGCGCATCGCCGGGTCGAAGGTGGAGCGGAAAGCGAGGGAATCGATGCGGGCGCTGACGAAGCCCACGCGCTCGATGGCACGGGACCTCTCCAGCTCCAGGAAGGCCTCGGTCGTCAGGCCCCGGCCCTTCCCCCCCTCCAGCCTGGTAAGCCCCAGTCCATCAAGTCGGGCGAGGTGATAACCCACGGCCCTTTCAGTCAGCGTGATGCCCCTCTCCGCCAACCTGCGGGCGATCTGGCGGGCGCCCAGGGGGCGGTTAGCCTCGCGCAGGATGTCCAGGATCTCCAGTTCCTTGCGCTCCAGTGTCCCCCCTGCCAACCTATCATTAGAAATGATTTTCATAATATATCCTTGAATTCTCGTTTAATCACAACTAAAATAAGAAGCGATTTTCTAATCTCGATATGATTCTATGATATTGACCGTAGGATTTCAACAGGCAGGCCGGAGAGGTCTATAATGGCCGCGTAGCGTTAAGGATCAGGTTAGGAGAGAAGATGATCAGAATCTATCCACGCGAGGAATACTGCACGGGATGCCGCCTCTGCGAGATCCACTGCATCGTAGAACATTCGGAATCGCGGGACATCATCAAGGCTTTCAAGCGCGAGAGAAGACCCCAGAAGAGGGTGGAGGTGGAGGAGTCCGGCCACCTCTCCTTCGCCTTACAATGCCGCCATTGCGACGAAGCCCCCTGCGTGGATGCTTGCCTTAGTGGGGCCATGCACCGCGACGACCGGACGGGGGCGGTGGTGAACGACCGCGACAAGTGCGTGGGGTGCTGGACTTGCGTTCTGGTCTGTCCCTACGGGGCGGTGAGGCGGGACGTGGGGGAGAGGAAGGTGGTGGCCAAGTGCGATCTTTGCCCCCACCTGGAGGTCCCCGCCTGCGTGGCCAACTGCCCCAACGAGGCGCTGGTGATGGAGGAGGTATGAGGCGTGGCGGCCCAGGGCTTTGACTACGTCATCGTGGGAAATTCGGCTGCCGGCGTCAATGCCGCCGCGGCCCTGCGGGAAGCCGACCCCGAGGGAAGCGTGGCCGTTTTCACTGAGGAGGACCGCCTCGCCTACTCGCGGCCGCTGATCTCCTACCTGGTGGCCGGGGAGGTTGACGAACGCAGGATGGTCTACAGAGGCGTCTCTTTCTACCGGCGGCTGGCGGTGGAGCTCTTCCGGGGGGAGAAGGTCCTGGAGATAGATTACCGGCGAAAGAGATTTAGGACCTCGCAGCGGCGAGCCCTAGCCTGGAAAAAACTCCTTCTGGCCACGGGCTCCGAGCCCTCCGTTCCCCCCGTTCCCGGCCTCAAAGAGGTGCCCTGGAAGACCTTCATAGGTTGGGATGATGCAAGGGCGTTGCTGCGCGCGACCCGCCACCCGGGATGCAGGGTGCTGGTGATGGGGGCTGGGCTCATCGGGATGAAGGCGGCCGAGGCGGCCCTGGCCCGCTCCGCTCGGGTGACGGTGGTGGAGATGATGGACCGCATCCTCCCCAACGCTCTTGACGCCGAGGCCTCCCGCATGGTGGAGGAGCGCTGCAGGGAGCGCGGCATGGAGGTGATAACCGGCTGCAAGCTAATGGGGATCGAGCCGCGCGGGAGGGGTTCGGGCATCGCCGCCCTCGACGACGGGTCGGAGGTGGGTTTCGACCTCCTGCTGGTGGCGGCTGGGGTGAAGCCCCGCCTGGAGCTGGTGGGCGAAGGAGGACCCTCGGTCAACCGTGGCATCCTGGTGGACGAATCGCTCATGACCGACCTGCCCGGAGTTTATGCGGCCGGAGACGCGGCCGAGGCCTGGGACATGGTTTGGGAGGAGCCGCGGGTCAACGCCCTCTGGCCCAATGCCACCCTGCAGGGGAAGTACGCCGGTTGGAACATGGCTGGACGGCAGGCCCCCTACCCCGGCTCACTCTCCATGAACTCGGTGGAGTTCTTCGGCCTGCCGGTGCTCTCGGCGGGGGTGGTCAACCCTCCTGATCCCTCCTTCCGGGAGATGACTGAGCATTTTCCCGACGGCACCTACAAGAAGGTGGTCATCCATAACGACCGGCTGGTGGGGATGTTGGTGGCCGGGGATATCGAGCGGGCCGGCATCTACACCTCGCTGATCCAGGAAAGGATGCCCCTGCGCAGGTTGAAAGGCACGCTCCTTTCGAGGTCGTTCGGCCATGTGTACCTCCCCCAGGCGGTGCGCCGCTCGCGCATCCTGGAGGGCGAGGCGGGGATCAGGGCCGGAAGGGGGGCCTGAACATGCTGCGCCACGTTTTATTCCGCGACGATAAGGATTTTGCCGGATGCTCGATATTCGGGATGATGGACCGCGGTGGCGGAAGGACCAACGGCGAACCAGTGATGCGGGCCATCGCCAACATGAAGGAGAGGTCCAACGGACTGGGAGGGGGATTCGCCGCCTACGGCATCTATCCCGACCGGGCAGACCTCTACGCGCTGCAGCTCATGTTCGATGACCACTGTGCCCGTCGCGAGACCGAGGAATTCATCCGCAGTGGCTTCGAGCTGGCCGAGGCCGAACCCATCCCCGTCCGGTCCACCCCCGAGATCTCCGACCCTCCTTTGCTCTGGCGCTATTTCGTCCAACCCATGCCCTCCTGCTTGAGGGAAGACGAGGGTGAAGACGACTACGTGGTGCGGGCGGTGATGCACGTCAACGTGAACATCGACGGGGCCTTCGTATTCTCCAGCGGAAAGGACATGGGGGTGTTCAAGGGGGTGGGCTTCCCCGAGGACGTGGGTAGGTTCTTCCGCCTCGAGGAATACGAGGCTTACACCTGGGTTGCGCACGGCCGCTTCCCCACCAACACCCAGGGATGGTGGGGTGGGGCCCATCCCTTCAACATCCTGGACTGGTCGGTGGTGCATAACGGGGAGATCTCTTCCTACGGCATCAACCGCAGGTACTTGGAGATGTTCGGCTACATCTGCACCCTCCATACCGACACCGAGGTCATCGCCTACGCGGTGGACCTGTTGCTGCGGAGGCACGGGCTCGCCATCGAGGACCTGGCCATGGTGATGGCGGCGCCCCTATGGGACCACATCGACCGCATGCCCCGCGAGCAGCGGGCGCGGGCCACGGCCCTGCGCCAGATCTACGGGAGCCTGCTCATGAACGGCCCCTTCAGCATCATCATCTCCAACCGCACCCGGATGATCGGCCTCACCGACCGCATCCGGCTCCGTCCCCTGGTGGCGGGGGTGGCGGGAAGGATGATCTACATATCCTCGGAGGAAGCCCCCATGCACCTTATCGAGGAGGGCCTGGAGCGCACCTGGATCCCCACGGGCGGGGAGCCCATCGTGGCCGAGCTGGAGGAGATCGCCATCCAGCGGGTGGGGGCGGGAAGATGAAATCCTATATCATCCCCGAGTTCCAGGTTGAGCGTGACGACTTCAGGTGCATCCGCTGCGAGGTATGCGTGCGGCAGTGCTCCTTCGACGTCCACCGCTACGACGAGGAGGAGGATCAGGTCTTCGCCGACGAGAGCAAGTGCTGCGGCTGCCTCCGCTGCGTGACCCTCTGCCCCACCCGCGCCCTCGTCGTGCGCCGCAACCCCACCCAGATCCCCGACAATTACAACTGGACCATGGAGCAACTCATGGACGCCTACAAGCAGGCAGAGACGGGGGGCGTTCTCCTCACCGGAATGGGGTGCGGGCGGGAGCTTCCCATCTACTGGGACCACATCGTGCTCGATGCCAGCCAGGTCACCAATCCTTCCATAGACCCCTTGCGCGAACCCATGGAACTGCGCACCTGGCTGGGCGCGAAGCCGGACCGCCTGGAGATGCGCGGCGGGAAGAGCCGGCCCAAGGCAGAGGGTATGGGGCCACAGCTGAAGCTGGAAACCCCCATGATGTTCTCGGCCATCTCCTACGGGGCCATCAGCTATAACACCTGCGAGGCTCTAGCCCGGGCCGCCTCCGAGCTGGGGACTTATTACAACACGGGGGAGGGAGGGCTGCACCGCGACCTCTACAAATACGGAGACCATACCATCTGCCAGGTGGCCTCGGGGAGGTTCGGCGTTCACGCCGATTACCTGGAGGCGGCGGCTGCCCTGGAGATAAAGATAGGCCAGGGAGCCAAGCCGGGGATAGGGGGCCACCTCCCTGGAGAAAAGGTCTCCCTGGAGATATCCCGCACCCGCATGATCCCCGAGGGGAGTGACGCCATCTCCCCGGCGCCCCACCACGACATCTACTCCATAGAGGACCTGGCCCAGCTGATCTATGCCCTAAAGGAGGCGACCCATTGGACCAAGCCGGTATCGGTTAAGATAGCCGCCGTGCACAACTCCGCGGCCATCGCCTCCGGCATAGTGAGGGCAGGCGCGGACATAGTGGCCATAGACGGCATCCGCGGGGGTACCGGGGCCGCCCCCACCCGGATACGGGACAACGTGGGTATCCCCATAGAGCTGGCCCTGGCCGCGGTGGACGACCGCCTGCGGGCCGAGGGGATCCGCAACCGCGCCAGCATCGTGGTGGCGGGAGGCTTTCGCAACTCGGGGGATGTGATCAAGGCCATCGCCCTGGGGGCGGATGCGGTCTACCTGGGAACCCCGGCCCTGGTGGCCATGGGTTGCCACGTATGCCGGAAATGCTATACCGGCAAGTGCAACTGGGGTATCGCCACCCAGGACCCCTATCTGTCCAAGCGACTCAACCCGGAGCTGGCGGCGCGTCGCCTGGTCAACATGATCAACGCCTGGTCCCACGAGATAATGGAGATGCTGGGGGGCATGGGCATCAATGCCATCGAGAGCCTGCGGGGGAACCGGCTGCGCCTGCGGGGAGTTGGGCTAAGCCGTGAGGAACTGGACCTTTTGGGGATAAAGCATGCGGGAGAATGAGGGCCGGAGGAAGCCGTTGACGTTAAGGGCGCGTTTAATGGTCAGGTTGGGCGAGAAGCTGGCGGTGCATGAAGGGAATATTTACAGGTTGTCGAAGTGATAGGAGGAAAAGGCGGCCACGAGGGGGGCCGGGAAGGTGAAGATAGACCTGGAAAGGATGGGTGATCCTCGGGTGTTCAGGAGGGATAACGGGCACGTGCACATCGACGCCAGCGAGCTCCACTACCGCGAACTCAACGCCATGGTCAAGCAGGCGGCCCTGGAGGGGGCCACCTTCATGGAGATAAAGAACGTCTACGGCCAGCGCTACATCGGCTCGGGGGTCCGCCGGCCCGTGCGCATCGAGATCCACGGCGTCCCCGGCAACGACCTGGGCGCTTTCATGGACGGTCCGGAGATAGTGGTGGACCGCAACGCCCAGGATGGCGTGGGCAACACCATGAACAGCGGCAGCATCGTGGTGCACGGAAGAGCCGGCGACATCGTGGCCATGGGGATGCGCGGCGGGAGCATCTTCATCCGCGGCAGCGTCGGGTATCGCGCCGCCATCCACATGAAGGAGTACATGAAACACCGGCCGGCGCTGGTTATCGGCGGCAGCTGCCAGGATTTCCTGGGCGAATACATGGCCGGGGGCGTGGTGGTGGTGTTGGGCCTGGACCGTCCGCCGCGGGAGAGCCTGCCGGCCCGGCACGTGGGAACCGGCATGCACGGGGGGGTCATCTACTTAAGAGGCGACATCGATCCCCACAACCTGGGCAAGGGCGTGGTGGCGGCTGAGCTGGAGGAGGGGGACCGGGAGGAGCTGCGCGGCCTGGTGGGGCGCTTCTGCGGGCACTTCGGCGGTGACCCCGAGGAGATCATGGCCGAGGATTTCATTAAGCTCACCCCCCGCTCCAGGCGGCCCTACGGCAGCCTCTACGCCTATTAGAGAATCCCTTCGCCCCGCTTTGCCTGAAAAGGCGCCGCTGCTGTGTTAGCCTTTGGTCATGGTGATATTGGTGATCGCCGACGATGAGGGGCGGGAGCGCGTTTCCGCTGCGCTCTCCACGACCTGGCAGCTGCGCCTGGTCGACTGGGAGAAGGCGTGCGAGGAGGAGAAGCTCTCGGGCGACCTGGTCATCGCATCCCTCAAGCCTGGAGGGGAGGATTGGCGGCGGGAGCTGCTCACAGAGCTGCGGCGCCTGAGGGACAACGCTCCTCTGCTGGCCCTGCTCCCCCGCGGGTATCCCTTTGACTTCGAAGCGCCTCCCCCCTTCGACGAGTTCGTCTTCGAGGATTTCGACCCCGAGGAACTGAAGGCGCGGGTATGGCACCTTCTCTACCGGCAAAACCGCATCACCGGCCGCAATCTCTACCGGGTGCGCGACCTTGCCTTTGATTTCGACCGCTACGAGGCATATTTCCGCGGGCAGCCCTTGAACCTCACTTTCAAGGAATATGAGCTGCTGCGTTTCCTGGCCACCCATCCCGGAAAAGTGTTCACCCGGGAGGTCCTGCTGGAGCAGGTGTGGGGTTACGGTTACTACGGCGGCTCCCGCACCGTTGACGTGCACATCCGCAGGCTGCGGGCCCGCATTGACACCCCCCAGCATTCCTATATCCGCACGGTGCGGGGGGCCGGCTATCTCTTTGAGCCCTGAGGCAGGCCAGGAAGCGCCGCCTCGACGCTGGGATTACCTCATTCTCCGGGGATTTCCCATGCCCCTGTTGATCTTATTAACGAGTATTTAACATGGCGGAAAAGATGCAGAAACAGAGGCCGTTTACACTTTGCGGCGTGAGGCGAAGGCGACCGGAAAGGAGGAAAGAGAATTGGAGAAGGACAAGGAATACGTCTTGAAGGTGGCCAAGGAGAACGACGTTCGCTTCATTCGGCTGTGGTTCACCGACATCCTAGGCATACTCAAGAGCTTTGCCATCACCATCGACGAGCTGGAAACGGCCCTGGAAGAGGGGATGGGTTTCGACGGGTCTTCCATCGAAGGCTACGCGCGCATCGACGAGAGCGATATGTTGGCCATGCCCGACCCATCCACCTTCGTCCTCCTGCCCTGGCGCCCCAAGGAGCACAGCGCGGTGGCCCGCATGTTCTGCGACATCCTCAGGCCGGGGGGCGAACCTTATGAGGGCGACCCCCGCTACATCCTCAAACGCAACCTGGCCAGGGCGGCGGATATGGGGTACACCTTTTATGTGGGGCCGGAGCTGGAGTACTTCTACTTCAAAAGCCCGGATGCTCCGGAGGTGCTGGACCACGGCGGCTACTTCGACCTGACTCCGCTGGATGTTGCCAGCGACCTGCGAAGGGATACCGTGTTAGCCCTGGAGGCCATGGGCATCGGCGTGGAGTACAGCCATCACGAGGTAGCCCCCTCGCAGCACGAGATCGACATGCGCTACACCGATGCCCTGACCATGGCCGATAACGCCATGACCTTCCGGCTGGTGGTCAAGGAGGTGGCCATGAGCTACGGCTACTACGCCACTTTCATGCCCAAGCCCCTGCAGGGGGAGAACGGCAGCGGCATGCACACCCACATGTCCCTGTTCAAGGGGGACGCCAACGCGTTTTACGACCCCGATGACCGCCACCATCTCTCCGACGTGGCCAAGAGGTTCATCGCCGGCCTGCTCAGGCACGCTCCGGAGATATGTGTGGTCTGCAGCCAGTGGGTGAACTCCTACAAGCGCCTGGTCCCCGGGTATGAAGCCCCGGTCTATCTGACCTGGGCGGTGCGCAACCGCTCCGACCTCATCCGGGTCCCCGAGTACAAGCCGGGCAAGGAGAAAGCCACACGCATCGAGTTCCGTTCGCCCGACCCCGCCTGCAACCCCTACCTGGCCTTCGCTTCAATGCTGGCGGCAGGGCTGGAGGGCATCGAGAAGGGCTACGAACTCCCGCCCCCCACCGAGCGGAACGTCTACGAGATGAGCGAGGTGGAAAGAAGGGAGCTGGGGATCGGCATGCTGCCCGAGGACCTCTGGGAGGCGGTGCAGATAGCGGAGAATAGCGACCTGCTGAGGCGCTGCCTCGGCGACTCGGTCTTCGAGAAGTTCATCCAGAACAAGAAGGTGGAATGGGAGCGCTACCGCGCCGTGGTGACCCCCTGGGAGCTGGAGAACTACCTCCCGGTGCTCTGAGGCTTTACTCACGAGAAGTTCATCCAGAACAAGAAGGTGGAATGGGAGCGCTACCGCGCCGTGGTGACCCCCTGGGAGCTGGAGAACTACCTTCCGGCGCTATGAGGGGCTATACTGGGTAAGTGACAATTTGTAAGGCGGTGGCGGTTTCGGAGGAGATACGTGGGCAGGCTGAGGATAGGCATAGCCCAGCAGAACTACACAGTGGGCGACCTGGAGGGGAACGCGGAGCGTATTCTGGAGGCCATGCGCTGGGCGGAGCGAGAGGGCGTGCACCTGCTCTGCTTCCCGGAACTGGCGCTCACCGGCTACCCGCCGGAGGACCTCGCCCTGAACATGGACTTCGTCCAG
>Ga0209227_1001635_pt1 | contig 17118 bp, 11 predicted proteins | sample YNPBryantNP2012_FD_185815 | JGI IMG/M metagenome (GOLD analysis project Ga0209227, IMG submission 185815) | Anoxygenic and chlorotrophic microbial mat microbial communities from Yellowstone National Park, USA - YNP Bryant NP 2012 (SPAdes)... ...
ATGACGCCCATGTGACTGGGGACGGCCTGCGCACTGCCCTGACCATACTGGCCGAACTGGCCCGCTCTCCCGGCACATCTCTCCGCGACTTGGCGCCGGGGATGCGCAAGTGGCCCCAGGTCAAGGCCTCTATCTGGATCGGGCGACGCGTGGACGTGCCCCCCGACGACATCCCGGGCCTGACGGACCTCCTGCAACGAATTCGGGAGGAGATTCCGGACCTGACTCGCCTGGAGTGCCGACCGGCCAGCACAGAACCTGTTTACCGGGTGATGTTGGAAGCGCGGTACACGCCGGTGAACGCTCTGGCGCAGCAGGTGCTTCGCCTGGCTGAACCCATCCAGAGACACTTCGGTATCCAGGGGCGACCCGTGGAGGTGCTGGACTGCGTGTCAGGAGGACGGGTGCCGCTGGATGGGAGTCCCTCTTTCCGCTAAAAGAGGCCGAACACATCCAGGAACAGCCCGCGCGCCAGTTCCTCCGGGAGGTGATATTCCGCAATCCATTGGGGAAGGTGTTCCTGGGTGATCTCCCGGACCAGTTCGGGCGGGCAAATCTGGAAGCGCCGATAGATTCGGGCGTAGGTCAGGCGGTGGGCGAAGGCCTCACCCGAGTACGTGTTGAAGTAGTACACGGCCAGCAGATACGAGCGCGCCGTCTGGAGTAAAGCCTCGCGTGTGGGCACATCCCCGGGTTTCCCCTCCCTCTGAGCCTCTATGCGTCCCTGCTCAAAGGAGATGGCCCCGGCCAGCAGTTCCACCTGCCCCATCAGTTTGTAGTAGGCGTCCACCCGCTCCGCCTCGGGCACTTCCGCCAGCCCGATGCCGGGGCGAATGTGGTAACTTTCCGGTATTCTTCTACGAATCTCCTCCAGGAGCCGCTCTGCCTCATCGTATTCTCCGGCCCGGGCGAGCAGCACGGCCATATCCTGGAGGGAATCCAGTTCCTCTACAGGGTATCCGTGGCGCCGCGCGGCCTCAATGGCTCGCCGGAACCAGGTCCGCCCCTGAGAGAGCGCCATCCGCTGTTCCCCTTCAGGCGCGCCTTTATGCACCAGCAGCCAGTGGCGGGCCCGGTAGCAGCAGGCCAGTTCATTGCAGGCCTGAACTTCGCGAATCGGCTCCTGTACCCGGAACGAGAAAATTTGCACTGCTTCTTTCAGATCCGTTTCCGCCAGGTCCGCGTACCGGATAGCATCCTCCAGAGAAATCCCCAGTTCCCGCCAAATATCCGCCATATTGCGGTAGATCATCCCCCGGGTCAGGGTGCCCAGGCCGATACCCCGGTCTACCTCGGCCCGCCGGAAGCGGCTCAGCGCGTCTTCTACCGCGCGCAGAGCGGGCTCTATTTGCCCGAAGCGGAGAAGTGCCTGGGCCAGCGAATTGGCGCTCAGTGCTTCCCGGTACGTCAGGCCGAGCCTTCGGCGAATCTCCATTCCGTTCCGGATCAACTGAAGGGATTGGAACTCCTGCCCCAACAGCGCGTAGACCCGACCCATATTATCGTTGGAGTTGGCCAATTCTTCCTCCAGGTCGGCGATACGGAAGAACCGGACCGCCTGCCGGAAATCGCGGATGGCCCGGCCGTATTGCCCCAGGTACATCCAGCGGGTGTAACCCAGGTTGTTGTACGCGCGCCCCAGCACCAGGCACAACCGCCAGCGCTCAAAGGGGTCCAGACCGTCCAGCGTCCGTTCTGTCGGCGCGTACGTCTCCTGAATCAGGGCGATGGCCCGGTTGTACATCTCCATCGCCTTGGGGATCTCATACCCGTACATCACCGCCTGGCCGTACCAGAGAAATAGTTCGGCCATCGGGAGGGCGTAGCGCTGAGGGTCAACCTGATACATCTCTTCAGCCACAGCCAGCGTTCCTTCGCCAATCTGCCGGGCATTCTCCAGTTTCCCCCGCATCGTGTAGCGGTTGACCCAGTGGATGGCGCTATCCAGGCGGAAATCGTCAAAGAGTTCCGGGAAGAGCACCCGGATATTCTCTCGGTCAATGGGGCTGCTCAGCGAATAACCAGGTTCCGGTTCCTTTTCAGGGGACGCGCTGACCAGGAACAGGGCCATCGCGTCCCGCAGCCGCATATCCAGTCCCGTTTGGGCGCTGCGGATGGCCTGGCTGGTCTGTTGCAGGTACCACCGATAGCCAGCGATCGGATCCGCCCGCATTCGGTAGAAGAGGGAATCCACCAGGAGGTCGGGGTCCGGCACGGGGCGTTGCAGGCGGCCCAGGCGCGGGCGCATCTCCTCCTCGGCCCGGATGCGCTCCTCGTACCAGGCCAGGATGCGCTGGCTATCGCTCTGGGCCTGAACGGGCGTGAGGAGCACTTCGTCGCAGAGGGTATACATGGCATCGTGAAGAAAATAAGTACGCCGCCCGACTCGCTCATCGCTCCCGGGCTTCGCCACCGAAACTTCGCGCACCTTGATAAAGGGCAATTCTTCCATCCGCTCCAGTTCCCGGATCAGCGCGTCGGCCCGCCGGGGTTCCAGAGAGCGGAGCAGGTCGGCGAACACCCCGTTGCGCGCCAGCGCCAGGTAGCGGAGCAGAGTCTGGCGCTCCGGGCTGGCCCGGTTCATATATGTCTCAATGAGCGATCGTTCCACTTCTTTCAGTCCATCAGAGGCCTGCAATGCCCTGCGGATATCGGCCGGGTCTCCGGTCTCCAGCAGGGTCTGAAGGGCCATATCCAGCAGGAGTGGATTGCCGCCCGTGCGTTCTGCCAGAAGGGGTTTAAGGTCCTCGGTCAGCAGCCGCCGGAGGGCCGGATACCGTTCAGCGCGGTTCCTGAAGAATTCCTCCAGTTCCTCTGCGTCCAGCGACCCCAGGCGGACGCGGTGGAGTTCTATCGGTGGCAATCCAGGCCGCTCCTGGCTGGCCTGCTGGACGACCCGCTCCAGAGCTTCGTAAAACCGGTCGGCCTTCCGGCCCAGGAAGAGCACGACGCCCTGCCGAAGGTGGGCGATCTGGAAGAGGAGCCAGCCCATCACCGAGGCGGTGTCGTCAAAGAAACCCATCTCTTGCTGAGTGGGGTCGGCCGCGCTCTCCAACCGTTCCACGGTATCAAAGGCCAGTACCGGTCGCCAACTCTTCGCCACTTCCCCCAGCCCCTCGGCGAAGGCACTCTCCACTTTTCGGCGCTGTTCCTCCAGGCTGGCGCCGACTTCTCCCCCTTTAAACCAGGCATCGTAGATGTCCCGGGCATCCCGGTACGCATCAAACTCAAAGCCGCGCTGGGGGAGGGCCTGGATCAGTCGCCGCTCAATCCCCTGGTTGCTGTTGGTGTCGGGGTCGTAGATGTCCAGAATCCCCGACCAGGCGATTTTCCCCATCCGGGCGGGCTCGTAGCCCGTGGGACTGCCCAATCGCGTGCCCAGGTCACGGGCCAGGAAGGTCTTCCCCATCCCCGCAGGGGCCTCCACCAGGTAGACCACGGTGGAATTGTCCTCCGTAATGATTCGCTGGTAAATCTCATCCGCGATACGGCGGGAAATCCAGAGGCGCGTCATCGGTTCACCTCCTGAACTTGCTGGATGATTGGAGCCGCTGCCTGAGCGGCCGATTCCAGGAGCCGGGTGATGCGCTCAAAAGCGGCGGGGCCCAGGAGTGCCTGCAATTCTTCCCTTATGGCTTCATCCCCCGCACCCGTCTCCCAGGCCCGCAGGACTTTCTCCCAGGGGGCCCCCAACCACGTCCCCAGGGTATTCTCTATCCACTGAATGCATACCTTCCCGGCCTCTTCCCTCTTCCCGAAATGGGCCTGGGCTGTGTGATACAGAGCGCTGACCAGCGAGCGGTGGAGATAGGCCGCCCGTTGGGCCTCCTGTTGATAGTACCCGGCAGCGACCTGATGAATGCGCCGGAACTGCTCCGGGTCGCGATGAAGGGCGCCGCGCGCCAAGAGGCGGCGGACCGTGCTCTCCTGAAACCGGTAGGCGCCAATCTCTCCATCCCAGAACACCAGGCCTTTGCGGAGCAGTTCTTCCAAACGCTCCGTGTACTCGCTGTAGAAACTCTCTGTATCTTCTGCAGAGAGGACCGGCCGCAGGACCGCGAGGTCAAACACAGGGAACAGGCTGGCGACCTCCGCCAGTTGGCGGGTTTTCCCGGATATGCCGTTCAGGAACAAATCCGCAACTTTCCGGTCTATCTCTTCCGGAGGAATGTTCGGTTGCTCCTGAAGCCAGGCCAGCACTTGGGGATGGCCCAAACTGATCTCAAAGGCCTGATCCGGGTCCAGTTGCCGCTCCCTGGCCCATTCCGCCACATCTTCCCGACTGAGGGAAGGAATGTGCAGATTCCTGGCCGAGATGCGCACCTCGTAATCTCGCCACTGGATAAGGGGGGCGCGGCTGGTCACAACCACCAGCGTATCCCCGCGCCGGACCAGTTCGCGCAGGACCTCGCGCTCAAAAGTGAAGAACGGTTCCCCGTCACCGATGCGGAGGAGTTCGTCCAGGTTGTCCAGCAGGATGAGTTTCCTGCTCTCATTGGGAGCAACCCGGACAGCCGTCAGGACCTGCGATGCCAGGACCTCGGAAGGAGATAAGCGGAAATCCCAAGGGCCTAATGTTGTGGTGGCTTTCAGATCAGAAGATTGTTCTCCGATAAGGCCAAGAATGGTCGTCTTGCCACCACCACGGCCTGCCCAGAGAGCAAAAAGTACAGGGCCTCCAGGTTCGGACAACTGGTCAAGATTGCTTTGGATGATTAAGATCAAGGGAGTGTATACTTTACCAATTTTACTCATCGCGATTCTCCTTGTGCTAAATTACCTGATCCTGTATTAAGAACTCCTTCACTGTGCTCAAAAGAAAAGCGGCTACCATAAACCTGAACTCCTCAGAGATTCGGCTGGGGGAGGTTCTTGTTTTAAACCGGCGAATTAGTGCAGGGTGTTCACCCCCAACCTCAAATTTATCCAAATACTTCATTAATCGCTCTAATTGTTCACGCTCTTCCTTAGGCAAATGAGGGGGAATCCCGTCGGTCTTTAAAAAAATCATAATAACAGGCCGGTTCCTCTCATTTTGCCTACGAGCTCTGATTGCCTCTTCTATTTCCTGTTCGGTCCCCGCGAGGTAAGGAGTACCATCAGTACGGAAAGTGCCAGGCGGAGTTCCAAAGCGTTTCCAGAATATTGCAACAAATATATCGCATTTCTCTATAGGGATACACCTCAGAATTAACGGCTCAGGAAGTCCTATGTCTGGATGGACATAGCGCTCCCAGCCCAATACCTCCAGGCGCGCGGGCAAGCCTAATTGAAACAATTGTTCATTTACCCAATCCACTACTTTACAAAATATTTCTCTCTCCCTTGCCACGTCTTGAGGGGAGGCAAGAAAAATTCTATACAAGAAAACCGTGTAATGCATATTTCCTATACCTGATATTAGACTGACGTAATTTTCTTATCTTTGCACGGGCACCATTTACCACTTTGGCCTCACAGAAACAGAGCGCAATAAGCCATTAGGTAACACGTTAGTATTCATTTAATTGGGAAAGTATCCGGTATCCTCGGCCCCTAACTGTCTGCACCCACTGAGGATCTATTCCTTGTTCCTGAAGCTTTCGTTTCATTCGCCGCACGGCTTCGTCTATTGCACGTGGGGTCACGCCAGAAGGGTCGTCTTCGGGCCAACCGGCGCGAGCCAACTCCTCGGTAGAGCAAACGCTGCCCCCGGCACGCACCAGACAGCAAAGCAAAGCGTGATAACGGCTGGAGAGAATCACCTCCCGATTCTGGAAGAAAATCCTATCTCCCTGCAAATGAAAGGGTAAGCCTACAACGGGTTGCCCCAGAATCCAGTCCCGGCCCTCCTGCCTCCACCATTCTTTTACATCTTCCCAGGTTGTCTGCCGGATTAACCGGAGTGGAGGGTCTTCGCGACAGTGAGAGCGCAACAACTGGTCAGCCAGACAGACGGCAGCGCGGGGATTCCCTTCCGCCAGGGATGCCAGTTCATCATCTATTCGGGCCGCAAATCCACCAGATGGATCACATAGTTCTCCTAAAGACTGATAAGGTGCCGCCTTGCTTTCTGAGAAAGCGATCATTCTTTGGCGGATCAGCCGTTTCAAGCCTTCCGGATCCCAGCGCAAATCCCCTATCCGGTACCGGTCCAACCGTAGACCCTTCCGTATCAAAGCATCTTTCAACCACGCGGGGAGGAAATAGCGGAAGGCGACCCCTTTCACCGAGTGCAACCGGGGATCCATCAGACAAGAGAGCAACTGGACCACGCTGGATTGGTCTTGCAGGCCCGGCACTTCGTCCACTTCATCCACCAGGCAGATGACCAGATGGACACCAGCCGCCGAAGCCAGTTCGTCCAAAGATTCAGGTCCCGGTGAGCCACGCAATCTTCCGGTCCCTCGGAGAGTTCTGATCAGTTCCTCTGTGTTCCGTGCGCACTGGAAGCCTACTGCCCAAAGGGGAAGGTCAACCTTCTCCAAAAGAAATGGGATGACCGGTACATTATGATCCATAGCAAATAAGACTTCTCGCTCCATCCATTCGGAGCCCCTGCTTCGCCAGGAAAGCACGGGGATCATAGCCCGTGCGTTTTGAATTCGTTCCTCCAACTCCTTACACCAGCGGCGGCCTTTATGGAGTTTCCGATCATACCAGATAGCGATGCCCGCTTTTTCCAGGCACTCGGCCAGTTCATCCACATACGAACGATCTTCGTGCGCGTAGGCCAGAAAAACCACACCGGCACGGGCTGAGAGAAGCCTGGACATCCATCGTGGACGCTGATCTTCAGACAGCAGGGGAATTGCCAGTTCCACCAGGGTTTCAACCCAGTGCTCCGACGTCAACGCCGTTAGGCCTCCTGCCTTTCTGAGCATTTTGTCCAGCGTTTGCCAGTCACATTCTAAAACAAGAACATCGGATAGGGGGTTAGTGGGACGACATCTGACTGCTATCATCCTTCGCAGGGAGGTCTTCCCACTGCCCCTTTCGCCAAAAACAGCCCATGGTTGTAGGTCTTTTACCAAATCGGCAAGACGTAGCGAACCCACTGAAACAAAGTATGAAGAAAGGTCGGAATCCTTCTGGGCGGAATAATCTTGAAAAGGATTATCCCGAAGCTTTACCATCGTCAGCCAGTTTGAGAAGGTGTCCCCATCCACGTCGGTGTGGTTCATTGCTGACTACCTATTAAAACTTAAAACTCGTTGCTCACAGGTTCGGGTCTTACCATAGAAACGATTTCCCAAAGGCTGTGAATCTGTTGGACTTCGGTATCGGAACAACCATTCCGGTTCACCCAGAAGGCAGAGCGGATTCCTGCTTTTACAGCCCCTTTAACAAAGTCAACACGATCATCTAAAAACAGGATATGCGCTGGAGAGAAGTTTACGCGGCTTAAAGCTTGATGAAAAATTTTCCATTCCGGTTTACCGCACCCGCAGCGGTGAGACCAGACAGCGTAACGAAAGTAGGGCTGGAGTTCCAGGTGGTAGAGAATTTCTTCAGCGGATGGAAAAGAGTTGGAAATGATTCCCAATGCTATCCCCATTTCCTGCAATTTGTCCAAGACCGGCTTTACCTCTGGAAACGGTACAAAAGACTTCGGATCCGTTGGCACCGAGGCGAGCCATTTAAGAAGATGGGGAGGATGCGAGGTAATTCCCAGCCGATCCAGTACTGCGCGGTAAAACGACTGCCAGTAATTCACCTCATCTTCCTTTGTCTGGACCCACAAAAAATCCTTTGGCGTTCTTTTTTTCCACTCTTCCCGTTCTGCTTGTTTCAAATCCGTAATGGTGATAGGACGACCAGCATATGCCTGAATGAGCTGCACGGATTCTTCGCGAAGGCGGGGGTCAATTTCCACAAGCGTATCACCAAAATCAAATAAGATGATCTGGATGTCCATAACGCGCCCTCAATGCGCAAGAGATGGGCTATAGAATAGACCAAATGCCGAAAGAAGCCAGTTATGATGCCGCCAATATGCTGGCTAAGATTTCTCTGCATTGATTATCCACTTCTGGGCATAGGAAGTCAATAAGGAAACCCCACACTTTTCCCACATTTTCCCCACACCTCTGCCGGGGACCCGCGGGGGCGTTCTCACATCAGGCCGATGCATTTTGCCAGAGCGGTGGCTGCTATCACCCCCAGGGCCAGAACCGCGGCGAGGGTGTATAGGATGTAGAGGATCAGGAAAACCATTGGGAGCCGTTTCTCCAGGTCGGAGAAGTTCAGACCTTGCCCCGGAATCATCTTTCCTTCTGCATCCCGGGGGTAAATCCGGTCCTCCACGTGGTACATCCGCACGCTTCCCTCCATCCCAGGCAGGTCTTCCATGCTGCGAAGGGTGTCAATGCGCAGGCCGATGAGGGTCTTGTACTTGTGGATGAACTGTCGCCAGAAACAGCAGACAATGATGCCGCCTGCCAGGAGCGGGAATGCCAGCAGCAGTCCCCACCACTTTCCACCCGCCGCATCCCGGATCAGGAACGAAATAGCCCCCAGGAGCAACGAGTTCACCGCAATATAGGTGTTGGTCACCGTCTGGCGGCGGTCGGAGAGCCGTGCGGTGTCCTCCACGAAGAGTTTGTACTCATCAAAGGTATCCACTTTGCCCATGCTTTTCCTCCAAAAGTTTGCTCCGGATGAGTTGGATCAAACTCTCCGGGCCTTCGCGAACATCAAAAATGGTGACGTCCCCGCATCGGATGATTTCCGCCACGAGCGGGTCGTCGCTTTTGCCTTTCTCCTGGGCGGCGGCAATGACGTCAGCGGCGCGGCCGCTGCCCCGGAAGACGACCAGCGGACGGCGCTGCCGCACGTTGAGCAACGTTTCCCGAAGGGCAATGGACCCGCCATTGATCAGCAGGGCCAGGGATGGCAGGCGCGCTCCCAGGGCCCCAGCCAGCGCGTAGAGGAACTCCGTCTCGGCGCCGAACTCTTCTCCCGGGGTCAACACAAAATGGGAGTGGCGGGGTTCCAGTTCCGCCTCCGCCTGGGGGTTGGGGTTTTCGGGCCAGGAGACCTTCGCGGCCGGACAGACACCGATCAGCGGCGCGGTCAGGCCGTGGTGCGCGGCGCCCTCTCCGATCAGCGCCATTACGCCGCTGTTTGTGCCGCCGTCCAGGACAGCGATTTGTTCCCGGGCCGCCAGGCGCGCCAGACCGTCCACTATTAGCGGGCGTACCGCTTCTATCTCCCGGGCATTCATCCCGCCCGCTCCGCCACAGACGACCACCAGGGCGCGCGGTGAGCCCAGGTCCAATGCTGCCAGCCATGCATCCGGCGGAGTCTCCGGAGAGACCCGCACCAGCCGGGCGGTCCGGCCATTCGGGAAGCGGATGGTTTCGGTTATCATCTTACACCGCCAGGAGGCTCCGCAGTAACACTTTTCACCGCAAAGGGCACATCAGGGGTGAACTCCGCGCTGCCTGCGCCGGTGTGGAGAATGGCCCTCCACCAGGGGCGCCGTTTTTGGATGGGAGAGTATAGGTTGTCTTTATGATACCCTCCGGCGGCGAATCCGGGCCGCGCCGGGGTTGCTCAGCGTACCTTTACCTCTATCTTCACTCCCCCGAACTCCTCCGGGAGCATGACCGCCAGTTGGTCCAGGACGCGCTGGCGGCACTCTACGGCCAGGGCCAGGCATAGTTCCAGTTCTTCCTGCCCCAGGTCCTCCGCCGTCCGGTGGGGAAAGACGAGTTTCAGAAGACCTGCCGTGGTCTTCTTGACTGCATCCTGGTTCCGCCCAGTCATCGCCCCGAAATCTACGTGGGCCGTAACCAGGGTCTGGTAGTTGCGACGGCGCAATCGGGTGAAAATCTCGGCCAGGTAATCGGTGATGAAGCCGTAGCCGGTGGCGTAGTTCTCTGGCCGCACTTTGGGCATCTCCCAGCCCGGCAGAAAGGCGTGAATCCGGTCCAGGAAGGCCGGGTCCTGTAACTCCGGCGGCAGAATCTCAAAGAGGTGGCGGTACCGCGGCGACGGTTCCCGTCGGTCTATGTCGGTGTCAATGTTGCCACCCAGGACAATGCTGGCCTGGGCGGTGAACTCCAATGGCCCCCGGCTGAAGTGACCGGTCTGCATATAGTCCTTCAGGATGCTGATGGTGGCCTCCGGGTCGGTGAAACTGGTGCTGGCAATCTCGTCAAAGAAGACGACGTCTTTGTGGCCCAGAATGCCGATTTTCCGGGTGGCGATGTTGTAGAACAGCGTGGCGGGGGTGGCCTTGCCGCCGGATACGACGAAGGAGCGACTGGATGTGTTGCGAAACGTGTAGGTCTTTCCGGTCTCCCGGGGGCCCAATTCAATCAAGTTGTAGTTGGCTTCCACAAATGGTACCAGCCGCAGGAGCATCAGCCACCGCTCCCGCTCGCTCAACCGGTCGGGGTTGAAGCCGATGGACTGAATCAGGAGCGCAATCCAGACATCTGTATCAAACAGGCGGCGTTTTTCAATGTAATCGTCCAGGTCCAGGCGGGTGATCTGAAACGGGCGAAACTCCCGGATGAAGAAGGGGTAGATGCGGCCTTTGAGTTCGTAACGGGGCTGGTATTCTATTGTCATTGTGCCCCAGGCCCCACCCGCCAGAAGAACATCACCGTACTCGGCCAGCACCCGAGGGCTGATACGGACGAAGTTGTCCCCCAGCGCCGGGACCTCTGCCCAGTAGTGGTCCCGGGCCTGATCCAGCCGCACCTGCAACTGTCCCAGGAGGATGTATTCTCCCTTTTCTTTGATGCGGCTTTTGATTAACTCCCGGGCCTCGCTCCCGGCATAGTGCTCGGTGAGCAACCGGTCAATTCGTTGCTGACCGGGAACCGGGTTGCCCGGGTCCACATATCGGGCACACAGGTACTCCATAACGTAACGCGGGAACTCCTTATAGGCCTCATTCCAGCGGGTGAGGGGTTTCAGGACCACCCGGTCACTCAAATACTCCTGGGCCAGTGCGTCCGATTTCGCCGTCAGAGAGTTCTCCACGTTTCCTCCTGCTGCAGGTCATCCAGCCTGTTTGGGTTGTCTGGGGCTAAACCCCACGGGGCGCAAGATGAATCGTACGCTACAGAAGGTCATTCGGTCCATTTGGGTTGTCTCGGGCTGAACTCCACGCGGCGCAAGATAAATCTTGCGCTACAAAAGTCATCAGTCATCCAGCCCGTTGGGGTTGTCTCGGGCTGAACTCCGCGGGGCGCAAGATGAATCGTACGCTACAGAAGGTCATCCAGCCGGTCCAGGTCACCCAGGCTGAACTTCACCACGTCCCGGCGCGGTTGTACGCGGACCGAGGCGGTACGGGACAGGTGCTGGCGTTTCCCCTGAGCATCCTGGTACTCCAACTGAAGGCTGAGGTGCTCAGTTCCCGGCTCATCCGGTACATCCGAGCAGACGGGGGTGAAGCGGTACGAAACCCGAAGGCGCTCGCCAGGGGGTAGATTCCCTTCCTGGCGCGACTTCTCCCGGGCCGTGTTCACCCCGATTTCTAATGTGAAGGGGGCAGGGCGGTTGCCGGCGTTCACTATGGTGAACTCCACAACCGTCTCCTCGCCTTCCTGCACTGCCAGGGTGGAGGGGAAACCTTCCACCGTCAGTTTGACCACGGGGGTGACAGCGGGCCGCAGGACCGCGGCAGGGATCACCATTTCGGCCAGGCTCAGCCCACCGTGAGCGTATCGGTCGGGACGGGGGGTGCCCGGGCGGGAGAACCAGCGCCGCCCCACGGCGATGGTGAACCGTCCGTCGCTCAGGCGGGGATACTCAACGGTCAGAATGTCGTCATCCGCCAGGTCGTCAGGCCGGGTTGCCTGGCGGATGAAGCGGTAGTATACGGTGGGGCCGCGCCCCTCGCGCCGGGATTCGGCGTCCGAAACGGTGACTCCCTGGTCTGGCTCCAGTTCTACAAAGCCGTGATCGCTGGTGATGATGAGGGTGTCCTCCGGCTGGACCAGTCCGTCCAGAGTGGTCAAAATGTCTCCCAGCAGCGATTCCACCACTCTGTTCAGCGCCACCAGGTTGTCCCGGATCGCGTGGAGATTGTCGTCACTGATGTTGAAGACAAGGACGTTGTAGGGGAATTGCCGCTCCCGGTCCAGGCGACGCCAGGTCCGGTCTGACTCCATTTGAGAGTAGAAGCGGATTCGGTCCCGGTAGTCGTTCCCACTCAGGCCGAGGAGCCGGGCGGCCAGGACATGCTGGTCCTGGGTGGGGGTCCCCTGGTAATTCTGCCAGCCGTCGGGCGTCTTCCCGGCCAGCAGGCCGGTGCGGGCAATGCCAGTCCACGAGGGGAGAAGGCTCAGGTATGGCCGCTCCCACTCTATGGCGTATCGCTCCATGAGGCGCGGCTTCACCACCCGCTCCCAGGTATCATAGCGCATACCGTCAAAGACGACGATCCAGACGGAAGTGCCCGGGGATGGGCGGCGCGGACGGATCACGGTATCGCGCAGGATATGGATTGCCAGGCGCGAATGGCGCAGGTACCCCGGCCAGTCTGCCCGAATGTGACGGGCCAGTTCCCGGTCCAGACGGTCCAGGTACACCCGCACCGTTGCCCGCACCCGGTCCAGGAGAGGGAACAGGGTGTTCTCCAGCGCGGGTAGATGCCGGAGCGACTCCCCGGCCCGGGCGACGGCGTACTCCAGGTCGTACAGGCGCTGCTGGACGTACCAGTCCACCAGTCCGGTCAGGTCCGATGGGGGGTGATCTTCCCCCGTCAGGCGCTCAAAGATGAAAGAGAGTTCGTCCAGGAAGTGGGCGATGTGGGCCGCCCGGTTGGCGTAGCGGGTCTCTGGCCAGTGGGCCGTCATCGGGCGGTGGCGCAGAGCCAGCCGTCCCAGTTCCTCCGCATTGGAGACACGGATCAGCAGCCGCCGGGCCAGTCCGTAGGCAACGGCAGGGGTCTCCGCGCGGCTCAGGGCGGACAGGAGGGCGGAAGGGGTGGTTGCCCCCAGCAGTTCCAGCGCTTCTTCCAGTTCTGCTTCGTCCAGGGTCTCTTCCGCGCGGGTGATCAGCGCCTGGCGCCAGTGGGGGTCATCATCCCACATCCGCAGAGCGGCGTCCACCCAGGGCTCCAGAGGGCGCGGGTCAAAGGGGAGCAGAGGGCGGGTGACGGCGGCGATATGGGCAACGCGGTGCCGGGAGAGCAACCGGCGGAGATAGAGGTACCGCACCAGCCCTGAGGGTGGGGCCTCCAGCCAGGGTGAGAGGGTTTCAACGGAGGCCCAGAGCGCCTGGCGGACCTGCTCCTGCAACATCGCCAGTTCTTCTTCGTCCCACTCCTCCTGAATCAGCATTCGCAGATAGCGCGTCAGGGCCTGGTGGGGCTCAATGCTCCGGAAGACCAGGTCACCCACCGGGATCTTCGGGTGGCGGGCGTGGAGAACCAGCGCGCTCAGGGCGTGGGTATCCAGAGGGGTGTTGGGACCCAGGGCCCGCCGGAGGTCGGCGTGGGCCGCCAGCACGGCGCCCAGGTGGTCGGCCAGGAGAGGCTCAAAGCGGGTAATCGCTTCCTGGGGCCAGGTCTCCCGGGGGCGAAGGGCCTTCAGTACGCCGGATAGACTGAGGTCCAGCACCGCGTCGGCGCGGCGCACCACATCGTTCAGGTAACTGAGATCAATGGCCTGGGGGGATACCCAGGAGGGCGGCCGGGTAACCCATATCAGGTGAGGGGTGTCCGGCCCATAGCGGCCGTAGACTTTGCGGAAGGCCAGGTCGTTGCCGTCGTAGCGGAAGACAAGCCACCGCCGTCCCTCTACCTCCACGGTCTCTCCCAGCCCTAACAGTCCGGGCGGGTCCAGCACCAGCACCCGTTGGGCCTGGGCAGGCTGGCGGGCCAGTTGCCGTTCAAAGTATTCCCGAAGGGTGGAGAAACGGTCTAACTCCATAACTTATTCCAATTGTGCCCGGCAGGCCTCGGCCATTCTACGGGCGCGCTCGTAGGCCCATTCGGGCAAATCGTCCTGGGCGACGAAGGCGAACAGGGCCGCGGTCTCGCGATGCAGGCTCAGGGTGTAGCAGAAGATCATCCAGTTGTACGCTTTTTCGGAGGAGATGCCGCCCGATTCTCCTTTCAGGAAGGCGTGGATTTCCCGCAGGACCCGCCGGGCGCGCCGGGCCAGTTCGGTGTCGGAGATGTCGGTCTGCGCTCGGGCCCGCTCTTCAGCCAGCAGGCGGTCGTAGAGTTCTCCCCAGATGGCGCGGAACTGGTCGGGGGGCATCACGGCTTTGGTGGCCCGGAGTTGTTCCAGGGTGACGCCCGGCGGAACCGAAGGACGGGGGCGCTCCCGGCGGGCCGGCGCGCTGCGCGTTGTGGGCTCCAGCCGGGTGGCATCCGGGTGCTCCTCCAGCCACCGACGCCCCGCCTCGGTGATGCGCCAGATCCCACGAGCCGGTGAATCCATAAACCCTCGCTCTATCAAGTGATGTCGTGCCCAATATACGTAGTTTTTCCACCTAATATCGCCGGTCGTCAGGCGTTCGTGGTGCCAGTCCGGTATATTCTCTTTGTACATCTCACCGAAGAGACGGATAATGTCGCTTGAGCGTCCCTGTCCTCCTTCCAGAGTGGTCAACAGGCGAAGCAGGGGCACATAGTAATCTTCCGCCGTCTGAAAGATCACCGGAGACATAGTCCCTCCTATGTCAATTTTAATCGGCAGACCTCCACGATTTTCCGCACCTGGCGGTACTCCTCCGGGGGCACGCGGGATTCGTCCAGGTGGGGGAACAGGGCGACGGCTTCGGCGTACTGCTCCCGCTGGTAGCAGAAGCGAATCCATTCACACAGTTCCAGGTCGCCGGGGCGGCGGTCCAGGCTGCCCTCCAGGAAGCGGCGGATGACGCGCAATCGGGCCTGAGCGGCGACTTCCTCCCGGGCGGATTTGCGGCGCCGTTCTTCATCGGTGGGCACCCGCCAGCGCCCCGTCCGCTCGTCCCGCCAGAAGTTCTCTTCCAGAATCTGGTCCAGGGTTTTGGAGAGGGACACCTCCCGGGTGACCACCCGCCACTGAGGGATCAGGTCGCCAGTGGTCTGGGGCTCATTGCGCAGGACACCGGAGAGCCAGGCGATGGCGGAGGCCTCATCCCGGACAATCAGCCCCAGTCCACCCTCTATCACCGCTTCGCCCCGCAGGTACCACCGTCCGTCCACCTGCTTGAAATAGTGGGGGAGCAGTGCCTCCACTTCCGCCATAGAGAGCGTGACGGTGCCGTCCCGCAGCATCCCGTAGAGGGCGTGGTTCCAGAGGCCCTGGAGAGTGCGCTCCTGGGGCGGCGGGTTCTTCTCCAGGAAGGCGGCGATGGCTTCCACGATGCGGACCTCCTGCTGGTCGGCGTAGGACCGGCCATTGGGGGTAGGGACCTCGCCCGGGCGGGGCTTGCGCAGGTTGAGGACGATGTCTTTGTTGGTGACGCGTTCTATCCCCTTGGCGCCCCGGACACCTTTGAAGGACAGTTGTCCCTTGTCAAAGGAATTGATCTCCGCCAGTTCAAACCCGGCGGCCTCGGCGGCATCCAGGATGACCCGCCAGATGCGGTCGTCGGAGTTGTGGAAGACAACGGAGGCCCACCGGCCCGGTTTGAGGACGCGGTACATCTCCCGGAAGGCGTCGGTCATCAGCCGGGCGTAATCGGCGAGCGTGTTCTTGTCTTTTTGCTTGACGTGGACAACGGCTTCCTGCGACTGGTCGGTGAACTCGCCCAGCCATGCTTCCCAGATCAGGTTGCAATCGGCGTAGAAGATGTTGCTCCCGAAGGGCGGGTCTGTGAAGATGTAGTCAATCGTTGATTCTGGAACGGGAAGTTCGGTGGCCGATCCAGTGTGCACAATGGCAGGGAGGTTCTGGGTGCGGCAGAAAGCCATAATGGCTGCCTGACTCTTGCTTATCCAGAGTTGAAGTACATTTTCTTCGCGGGTAAGCGAACCTATATAGAGGGTTCCAGTCAGAGGATCACCCGCAAGGCTTGGGCGAAGCCGATTCAGTTTAGAGCACCGTTGTGCAATTGCAGTAAACGAGAACATCAATGCATGCTGGATGCGTCTATCAGGCACTTGCCTTATCTCGTCAAATAGCCTGGCCATACCTCGCAAGTTTCTGGCAGTGTAAAACTTACTGACATCCGTAATGCTTTGTTCGCGATGGACACCACGCCACATCTCGTAAGATTCATCAAATGGCGTGGTCGGGTACCAGTATGGAATCTCGGCGGCCTCAATCTCGGCGATGCGGCGTTTTTCCGCTTCGGTCGTGGGGTGCTCGGAGCGCTTCGGGCGGCATCCGCCGTGGCACTCGTAGTTGGTCACCACGGGCACGCTGCGCAGCCAGCGGGCCTCCCGTTTGGTCTGCTCCTTCCCGCATATCGGGCAGGTGAAGCGGGAGCGCATCTCACCACTTTCGCGGTCCACTGCCACGTCCCACAGGACCAGTTCCGCCCGGCAGCGGGCGCACTCCAGGACGTCGCTCCAGATGGTGTACTGGATGGTGGCAGGGCCGCCGCAGCGGTCGCAGGTGGTGCCGTATAGCCAGCCGAACTCCTCCTGAACGGCCGCGCGGATGCGCTCAAACTCCCGCCGGAGGGCCTCCACGTCCACGGGGGTGCAGTAGTTGTAGGCGATGTGGACGGCGGCGGGGGAGAGGTCGTTGAGGATGGCGTAGCGGGGGCCGGGACGGGCGTCAGGCACCAATTGCAGTGCCCCGGCAGGAGGATGGGCACACATCATCGCGGCCACCCCCGTCATTCCGGAGCCACAGAAGGGGTCCAGGATCAGGTCGCCGGGGTCAGTGTAGTGGAGGATGTAGGGGACGATGCCTTCCGGCGGGACTTTGGTGTGGTAGGAATGGGCGTTATAGATGGGGGTGGCCTTGGTGGCCTTGACCGGCGCGGCGAAGGGCGGGCGGCGGTAGTCGTCGCCGGCCGGGTCGTAGGGTCTGGCGTGGCGGGAGAGGAAGGAGGAGAGGTCATCAGATGTCATCGGGCGTTGCCTCAGTCAGGTTGTTCCACGCTCTGATTATCGCAGACTCAGCCGGATGGTCTTCTTATCCGGGTGCGCTTTTCTGGCCTCTTCCAGGGCCTGGCGCAGCAACTTTTCAAAATCCCGTACGGTGGCCGGGATTTCATCCTCCCCAA
>Ga0209227_1001644_pt1 | contig 17074 bp, 13 predicted proteins | sample YNPBryantNP2012_FD_185815 | JGI IMG/M metagenome (GOLD analysis project Ga0209227, IMG submission 185815) | Anoxygenic and chlorotrophic microbial mat microbial communities from Yellowstone National Park, USA - YNP Bryant NP 2012 (SPAdes)... ...
GGAGACCGCCGGTCAGCGCAGATCGCCCCTCACCCCAGCCCTCTCCTCGATGGGGAGAGGGTGTGCGCGCCCTCGTCTGCAAAAACGTGACGGACACCCATGTCAATGCGGCCCGTTGACAGCCAGGGCCGGCTCTGTTATACTAAAGCTGTCAGGAGGTGAGAGGTCCCGCCAGCGGGCCGCCCCTCTCCTGCGGAGGGATGGCAGAGTGGACGATTGCGGCGGTCTTGAAAACCGTTGACCGATGAGGTCCGGGGGTTCGAATCCCTCTCCCTCCGCCACAATCCACAGCCATAACTATTCAGGCCGGATTGAAATCGTCCTCTCTGGGCACTATGCCGGGTGTCGGCCTCCGCCGACATTCTCTCGTCTGCATCCTAAGAGAGGTCGGCGCAGGCCCAGGAAGGGTGACTTCAGCGCCCGAATAGTACCCACAGCCAATCTGGGAAGATGCCGGAGTGGACGATCGGGACCGCCTGCTAAGCGGTTGAGGGGGCCAAAAACCTCCTCCGAGGGTTCGAATCCCTCTCTTCCCGCCAGTGCCCCCGTAGCTCAGGGGATAGAGCGCAGCGCTGCGGACGCTGAGGCCACAGGTTCAAGTCCTGTCGGGGGTGCCAGAATACGCGACGGGCCACCGTTTGGATGGCTCGTTTTTTATGGGGTTGCCCCCACCACCTCCGTGAGCGTATCGCGTTGGGGACGGTACGGCTCTGGAGTCGAGACTTTAGCCGTTTCGTGCCCGCAAGACCCGCCTGAAGGCCCGACTCCAGCGCGCATATTGGGGAGACTGCTTTGACCTGGCGATTGTGCTCTAAACGGCGGGAGGGCAGGCAGTCAGGCCCGCAAGAGTTAGACCCCGTGAACACGATCGTGAACCGCCTATTCCGGCGCTGGCCGGGAACGTTCTGGGTAGTGCTGGCTACCCTGCCGGCTCTGGTTCCTTTGTTGCGCCCCGGCCTGATCCGCGCTATGGATGCTTACGTTCACGCCTTTCGCCTGGCCGAGTTCCACCGGGTGATCCAGGCCGGCTCACCAGTGCCCCGCTGGGCGCCGAACTTTGGCTATGGCTACGGCGATGCCGTCTTTAACTTCTATGCCCCCCTCACCTATTACCTGGCCGAGGTGTTTCACCTCCTGGGCCTGGGCCTCATCCCCAGCCTCAAGGCTGTCTGGGCCGTGGCGGTTTTGCTGGCAGCGGTGGCGATGTATGCCTGGGCGCGGGAGCTATTTGGACGGGAGCTGGTCGCGGCATCAGTGGTCGCGGCCGTCGCCTATGTCTATTTCCCGTACTTTCTGGTCAACCTGTACGAGCGTGGGGCGCTGGCGGAAGCCCTGGCGCTGGCCATCGCGCCCCTGGCAGCATGGGCGGTGGGCCGGTTGGGTGCGGAACGACGCCTGGCCTATGTGCCGGTCGCCGGGCTGACCTGGGCAGCCCTGTTATTGGCCCACAATATCGCCGCGCTGCTGTTCGCGCCGGCACTGGTGGGCTATGCCCTGGCGCTCCTGGTGAGAGATGCGCGCTCCCAGGAGAGGCTCAGCAGATGGAAAAAGTCGCTCGCTGGCGCGAGACTGTCCAGGAGCACGACTCTCCATCGGCTGAAGCTGTCCGTTTTTTCGGACCGGTGGGGGGCCTTCTGGTTGCTGGTCCTGGCCGGGCTACTCTCTCTGGCCCTGACAGCCTTCTACTGGCTCCCGGCCTGGGTCGAACTGCCACTGGTCTCGGCAGAACGCCTGACCAGCCAGGAGTTCGATCCGCGCACGATGCTCGTGCCGTTGGCCAGGCTGGTGCAAACCGGGCCAGTCTATGATTATGCCCAGAAGAATCTGGGTCTGTTGCCGTCACTGCTGGCATTGGCCGGGCTGGTGACCCTGCCCTGGCTCACGCGCGCCCCTCGCGGCCTCCTGGTCACCCTGGCCGGACTGGCCGGCGGGCAATTGTGGCTCATGACTGACCTGGCCCGGCCCCTGTGGAATGCCGTGGGCCTGGTCTCGCATCTCTGGCCCTGGCGTTTCCTGGCCGGTGTGGGCCTGTGTATGGCCCCACTCATCGGCGCCCTGGTATGTCACCCGTTTGCGGGGCGGAAAGGGGTTGCGGGACTGCTCGCCGCAGCCATCGCCCTGGTCTTGATCTGGTCAGCAACCGCCGATTTGCCCGCCGGTCACTGGCACTTGACCGATGCTGAACTGGAGGTGGCCGGGGTACACCGCCAGGAGTTCCTGTCCGGCCACATGGGGACCAGCATCTCGTCTGAATACGTGCCCATCTGGGTTCAACGTCAGCCAGGCGCGATCCCACGTCAACCGTTGTCCGCTGCCGAACGTGGCATTGACCCGGCCGTCTCGCCGCCGACGGTGCAGGTGGTGGAGCATACGCCGTTCACCTTGCATCTGACGACCAGGGGGGAGGCAGCCGGCCCGGTGGTCTTGCACGCCTTTTATTATCCCACCCAGCAGGCGACGGTGGACGGCCAGCCAGTCGCGGTGCGATCGGTGGGACCATTGGGGCTGGTGGCTGTGGATGTGCCGGCCGGCGAGCATCAGCTTACCCTGCGCCAGGCCGATACACCCATAAGGCAGGTCGGCAACGTCATTTCCCTCCTGGCCGTGGTGGCGTTGGCCGGGCTGGGCCTGGGAATCGCCCGCTGGCGCGGCCTGGCCGCCCTGGTTGTGCCGGCCGCGCTGATCGTGACCCTCTTTTCCCTCCCCGCCCTCCTCGCCGCGCCGGCCTCTCCCGTGCAGCCCCTGGCCGCTGATTTTGGCCCGGCTCTGCGCCTGGTAGGCTATCGCCTGGACAGCGAGGCCAACCTCACCCTCTATTGGCAGGCGCGTGGTCCCATCACCGAAACCCTCCGCGTGGCCCTGGGCTGGCAGGGAAGCGAGACAGTCTATGGCTACCGGGAGGGTCCCCCGGTGCACGGCACGGCCCCGTTCACCACCTGGGAGGTGGGAGAGATCGTCCCAGACCCCTGGACGGTGGCATTGCCGTCCCAGGCCCCGCCCGGCGAGTATCGGCTCCTGCTGGCCGTACTTACCCCGGCTGGCACGCCCCTGGGCCTCGTGCCGCTGACCACCCAGACCGTGACGCGCCCGGCCGCCTGGCCGGTCGAGCCGTCATTCCAACAGCCCCGGGACATCGTGCTGGGCGACGAGACCGGCCAGATCACCCTGGCCGGGTTTGACCTGGGGCCGTGGGCGCAGGCAGGGGCCACCTCGCCGGTCCAGCCCGGCCAATCCCTGGCTGTGACCCTGGGCTGGCGAGCCAGAGGGATCATCCGCGACGATTACAGCGTGGCCCTGACCCTCCGCGACGGCCGGGGAAAGATCCATGCCCAACGTGATTTCCTGCCCGTGCTCGATCTGCCGCCCACCACCCAGTGGCCAGCCGATCAACTGGTCACGCGCCACTATGCCTTGCCGGTCCCAGCCGACCTGGGGCCGGGGGCCTATGAGCTATGCCTGTCGCTCTATGATGGGTTGACCGGCCGCCGGTTGCTGGATGCCACCGGCGTCGCTGATGTGCCTCTGGCCCGGGTCAAAATCCCGTATCCCCACCAGGCCGCGCCAGCGCACCCGGCCGAGGTGCGGCTGGACGACCGGATCGCCCTCAGCGGGTATGACGTGCACCCGGAGCCGCTGCGCATCGGCCCGAACGCGGATGAGAACCTGTATCTGACCCTATACTGGCGGTGTCTGGCCCCGGTTGACGCCTCGTACACCGTGTCGGCCCAGGTCCTGGGGCCGGATGGGGTGCTCTGGGGACAAGAGGACTTTGAGCCAGTCGGGGGCACGTATCTGACCAGCGACTGGGGGGTGGGCGAGGTGATCCCCGACACCTACCGCATTGTCATCTGGGCGGGCGCGCCGCCGGGCGAATATCGCCTGGTCGTGAACATGTACGACAAGGCCACCGGGGCCACTGTACCGCCCGGTGGCGTCCGGGTAACCGTGGGCACGTTGACCGTATTAAAGCCGTAACTGCTCACCCTGGTCGCCAGATCAGACAGGATTTTTCGCCCTGGAGCGAGTGGGACAATCGGCCTGGAGAGCAATCATATCCTGTAAATCCTGTCCTAATCCGGGTAGCCTGGGCAGTTAAAGCCATCATGATCGAAACCGGAGCGTAAGTCATGACTCAACAACTCATCGTTATCGGCGGCGTGGCGGCCGGCATGAGTGCGGCCGCCAGGGCCAGGCGCATCAACCCGAACCTGACCGTCTTTGTCTACGAGCAAGGCCCTCATATCTCCTACGGAGCCTGCGGGCTGCCCTACCTCATCGCCGGGGACATCGCCGACTATCGCGCCCTCATCGCCCGTACCCCGGAGCAGATGGCCAGGCAGGGGGTGACCGTCTACCTCCACCACCAGGTCACGACGCTTGACCCCGTGGCCCGGACCGTGACCGTGCGCGACCGGCAGGCGGGCCGCACGTTCGAGCAACGATACGATGCCCTGGTCATCGCCACCGGCGCGAGTCCCGTCCTGCCTCCCCTGCCCGGCCTGGAGCTACCCGGCGTCTTTGCCCTGCGCTCGTTGGAGGAGGGTCTGGCCCTCCAACGTTTCATCGCGGCCCACCAACCCCGGCGTGCCATCATCCTGGGTGGCGGATATATCGGCGTGGAGATGGCGGAGACATTCCGCCGGCTGGGGCTGGCAGTACAGATGATCATCCGCTCCGGCCAGGTGCTGCGCCCCGTCCTCGACGATGACGTGCGCGCCCTGGTGGAACAGGAACTGACCCGCCAGGGGGTGGAGATAATCGCTGATGAGCCGGTGGCCTTTGAGGGTCGGGACCGTCTGGAGCGCGTCGTCACCAGGGACGGGGTCTATCCAGGCGACATCGCCCTGTTGAGCATCGGGGTGCGACCCAATGTGACGCTGGCCCAGGCGGCCGGCGTAACCCTGGGGCCGACCGGGGCCATCGCCACGGACGACCATATGCGCACCAACCTGCCAGCCGTCTATGCCGCCGGGGACTGTGCCGAGGCGTTTCATATCGTCAGCGGCCGGCCAGCATACGTCCCTCTGGGCAGCACGGCCAACAAACAGGGCCGCGTGGCCGGGACCAACGCCGCTGGCGGGGAGGCCACCTTTGGCGGGATCGTAGGGACCACGGTGCTGCGTGCCTTCGACCTGGCGGTAGCCCGTACCGGGCTGACCACCGCCCAGGCCCAGGCCCTGGGCTACACCGTGCAAACGACGCTGATCGAGGCCACCAACCTGGCGCACTATTTCCCCGGTGCCACCCCGATCCACGTGAAGCTGGTGGTAGATGATGCGACAGGCCGGCTCCTGGGGGGGCAGATCGTCGGCGGCGAGGGGGTGGCCAAACGCATAGATGTCCTGGCTACTGCGCTCCACCATCGCCTGACCGTGGCCGACCTGCAACAACTTGATTTGAGCTACGCGCCACCCTTTGCGCCAGTATGGGACCCCCTCCTGGTGGCCGCCAACGTGGCTGCGAAATAGGGGAACCATGCCTCGCCCGGTGTCCTCCACCAACCAGTTGTCCATCCTGTGGCGTTGTTACAGCTATCTGCATCCCTACCGGCGGTTGATCATCCTGGCCTATGTGGCCTTGCTGGTCATCAACGCCTTGAACGCGGCCATCCCCCAGTTCATCCGGGGAATCGTGGACCAGGGGATCGGTGATCAGGATATCCCGTTTCTGGGTGGCGCAGTGCTGGCCTTGCTGGCGCTGACCCTTTGCAAGGGACTGCTCTCCTTCGTCCAGGGCCGCTGGATCGAGCAGGCGGCCCAGGGCGTGGCCTATGACCTGCGCAACGCTATCCATCGGCGGCTCGCGGCTCTCTCTTTCTCCTACCACGACCGGGCCGAGACCGGTCAGCTCCTCTCCCGGGCCATCGAAGATGTGGAACGCATCCGCTTCCTCACCGGCCGGGCCACCTTCCGCCTCCTCGATGGGACCGTGCTCCTGCTGGGCACGGCCCTGATGCTCACCTGGATGAACCCCCAACTGGCGATCCTGGCCCTGTTGACCGCGCCGGTGCTGGGCCTGTGCACCCTCAACTTTGCCCGGCAGTTCCGGCCCCTGTCTCTGGCCACCCAGCAACAACTGGGCGTGCTGACGACGCGACTGGAGCAGAACCTGCGCGGGGCGCGCATCGTGAAAGCCTTTGCCCAGGAGGAGGCCGAGATCGCCCGGTTCGAGGCCGAGAACGCCCGCTGGTTCGACCTGGCGGCCCGGGGTGCCCGGCTCCAGGCGATCAATACGCCGCTCCTGGTCCTCATCGCCAACGCCGGGCTGGTGTTCATCATCTGGTACGGGGGCCTGCTGGTGATGCGCGGCGCGCTGACCCTGGGTGAGCTGGTGGCCTTCACCACCTACCTGGGTCTGCTGGCCCAACCAGTCCGCCTCATGGGCATGATCACCCCGGTGCTGGCCATGGCTGTGGCCTCCGGCGAACGCATCTTTGAGATCCTGGATGCCCAGTCCGAGGTCCAGGAAGCCCCGGCTGCCCGGCCCCTGCCGCCGGTGCGCGGCCACGTGCGCTTTGAGCACGTCTCCTTTGCCTATTTTGGCCGCCATCAGGTCCTGGATGACGTCTCCTTCGAGGCGTTGCCCGGCCAGATCATCGCCCTGCTGGGGGCCACCGGCTCCGGCAAATCCACCATCATCAACCTGATCCCGCGCTTCTATGACCCCACCGCCGGCCGCATCACCCTAGACGGCTACGATATTCGCCAGGTGACCCTCAGCTCCCTGCGAGATCAGATCGGCATTGTCCTGCAAGAGACCACATTGTTCGCCGCCACGATCCGGGAGAACATCGCCTTTGGTTGCCCTGCTGCCGACGAGGAGGCCATCATCGCGGCCGCCCGTGCCGCCCAGTGTCACGAGTTCATCATGGAGATGCCCGGTGGCTATGAGGCCCGGGTGGGGGAGCGGGGCGTCACCCTCTCCGGTGGGCAGAAGCAACGCCTCGCCATCGCCCGGGCCTTGCTCAAGAACCCCCGCATCCTCATCCTGGACGATGCCCTCTCCAGCGTGGATACTGAGACGGAACGGTTGATCCAGACGGCCCTGGAGCGGCTCATGGAGGGCCGCACTTCCTTTGTCATCGCTCAACGCTTAAGCACGGTACGTCGGGCCGACCTGATCCTGGTGCTGGATAAAGGCCGGATCGTCGCCCAGGGCACGCACCAGGAGTTGTTGAACACGTCGGGCCTGTACGCCGAGATCTATTACCGGCAGTTGGAGGCCAGATGAGCTTTACTATCGGCACGAGCAGCGCTGGCATGGGGCCGGGCCAGATGGTCCGCAGCTTTGGCGAGGAGATAGAGGGCCGGGCCTTTGACCGGCGCATCGCCCTGCGGCTATTGGGCTTTTTGCGGCCGCACTGGCGGCGCATGGCCGTGGCTGGCGGGCTGATGCTGGTGGCCACGGCCCTGAGCCTGGTGGCCCCCTACCTGATCAAGGTGGCGATTGACCAGTACATCGCCCCCAGCGACGAGGCCGGCCTGGTCGGGGTGGCCCTCCTCACGGCCGGGGCCTTCCTGGGCCTGTTCCTGGCCTCGGCCGGGCAACAGTATCTGCTGGGTTGGGTGGGGCAGCGGGTGCTGGCGACCCTGCGCGCCCAACTGTTCCGCCATCTGCAAGACCTGTCGCTGAGCTACCACGATACCCATATCGTTGGCGTGACCATCTCCCGCGTCATCAACGATGTGGCGGTGATCAACGAACTGCTGTCCCAGGGTTTGCTCACCATCGTCGGCGACACGCTGGTGCTGGTGGGCATTGTGGTCGTGATGCTGGCCCTGAGTCCCCGGCTGGCCCTGCTCACCTTCAGTGTGCTGCCCCTGATGGCCCTGGCGACATGGCTTTTTGCCCGACGCGCCCAGGTGGCCTTTCGCCAGACGCGGGTACGGATCGCCGCCGTGGTGGGTGATCTGGCCGAGGACATCGCCGGGATGCGGGTGATCCAGGCCTTTGCTCAGGAGGGAGCGATCCAGGAACGATTCGACGCCGTGAATCGGGCCAACCGTGATGCCAACGTGGCCGCCATGTCGTTATCCCTGGCCTTCCTGCCGGCCGTCGAGTTCCTGGGGATGCTGGCAACCGGGATCGTGCTGTGGTTCGGGGGGCTGGCCGTGGCCCGTGGTGAGCTGACCCTGGGCGTGGTGGTGGCGTTCCTGGCTTACGTGAGTCGGTTCTTCCAGCCCATTCAGGAACTGAGCCGCATCTATACCACCATGCAGGCGGCGATGGCCGGCGGTGAGCGAGTGCTGGCCCTGCTGGACACGCCACCCCAGGTGGCAGACCAGCCAGACGCCATCGAGATGCCGCCCATCGTGGGGCAGGTGGTGTTGCGCAACGTGACCTTTTCCTATCACGGCGGTGAGACGGTCGGCGCGGCCGTGCGCGACGTGAACCTGGTCATCGCGCCGGGGCAGACGGTGGCCCTGGTGGGACCGACCGGCGCGGGCAAGACCACCATCGCCAACCTGGTGGCGCGCTTTTATGAGGTGACCAGCGGGGCGGTGCTCATTGATGGTATAGATGTGCGGCAGGTAACGCAGCGTTCACTGCGCCGACAGATGGGCCTGGTCCCTCAGGACCCGTTCCTGTTCGCCGGGACTATTGCCGACAATATCCGTTTCGGGCGGCCGGACGCGCCAGATAGCGCGGTGACGGAGGCGGCGCGCGTCGCCAATGCCCATGATTTCATCATGGCCCTGCCAGATGGTTATGATACGCGGGTGCTGGAGGGTGGGGTCAACCTGTCCGTGGGCCAACGTCAGCTCATCTGCATCGCCCGGGCCGTGCTGGCCGACCCACGCATCCTGATCCTGGACGAGGCCACATCCAGCGTGGATACGGTGACGGAGGCATTGATCCAGGAGGCGTTGGAGCGGCTGCTGGCCGGGCGCACGGCCATCGTCATCGCTCACCGGCTCGGCACCGTGCGCCACGCCGACCTGATCTGCGTTCTGGAGGGCGGGCGCATCGTCGAGCGGGGTCGCCACGAGGAGTTGCTGGCCCAGGGCGGGTTGTATCGGACTTTATACGAACAACAGTTCGTGGCGGCCGGGGGCTAACCTCCTGCCATACCGACTGAAGGGGCCAGGCACCACCTCGCCCGCCGTTGGCCTCACCCCTTACCATAGCCCGGTTGCCCCTCGCGGCCCTGCTTCCATCGGTTTAATTGCCGGGTAGGGGCCTCCTCCTGACATCCGTGCATAACTTCTGTCAGGGAGGGAACAAGGAGAAAGCCTCCCCGCACCGCACCGCGTAGCGGCGAAGGGACGCAAAATGGATTCATCATCACGGCATACTTTACCTCGAAGGTGGAACGGAGAAAAGCGATATGGAAAGCCAACTGACGACAGCAGTAACCACCCCTATCTTTCGGGCCGTGCCTTATTTGACGCGCTTCCCTAGCCGGCGTTTCTGGGTTGACTATGACGCAGAGGCCGACGTGCTGTACATCAGTCTCGAACGCCCTCAAAGGGCGACCGATAGTGAGATGACCGACGACGGCGTGCTACTGCGTTACCGGGATCAGCGGCTGGTCGGCGTGACAATTTTGGATGCTTCGCGGCGGATAGAGTGTTCATCTGTGTCAACTTGAGCAGCAGGTTGTGCCGGTTGCGGCGGGTAGGACGGCGCTGCCATGCCCGACTGACAGTTCGTCGTATATAGAGCGGGGCAACTTATCGCCCAGAGAACGGAACGGAAGGAGATGAGGCCGGTCACCAAACCCCAACCCCCAAATCCGTAAACCTCAACCCTCCCGCAGGTTCCGAACCTGCGGGAGGGTTGGGCAACATTGTGGACGGTGCTGGGCGAGACGAATCGGCTCTACCTGCCGCTGGTCTTCAAGGGCTACTAAAGACCTCTCCTCCGCTGGCCGGGGGTCTGTGACCCCCGGCCAGGGCCTTCGAGTCACAGACTCGCCGGGGGTCTGTGCCCCCCGGCCAGGGCCTTCGAGTCACAGACCCGCCGGGGGTCTGTGACCCCCGGCCAGGGCCGTCGGGTCACAGACCCGGCGGGAGTCTGGATGCCCCCGCGCAGGCAGGCGACCGGCGTCGCAGACGCTCTCCCAGGATTGCCAGCCCACTCAGTATAAACTGCCCCGGTCCCGCGACCAGGGCGGTTTGTTGTGCCCGGCGCAGCCCGCTATCCGGGCCAGATTGCCAAAGGCCGCCAGCTGTGGTATCATACAGACGTTGCCCAGGCCCGGCCAACTTTTCCCCGCCGAGACGGAACCGGGCTTGTCACCTTTTACGTAACCCAGCTCGCGGAGGCCGCTCATGTCCCTCTCCCTCGGTCTGGTGGGCCTGCCCAACGCCGGCAAGTCCACCCTGTTCAATGCCCTGACCCGGGCCGGCGCCCCGGTCGCCAGTTACCCGTTCACTACTATTGACCCTAACGTGGGCATGGTGGTGGTGCCGGATAAACGCCTGGACCGCATCGCCCAGATCGTGCAACCGGAGCGCGTGGTCTACACGGCCATCGAGTTCATTGACATCGCCGGGCTGGTCAAGGGGGCCAGCCACGGCGAGGGCCTGGGCAACCAGTTCCTGGGCCACATCCGCAACGTGGATGCCGTGGTGATGGTCGTGCGGTGCTTTGCCAACCCAGACGTGCCGCATATCTACGGTCGCGTGGACCCGGTCCGCGACATCGAGGTGTTGGATACGGAGCTATGCCTGGCGGATCTGGCGGCTGTGGAACGGCGTCTGGAGAAGGTCAAGCCACCAGCCCGGGCCGGGGACAGGGAGGCTCAGGCCGAACTGCGGGTGTTGGAACGGGTCCAGACCGACCTGAACGCCGGGAGACCGGTGCGCTGGCAGGGCCTATCGCCGGATGAGACGGCCCATCTCGCCGCCGTCGCCCTGGTCTCCGCCAGGCCGGTGCTTTACGTGGCGAACGTGGGCGAGGATACCCCCCGTGATGACCCGGCCGCGATGGCTGTGGAGGAGTATGCCCGCGCCCACGGCGCCGAGGCCGTGCGCGTCTGCGCCCAACTTGAGATGGAGCTGACAGAGCTGGATGCGGCCGAGGCGGCCGAGTATCGTGCGGACCTGTTGGGCGAACATGAGGGGGGGCTGGAGCGCGTTATCGCCGCTTCCTATCGCCTGCTAGACCTGGTAACCTTCTTTACGGCCACCGGCGAGAAGGTCTGTCGGGCCTGGACCATCCGGCGTGGCACCAAAGCACCCCAGGCCGCCGGCCAGGTCCACACAGACATGGAACGCGGTTTCATCCGGGCCGAGGTGGTGGCCTTTGCCGATCTGGACGCGGCTGGCAGCTTTGCTGCCCTGCGCGAACGCGGGCTATTGCGGTTGGAAGGTCGGGATTACATAGTCCGGGACGGCGACGTGATCCACTTCCGGTTCGCGACGTAGCGGCAGGACGACCCCCTCGTGCCCACGCTCTGCGTGGGCACGCCGCTCCGCGTGGGCACGCTGCCGCCGGTTTCGCACCCACGCAGAGCGTGGGTGCGAGCAAGAGGGCTCCCTACGGTCGCCGCCGGAGCGCAGTTCATGAGGTCTGAGACCCGACATTGAGAAATATAGGTCTGTTCATCGCAATCATATGCACGGTGAGCCTGCTGGGGGCGGTCGTGGTGACTGCTCTCTACTGGTGGGTGGATCGGGAGGGAACGCGGGAAGAGATCACGCCGGCTGATTGCCTCATTGTGTTGGGAAGCATGGTCTGGCCGGGGGAGCAACCCAGCCCCAGCCTGCGGGCCAGGGTGGAGCGGGCCATCGCCCTCTATCAGGCCGGCCAGGCCCCGGCGGTGATCCTGTGCGGTGGGGAGGGGACCTATCCCCCGGCCGAGGCCGAGGTGATGCGGCGGCTCATGATCATGGCTGGTGTGCCGGCCGGGGCCCTGTTCCTGGACAGCACTTCCCATTCTACCGTGGAAAACTTGTGGAACGCCCGGGCTATTATGCAGGCCCGTGGCTGGCGCACGGCGTTAGTGGTGAGCGATCCCTTTCACCTGCCCCGGGCCAGCCTCATGGCCCGCGATATGGGTATTGTGGCCCGGCCGGCCCCGGCCCTGGACAGCCCGGCCTACACCCGGCCCGGTGAACGCACCAGATACACCCTGCGCGAGGCCCTGGCCCTGATCTGGTACTGGGTATTGGAGCGACCGGCTGTGCGCCGGACGCGCTAACTCCCTTCGCCCGATGCAAGACCCCGGGCCTGTTGTTGCAGAGCCTGGACCACGTCTCCCGGTGAGACAAAACCCAAAGTCACCAACAGCTCGCCCAACCGGGGCCGTTGTCCCAGCTTTCGCAGCTCGGCCTGCACCGCCAACACCGCTTCCAGGGCCGAGGGGGAAAGTACACCGGCCGCCACCAGCAATTCCCCCAACAATGCCTGCTGGCCCGGCATCAGTTTGACCCGCACGACCTCGGCCAGCATGGAGAAATCACGGGGGGCACGCAGCAGATGAACGTCCGGTTCACTCAGCGATTCCACACACGAAAAGAGCACCACCTTGCGCTGGCCCAGTTCCGGGACATGAGCCAGCGCTGTCAGTGTAGCCGCCCGCCCTCCGAATAGCCCCACATCCACCAGCACCAGGGCCACATCCTCATCGCTGGCGAGCACCGGGCGACCCTCTGCCAGCGAGGGGACGCTGACGCACGAAAAACCCTGCTCCGCCAGGATATCCGTCAGGATATCACAGATCATGCGCCGATTCTCCACGATGAGAATGACCGCTTTGTCCTCATCCACTATGCCTCTCCTTCGAGAGATGGTCGGTTAGCGTAACTCCCGTATCCTCCCGCAGGTTAGAAACCCTCTAACCTGCGGGCGGGTAAGCAGTTACCCGGTTAGCTCCTCAAAACGCAGGCGCACCTGGCCCAGGGTAATAACATCACCAGGGCAAAGCAAAGTGGGTCTGACGATACGAGTCTCGTTCAGGACCGTACCGTTGCGGCTGCCCTGGTCGTCCAGCCACCAGCGCCCGGCGCGCCAGGAGAGGGTAGCATGGGTGGCCGAGACACCCGGGTCCGGCAGGCAGATGTCATTGTCTGCCGTGCGGCCCAGGGTCATCACAGCACGCGCGGTGAGGGGCAGACGCTGGCCCACGGCCAGACCGGCAGCCCCGCCATCGAGCACCACGAGCCAGGCCCGCTCCGCCCGGCTGCCCCTGTCCAGGTCACGCCAGACCAGGCCGAGCACCAGGGCCAGGAAGCCGTATAGCACGGCCAGGGTGATAATATGCAACCCAAAAATGACCAGGGGCAGATCGCTAACCATCCCCACTCCCCTCATCCTGTATCCTGAACACCAGCTCTAGCCCCCCGAATGAGAGCCGGTCACCGGGGGCCAGAACGGCCTCCTCGACAGGCCGGCCGTTGACGAACGTGCCATTGGCGCTGTCCAGGTCAAAGATCACAAATCTGCCGCGTCGCCGCCGGATCTGAGCGTGATGCCGCGAGACCCGGGGGTCGTCCAGGATGATATCGTTACCCCGCGCGCGGCCAATGTCCACGGTGACGCGGGTCAGGGGATAGATGAGGCTCCCATCGGGCGTGCTCAGGCTGCCGGGTATCGGGCTGGACAGGGTGGCGGACACGGCCGGTAACGGTTGCGTACCCTCTATCACCGGCGGCGACTCGGCCGCGGCCAATTGAGTGATCACCCGCACCTCATGGCGCCGCACATCCCGGCCAGGGTTGATCCGCACGTGCGGTCGGGACAGGAACGTCCAGCCGGCGGCCAGAGCCTGCTCCACCAGATGCTCACCCAGATCGGTTTCCAGGGTAGCGGTCAGGGTTGCCAGGGATTGATAATCCTGGGGATGCAAAAAGACCCAATACTGGTTGGGGACCAGCGTGCGCCGGCCATCAATTACCCGTCCATCTTCCATCGCCTGTTCCAGCCGCCGGGCGATGCTCACCGGTTGAAGCGAGGCCCTGGTCAGTCGGGCGAACCCCTGCTCCAGCCATGAGCTGATAGCATCTTCCAGCCTGCGCCATGTCTTCATAACGCCTCCCGGCCCCCAGACGAGAAGGTCGAGGCTTTGACGCCCATCATAAAGCTCCTGCCAGTAACTTGTATACTGGACTCGAACCTTAACAACCTCGAATAGCTGCCTACCCTCCCGCAGGTTTGGGCGCAATGACTGGACCAGACGCCGCAGGCGCGCCCAAATGACCGGCTGCATCGGTTGCCTTTCTAACCTGCGGGAGGGTTCAGGGTGGGCAGTTACTCCTGCAGCCGATGTTCTTTGAGCCTTACCGGGCAGACAACACGATCAGGGTTATATCATCAACCTGCTCCATGTCGCCCGCGAACCGCCGCACGGCCTGGAGCACGGTCTCAAGCAGGGTGTGGGGGTCATGCACATGAGCGACCTGCTGGCAGGTATCCAGTAGCCGGTCAAAACCAAATAGCTCCGCCCGGCTGTTCATGGCCTCCACCACCCCATCGGTATACAAGAGCAGGCGGTCACCGGGTTGCAGTTCATGGCTACTTTCAGCATAAACGACATCGCTGATGAGGCCCAGGGGCAGGGCCGCCGGTGGCTCAATGTATCGCGCCAGGCCCTGGCGCAGGAGTACCGGCCACAGGTGGCCGGCGTTGCCCAGGGTCAGGCGGTGAGCCTGCGGTTCCACGGCCGCGTAAAGCAGCGATACAAAATGGCCCCGGGGCATATCCCGGCAGAGCCAGTGATTGGCCTTGCGCAGCACCGGGCCTGGTTGCTCATGATCCTCGACCCCGGCACGCAATATCCCCAGGGACACGGCCATGATCAGGGCGGCCGGGATGCTCTTGCCGCTCACGTCGCCGATCAGGATGCCCAGCCGGTGGTCGTCTAGCGAGATAAAATCATAAAAGTCGCCGCCGGTCTCCCGGGCCGGCAGACACAAGGCCGCGATCTCCAGGCCCGGCACCGTGGGCACTTGTTGAGGAAAGAACGCCTGTTGGATGTCTCGGGCAATCGCCAACTCCTGTTCCATACGGCGTTTATCCTCTGTCTCTCGGACTAACTGAGCGATGGTGATGGCCGCTGCCACCTGGTCCGCCAGCGTGGTCAGGAGTTTGCGATCCTCATCCCCGTAAGGTGCACCAGAGAGCTTGGGTCCCAAACCCAGCACCCCTTCCAGGACGTATTGCCCCCGGCCGGGAGAACGATGCACCAGCGGCACCAGGAGTATGGTCTCCAAAGCGGCAAAAGGGTCTTCCGGCGGGGCATCCACCGGCCGGCCCTGACGCAAGGCCGTCGCCAACGCCGGCGCAAGGGATACAGTCGTGGTCGGTGGGGCCTCCCGGCCCTGAATCTCTGCCAGGGTCAGTGTATCCGGGGCCTCGGCCAGCCAGACAACCCCATGAGCCACATGCATGGTCTCACGGACCTGGGCTACGAGCTGACGCAACAATTCGGTCAGGTCAATGATAGTCCGGGCCGACTCGGCGAAGCGCAGCAGAGAGCGCTGATAATCATACCGCTCGCGGTAGAAGGTGCGATCAATGAGGGTTTGGAGTTGATTGCGCAGGGGCATGAACAGGGCGGCGATGATCAGGGTGCTGATGATGACTGAAAGATCCGTCGTCTCGCCGAGGATGAGCTGGAACAGCCGCTGTAAGCCGGTGACAAAGAGGAAATACAGCCCCAGGAATATCACGGTCAGGGCAAAATACAACACGCTGCGCCGGACCAGGAGGTTGATCTCAAAGAGACCGTGGCGGAACACCGCATAGCTCACGACCAGGGGAAACAGAGCCGTGCCCAGGGTAGGCAACTCTGGCCCGACAGGTGGCGCACGACGCGCCGCCGCCAGGAGCATCCAGACCACCATAGGGCCAAAAGCCAGCAGACCACCGCCCAGAACGATCCCCACGGGCCGCCTGTCCGCGCTCCCCCAAAACTGTACCAGGTTCATCGTCAGGGCCAACAACCAGGCCAGAGTAAAGAGGCCGATCAGCAGGAAAGAGGCACGCCAGGCCACAGCATACCAGGTTGGATCATCCAGGGTCCAGTTGGCAAACCCGGCCACCGCCAGGGCCGGCACATACGGCAGCCAGGCCAGGCCCCGCCAGCGCCGGACTGGCTGCCACTCCCGTGGAAAGATCAAGGCCAGGTGCAAAAGGGTCGCCCCGGCCAGCGGCAACGCCATCAACCACAGGTGGACCAGAGCCTGGCTGCTGATCACGTCAAAGAGCAGGATCAGGCTGAGGGCGGTCGTTGCACAAAAGAGCAAAAAGACCCGCGTCGGCCAGGCATCAGGCCGCACAGAATAGATCACGGCCCCCACAACCAGATAAAAGACGCCCAGGGTGTAGGGCAGAAAAAAGAGGAGAAAGAACAATTCCAGGCTGAGTTGGGTGATCGGCAAGGCCACATATGTGATCCGGCCATCTTCGTGTTGCACGGTATAGACAGCCGTTTGACCGCGTCTCATGGCGCGCAGGATCGTCTGCACATCGGCCGGTGTGCGCACTGGCATACCATTGACAGCCAGGACGCGGTCTGGATGATGCAGGCCCGTAGTGTCACTCACCTGGGCCCCCAGGCTGCTGACCACCAGGTTCGGCTCGGCGAAAAAGCCGGGAAAGGGTTCCTGCCGCCAGTGTGCCGCCAGCACAAAACTGACGAACGCCGTTAGCCCCGTCAGCACGATCACCCCCAGGAAAAACATGTTCGCCACTGTCAAACGAGCACGCCACGGTATTGCCATGTCCGCGTTGCACCCCCCGCATTCATACCGACTACCCGGGCCTGTGCCTGATGGTCATCATTATACGTCTTCACATATATGGCGTCAAGAAGTGGGATGGTTCAAAATTGGTTGACACTTTCTGCGGGAGGGTAGGCTGAGCAGTTACACCGGGGTAAGAAATCCGTACCAGAGGATCATATACGAGTTGGCGGCTCTGTATCACATGGTTAGTATATTAGTACCAATTTGGCCGGCCAGGCTGGTCCGGGAATTGACAGCACGGATCCGATTTGATACTTGTATTCCGCACTTCTTGAATAGGGTTTGAGTCAGTGGTAAAATGGGGGCACACATTTCGCTGTGGAGGTGTCCCCATGATCGAACAACTGCGGGAGGTGGAATTCGAAACCCGCACCATTGGC
>Ga0209227_1001649_pt1 | contig 17060 bp, 19 predicted proteins | sample YNPBryantNP2012_FD_185815 | JGI IMG/M metagenome (GOLD analysis project Ga0209227, IMG submission 185815) | Anoxygenic and chlorotrophic microbial mat microbial communities from Yellowstone National Park, USA - YNP Bryant NP 2012 (SPAdes)... ...
TCGCCGGCCTCCCCTGTCCCTCCGGCCGGCGGCGATGCCTCCGACCCCGGCATCGCCGCAGGGTCACCCGGTCGTGCCGTTGCGGCCGCGTCTTCGGTCCCCGGAGCCGACGGCTCCGTCGGTGCTTTCGCTTGCTTGTTCATACCGAGCAACGGCGAAACTTACCACGACCGCCTGCAAGGAGGCAAGATCCGCCGCCCCCGAACGCTTGGCACGGCCGCCTCAGCGTTCGTCGACTCCCTCGACGCCCGCGGCGGCGCCCGGCGGATAGCGGATGTGCGCCAGATACAGGCCGCAGGCCGGGGCGCTGCGCCCCGCCGCCGCGCGGTGGCGCGCCTCGAGAATTGCCATCATCTCGTCGGGCGACCGCCGCCCGCGGCCCACCTCGACCAGCGTCCCGATGATGGCCCGCACCATGCCGCGCAGGAACGCCGACGCTTCCACCTCGATCTGCAGGATGTCGTCGTCCCGCTCGACGAGATCGATCCGCCGCAGCTCCCGCACCGGGGTTCGGGCGTCGCATCCGGCGAGCCGGAAGCTGGAGAAGTCGTGCGTGCCGAGCAGCCGGGCGGCGGCGTCGCGCATGGCGGCGCGGTCCAGCGGTGCGCGAACGTGCCAGGCCCAGCGGCGGTGGAACGGCGAGCCGATCGGGTGGTTGTGGATCCGGTAGTGGTAGGTCTTCCCGCGGGCGGAATGGCGCGCGTGGAACTCGGGCGGGGCGTCGGCCACGTCGAGGATCGCGATGTCGTCGGGGGTGAGGGCGTCGAGGCCGAGGCGCAGCTTGGCGACGGGCAAGGCCGTCTCGGTGCGCAACGAGGCGACCTGGCCGAGTGCGTGGACGCCGGCATCGGTCCGCCCCGCGCCCACAATCCGCACGCGACGCCCCGTCATCCGCTCCACCGCCGCCTCGAGCTCGCCCTGCACCGTCCGCCCCGCGGCCTGCCGCTGCCAGCCGCGAAAGTCCGTGCCGTCGTAGGCAAGGGTGATCCGCAGGGTGCGCATCGCGCCCCGTCAGAATTCGAAGGCGACTCCGGCCGTGAACGTCAGGTCCGACAAGATCATCGACCGGCCGCGACCGAAACCGTCGACCGACGCGTACAGGAGCTCGATCGTCAGGTAGCTGTGGTTCACGCCGAGGCTGGAATCGAAGCTGCGGGCCGCCCCCTCCTCGAAGACGTCGAGCCGCAGCGCCAGGCCCGGCGAGAGGAACCAGCCGGGCGTCCAGCCCCACTGCGCCGTGCCGGCCGCGTTGAGCACCCACCACCAGTAGGTGGCGATCCCCGCCTTGAGGAACGGCACCAACGGCACCGACCATCGCTCGGCCAGCAGGTCAAAGCGGTAGCCGGCGGTCCAGTACGCCGGCACGATGTTGAGCACCGTGTCCTCGCCCGACGGTCGACCGTCCGGTGTGTACGCCGTCCCCACCGCCTGCAGGAAACCGGCGCTCACCCCCACCGCCAGCGTGCCGCCCGGAATCCGCAGGTACTCCCAGTCGAACTGGAACAGCGACAGGAGCAGGAGCGCGTCCCCGAACGTGTCCGCGTACGGTGTCTGCCCGCCGGAGAATTCCTGATCGACCTCCGGCCGGTACGGCCCGAAGCGGACCTCGAGCGCGAAATGCTGCGGGCTGCCGCGGTACTCCGCTTCGGCGAGCGTGCCGGGCGCGGGCGCCAGCACCGCGTCGTCGGTCGTGTCGACCTCGGTTCCCGGCGGCAGCGGCGCCAGGAGGTCCGGGTCCGGCTGCGCCGTCGCCTCCGCCACGACGGCGAGGACCCCGCACGCCGCGATCCAGCCCGCCGGCCTCATCGGCGATCTCCCCGGCCCCGCGCGGGACGCCGGCGCCGTCCGAGGGCCGCGGCGAGCGGCAGCGCCAGCCCCCCGACGCCCTCGGTCCGACCCACCGCGGGGATCGCGCACGCGCACCCGCCCTCGGCCCGCCCCCCCGCCGCCTCGTAGGTCTCCCAGAAGTCGTTCACCTCCGAGGGCACCGTGCAGGCCACCGGGGAAACGAGACTCGGGTTCCGGTAGTCATCGAGCGCCACGACGGCGAAGTGGTACTCGGTCCCGTTCGTTAGCCCCCCGATCTCGCGGACCCGCACCGCCGACCCGACGATCTGGCCCGTGCAGTACCACGCGTCGATCGGCCTGTCGCCCGCGGCGAACGCGCCGCCGCTCGTGCATCCGCCGCCCGCCGCACCGCCCGCGTCGGTCGCCTCGCCGCTGCCGTCCGCGTCGGTCGCCTCGCCGCCGCCGTCCGCGTCGTCGGCCCCAGCCTCCGCGTCCGCGTCGGCGTCCGTGCCGGCGGCCGCGCCGGTCGGATTCGGGTCGCACAGCACCCGGAACCCCCACTGCTCGGAAACCGCCGTGCCGCTCGCCATCTCCCACGCGACGATCGCCCGGCTCTCGCCGAAATCGACCGTGACCGAGACGGGCGCGGCGGGGCGCTGCGTATCGATGCTGACGTCGTACGTCCCCGAGTCGTAGACCGTCTCGTCGGCGTCCTCGTTGAGGATCAGCACCCACACCTTGGTGGTGGTCTTGACCTCGGCGCAGCCCGGCGCATGGGGATCGACCAGCATCGGCGCTTCGATCCCGAAGTTGACGTATCCGACGCGCATCGTCAGGTCGCCGTAGACCCGGACGCAGTCGCTCGCGTCGGCACCGTCGCGATTGGCGCGCTGGTCGCAGGCGGAGCCGAGCCACACGTCGAGGTGGGCGTTGGTCGGGACGGAGGACAGCGAGGTGCGGAAGTTCCACGCCTCGTGGCTCTCGCAGTCCGCGATGTTGATGCCATTCGGCTCGTCATCGACGGCGCCCCGGTTCTCCCGATCGAACAGCTCGACCGTCAGCGTCGCGCCGGCCGCGGCGGGGCGGGCCAGGGCTGCGGCGAGGAACACCGCCGCACCCGCGCGCACGGAAACGCGGGCGCGGTTCCAGGTCATGGCTCGACTATGTTCCATCCCGTTCCCCTCCCGCAAGCGTGCGCGCCTGCGATCCCACAACCCCCGGCCTCCCCGCTTCCTTCCCGGCTACAGCAGCAGCTCGGCGATCTGGACGCCGTTGGTTGCCGCCCCCTTGCGCAGGTTGTCGGCCACGACCCACAGCGCCAGCCCGTGCTCGACCGACGGATCGCGGCGGATCCGGCCGACATAGACCGCGTCCGTCCCGGCCGCGTCCCGGGGCGTCGGCACCTTGCCGACCGACGGTTCGTCGACCACCACGACTCCGGGAGCTCGGCACAGGACGGCCCAGGCATCCTCCGGCGCCAGCGGCCGCTCCAGTTCGAGAAACACGGCGGCCGAGTGTCCGACGAGCACGGGGACGCGAACCGTCGTGACGGCGATCCGCAGCGCCGGCGCCTCGAGGATCTTCCGCGTTTCCTCCACCGTCTTGCGCTCCTCGAACGTCGAGCCGTCGTCGAGCAGCCGGTCGATGAGCGGCACGCAGTTGAACCCCAGCGGTCGGGCGAAGACGTCGTGTACCGGCGGTCCGCCCCCCAGGAAGGCGCGCGTGTCGGCCTCCAGCTCCGCCCGACCCTTCTCGCCGGCGCCGCTGGCCGACTGGTAGGTGGAAACCACCATGCGGCGGATGCCCGCCACGCGGTGGAGGGGGGCGACCGCGACGACAAGCTGGATCGTCGCGCAGTTGGGGTTGGCGACGATCCCCCGGGGCCGGTGCCGGATCGCGTGCGGGTTCACTTCCGGCACGACCAGCGGCACGTCCGGCTCCATCCGAAACGCGCTCGACTTGTCGATCACCGTCGCCCCCGCCGCCGCGGCCACCGGGCAGACCCGCTGGCTGACCGCGCCGCCGGCCGAGACCAGCACGAGGTCGATTCCGTCGAATTCCGCCGGGACGCATTCCAGCGCCCGCACCGGCACCTCTCGACCCGCGAACGGCACCGTCGTCCCCCCCGACCTCGGGGAGGCGAACAGCCGCAGCTCGCCGACCGGGAACCTCCGCTGCTCCAGCACCCGGATCGTCTCGCGACCGACCGCTCCCGTGGCTCCGACCACCGCGACGTTCTTTCCAGACGGCATGCGCGGTTCCTACGGCATTTGCGCGCGCGGGGCAAGATCGCCGCCTGTCCCCGGGCGACCGCGCTACAGCGCTTCCTCGAAGTCGCGGCACGATTCGAGCGCCAGGGCGCGGCCGAGCTTCTCCAGCCACGGCGGTCGCGCCGCCGCCTTCCCCTTGCAACGCTCCAGGATCGCCCCGTCCGAACCGCTGCAGTCCCACTCGTCGAATCCGGGCATACGAGCCCGGCATTCCCGGCACTTCTCGACGAGCCGCGGACACAGGTAGGCGGGTTCCTTCGATCGGTCGCGGGTCTCCTCCCTGCAGGCGCCCAGCATCGCGCAGAGGGCGACAAACACCGCCGCCCCGCGCCCCGCGAACCGCCGGCCTCTCCCGCGCCCGTTCGAAGTCCCGATCCCTCCCGGCATCTCGACCATCTCCCGTCGGCCCCAGGATAGCGGGCCCGGCCGGACCCGTCCAACTTCGCACGCTGTTGGGGGCGTGCGACCGCCCGTGGTATGGTCGGTGCCGCCATGATCCGGGTCGTTGGCCTCCGCAAGCGTTTCGGCCGCAAGCCGGCGCTCGACGACGTGAACGTCGAAATCCCGCCGGGCGTCCTGTGGGGCCTCGTCGGCCCTGGCGCCTCGGGAAAAACCGTCCTCATCAAACACGTGGCCGGACTGCTCACGCCGGACCGGGGTCGGGTCGAGATCGACGGGCGGAACATCTCGGCGATGGGCGAGGTGGATCGCCAGCGGGTGCGCCGCCGGTTCGGCATGCTGTTCCAGCAGAACGCGCTGTTCGACTCGCTGACCGTGGCCGAGAACGTGGCGTTCCCGCTGCGGCGGCTGACGTCTTTGGACGAGCGGGAGATCGCGGAGCGGGTGGCGGAGCGCCTGGCGCGGGTCGGCCTGGCGGAGTTCGCCGACCGGTATCCGAACGTTCTGTCGGGGGGCCAGCGCAAGCGCGTCGGGATCGCCCGCGCCACCGTCAGCCGCTCGGAATACGTGATCTTCGACGAGCCGACCGCAGGGCTCGACCCCGTGACCTCGCAGAAAATTTTCGATCTGCTGCGGGCCGAGCAGCGGGCGACGGGCTCCACGGCACTGATGATCTCCTCCGACGTGGCCGGGCTGATGACGGTGGTCGACCGCGTCGGCTTCCTGCTGCGGGGGCGGCTGGTGTTCGAGGGGACGCGGGAGGAGGCGCTGGCCTCGCGGGACCCGTACGTCCGGCAGTTCCTGCGGGGGGAGACGGAGGGGCCGCTGTGAGCGTCGGGGTGTCGGCCGCGTCGTCCCCGGCGCCGGTGCACCGCCACGTCGCGGCGCGCGCGACGGAGAGGTTCGTGCGGCGGGTGGGGCGGGGGATCATCTCCGTCTCGCAGCAGACGGGCGGGATTCTGGTCCTGCTGTTCAAGATCCTGCGGCGCTTCTTCCCGCCCGACATCGACTATTTCGAGCTCAAGCGCAACCTGTACAAGATGGGCAACCGGTCGTTGTTCATCGTCGTGCTGACGAGCGTCTTCGTCGGGGCGATCATGGTGGTACAGGCCAGCGCCTATGTGCAGCAGTTCTCCGCGTACGCCTTCGTGGGATGGGGGGCGGGTTTTGTGATTCTCCGCGAGCTGGGGCCGATCCTGATTGCGCTGATGTTCTCCGGACGTGTCGGTGCCAACAACACGGCGGAACTGGGGACGATGGTGGTCACGGAGCAGATCGACGGCCTGCGCGCGCTGGCGATCGACCCGATCTCGTACCTGATCGTCCCGCGGTTCCTGGCGATGATCCTGATGTTGTTCGCGCTGACCGTGTACGGCGACATCGTCGCGCTGCTCGGGGCGGCCGGGTTCGGACAGCTGATGCTGGGGATCGAGGTGCGGGTGTTCTTCCACGGCGTCACCACGCTGCTCGGCCCGTGGGACCTGTGGATCGGGCTGATCAAGTCGGCGGTCTTCGGCCTCATCATCGCGCTGTCGAGCTGCTACTACGGGCTGGTGGTGCGGGGCGGTGCGCCCGGGGTCGGGCGCGCGGTGAATTCGAGCGTGGTGGCGTCGGCGGTCGGGATTTTCGTCTCGGACTACTTCCTGACGTTCCTGATCGACTGAGGCGGAGGTGGGCGCGAGGATGGCGGCGGCGGCGCGGGACACGGGGGTCGGCTCCCGGACGGAGTCCGGGCGGGTGCGCCGTTTCGTCGAGGAGCTCGGCGCGCGGGTGGTCGACGGCGCCCGCGCCGCCCGCCAGTTCTACTCGATCGTGATCCGCACCTTCTACTACTCGTTCCGCGGCCGCGGAGAGAAAGGCGCCGTCTGGCGCGCGATGTACCAGATCGGCAACCGCTCGCTGTTCTTCCTCACCGCCGTGATGGGCTTTATCGGCATGATCATGGTGTACCACTCCTGTGTGCAGGTGAACCGGATCACCGGCGACCTGCACCTCGTCGGCGCCACCTTCCTCCAGATCGTCGTGCGCGACTTCGCCGCCTCGATCGGCGCCGCGATGATCGCCACCCGCGTCGGCGCCGGCATCGCCGCCGAGATCGGCTCGATGGTGGTCACCGACCAGGTGGATGCGCTGCGGATGTGCGCCGCCGAGCCGATCGACTACCTGATCGTGCCGCGGTTCAAGGCGTCGGTGGTGATGACGACCGTGCTGATCGTCTGGTCCATGGCGGTGATGGTCGTGGTCGGCATGCTGACCGCCTGGGGGATGTTCGGGGTCAATCCGCGGATCTTCTGGAACACCTCGATGGTCGACTACCGCGACCTGACGATGGGGCTGAGCAAGTGCGTCGCCTTCGGCGCGGCGATTCCGATCGTGTCGGGCTACTGCGGCCTGACCACGTTCGGGGGCGCCGAGGGGGTCGGGTGGGCCACGACGCGCGCGGTCGTCTGGTCGATCTTCGCCACGATCCTCCTCAACTTCGTCCTCTCCACCGTCGGGTTCTATGTGTTCTGGGCGTGAGGCGCGGCATGATCCGGTTCTGCGGCGTGTGCAAGTCGTTCGGGGGCAAGCGGGTCCTGGACAACGTCGACCTCGCGATCCGGCGCGGCGAGGTGTTCTTCCTCATCGGTCCGTCGGGCGTGGGCAAGAGCGTCCTGATCAAGCACCTGATCGGCCTGCTGCGTCCCGACGCCGGCGAAATCTACCTCGACGAACGGGAGATCTCGCGGCTCACCGAACGGCAGTACTTCGACGTCCGCCGCCGCTGCGGCATGGTGTTCCAGCACTCCACGCTGTTCGACTCGCTCACCTGCCTGGAGAACGTCGCGCTGCCGATCCGCAAGCATCGGCGGCTGCGGAGGAAGGCGGCGCTGGCCGAGGCGCTGCGGCGGCTCGAACAGGTCCACATGGAGGAGTTCGCCCCCGTCTACCCCGCCGCGCTCGGCGACGGCATGCGAAAGCGCGTCGCCATCGCCCGCACGCTGACGATGGAGCCGGAGTTTGTACTGTTCGACGAGCCGACCACCGGGCTCGACCCGATCTCCGCCCGCCGCGTCGACGCGTTGATCCGCGAGCTGGCCGACCGGCTGAAGGTCACCTGCGTCGTCGTCTCGCACGACCTGACGAGCATCTTCACGGTCGCGGACCGGATCGCCATGCTGTACCAGGGCCGCGTCCGGCTGCTCGGCACCCCCGACGAATTCCGCGCCTCGACCGACCCGGTCGTCCGCCAGTTCATCACCGGGTCCGCCGAGGGCCCGATCGAGGTGTAAGGCGCGGAGCGGATCGATCGGCGGACGGGCACCGCCGCGCAGCCGCCGGCGACGGGGGCGGCGCCGGTGCGGCCCGCGCGAATCCTGGGAATTCCCCCGCGCCCCTGGTAGAATCGGCCGCCCATGGAGGAGCGGAACCTCGAGATCAAGGTCGGGCTTCTCGTGCTGGTCGCGGCCGCGCTGCTCACCGGCTTCATCTTCGTAATGGGCGGGATCAGCTTCGAGGACCGCTTCGAGATGTACGTCGATTTCAGCAACCCGCTGTGGCTCTCCGAAGGCGCCACGGTGAAGGTTTCGGGGGTCGAGGCGGGCAAGGTGGAGGAGATCGCTTTCCTGGGCGGACAACTCGACCCCAAGATCAACCGCCGCGTCTACGTCCGCCTCAAGCTGCGCATCAACGAGAAGGTCCGGAGCGCCCTCCGCGCGGACGCCCAGTTCTACATCGCCAACCAGGGACTGCTCGGCGAGCAGTACGTCGAGATCGACCCCGGCACCTTCGATGCGCCCCCGTTCGACTTCAGCAAGGCGGCCCTGGGCAACGACCCGCCGCGGCTCGAGAAGTTCCTGATCCAGGGCTACCAGATGATCAACAAGCTCGACCGGATGCTCGACATCCCGCCCCGCGACATCGACGGGCTGCTCGGAAGCGTCCTCCAGGCGATGCGCAGCCTCGACCGCGGCATGAGCGCCATCGCCGACACGCTGCGGGGCAACGACCAGGACATCCAGACGCTGCTGGCAAACCTGCGCAAAGTCACCGACGAGGCGCTCGCCGCCGTCCACACCGTGCGCCAGTGGCTCGAGGAGGGAGGGAAGGTCGACCGGATCCTCGGCGACGTGCGGGCGGTGACGCAGGACCTCCCCCAGCAGGCCGACCGGCTGGTCGAACGGCTCGACGGCGCGGTCGCCCGTGCAGAGCGGCTGATGGGCCAGGTCCAGGGCGTGCTCGACGACACCGTGGGCGAGGAGCAGCGACGGCAGCTGCGCGCCGTGATCGCCAACCTCGAGACGGTTTCCCGACAGGCGGTGGGCGTCGCCGACGACGTGCGCGCGATGGTCGCCGACGTTCGGGGTGACGTGGGGCCAGTGTTCGACGGCCTGCGATCGGTCGTCGCGGTCGTCGAGCAGGTCGTTCGCAACCTCCAGCGGGGCGAAGGCACCGTCGGGGCGCTGCTCGTTGATGAACAGATTTACGACGACCTCAAGGAGCTGATCCGCGACCTCAAGCACAACCCGTGGAAGTTTTTCTGGCGCGAGTGACCGGCGGTTCGACAGGTCGCCCGCGCCGCGCTACCTTGGATTCCATGAGCCGTCGACTCTTCGGGTGGCGTTTCCTTTCGATCGGCCTGCCCGCCTCGCTCGCCGCCTGCGGCGCGCCGCTCGGCGAGATCCGCTCCGCGGCCGAGCGCGGGGAGGTGGAGCGTGCCTTGCGGCTGGCCCGCGGTGAGCTGGAGGGGGTGCGGGCCGCGGCCGAGGGGACGCTGGTGCGGCTGGCGGCCGAGGAGAGCGCCCGCCCTGCCCTTCGCGAGGCGCTCGATCTCGCCCCGGCCTCCGCCTGCTGGCTGCTCGAGGTCTGGGCCGCGGAGGACTCGACCGTCGACCCGGCGAGCCGGACGTTTGCCCGGGCCCGCCTGTCGGAGCTCGAGGGCGGGGCGTGGGAGGAGGAGCTGCGGGCCGCGCGCGCCGCGGGCGATCCGCGGGTCCGAGCCTACGCCGTGCGCGGACTGGCCGCCGCCGGGCTTTCCGCCGGCGAGCTGATCGAGGCGCTGACCGATCCCGCTCCGGAGGTGACGCGCGCGGCGGCCGCGGGCCTCGCCGCCCGGGTGCAGGCGGGCGAGGCGCCAGGGGCCGCGATTCGCCCGGCGCTGCGCGAGGCGTTCCTCGCCGCGCGGGACCCGACGACCCGCGCCCGCCTCGCCGCAACCCTCGACCCCGCCGACCCCGCCGACCTCCAGGCCCTGCTCGATGCCCTGACCGCCGAGAATCCCGGCCTGCGTCTGGCCGCCGCCGCGGCTCTCGGCGGCGCGCCGGACCCGGAAACCGTTTCCCCGCTGCGGGACCTGCTGGAGGGCGCGCCGTGCCCCGCCGGCCTTGCCCTCGCCGGGTCCCTCGGACAACACGGCCACCCCGACCTCCGCGACGCCTACCTTGCGCGCGTCCTGCGGGAAATGCCCCGCGACGACCCCCTGCGCGTTGGCGCGCTGCTCGCGATCGGGCCGGGCCAGGCGAGCGACCGGGCGCTGCGCGAGGCGGCGGCTTTCGGTGGCCCGCGCGAGATCGTGGCGGCCTGCGAACGACTGCTCGAAGCCGACGAGGACGCCGGCTGTCGCGCCAGGCTTCGGGAGCTGGCAGCGGCTGGAACGCCCTCCGACCCGGCGCTGGCGGCGGCCGAAGTGTTGTTCGAGAACGGCGATCCGCCGGCGGCCGTCTGGCTCCGTTCGTACGTCGTGCAAGCCGATCCCCCCGTGCGGCGTCGCGTGATGGCGACGGCGGCCGCGCGCCGCTTCGACGATTCTCTGCTGGCGATCGGCTTGACCGACCCGGACCCTGGGGTGGTGGCGGCGGCGGCGGTGGCCGCGCTGCGGGTGCCCGACCCGCTGGCCCGGCCGGGCATCGCTCCCTGATGGCTCCCGCCCGCGCCGGCGGGCCCGCCGACGGGGAACGCTCCCCTTCGAACCGGCGCGCTGCCGCCGGCCGTGCTCTTGGTGTTTCCTACATTGTGTGGTAAGGTAGTCTCAGTGGATGCCCGGTCGGCCGGGCGAGGTGCCGTGGGGCGGATCGGGATCGGGGGAGCGCGGGGAGGACGGCGATGTTTACGGGTGCGAAGGTTTTCTCGGCGACGAAGGCGAAGGAGAGGGACGAGCTGGGCGATACGATCACGCGGTGGCTGGCGGACAATCCGGACATCGAGGTGGTCGACAAGGTGGTGACGCAGTCGTCGGACCGGGAGTTCCACTGCCTGACGATCACCATCTTCTTTCGGCGCAAGGCCGGCTGATTCTCCGGTTCCGGTCCGGTGTCCGTTCGGATACGGGGGCCGCCGGGAGCCGGTTCGGATGGCCGGGGGCCGGGGCGCGATGCGGGAAGCGTCCCGAAGTGTCATGGCATCCCGTTCGTCGCGGCGTCGTCTCTCGCGTCCCCTCCGCGCCGCGAGGCCCTCGGACGCGGGCCCGCCGACGGCCAGCGGTGTCGTTGGGGGGTCCCTGTCGCCGGCCGCGGCGCTCGTCGCGGACGAGCGCACGTCGCGGATGTCTCGGAAGCGAAGAACACTTGACAGCCCGCAGCGCGACGAGTAGTTAGCCGGTTTGCCTGTCCCATCCATCGGGGGGACCGGTGGAGGCGAGGGAAGGGGCGCGCGGGGCGGGGTGCCGTGCGCGAGGGGGTTGTTCCCATGGTTCCTCTTCCCCGGGATCGGAAGGAGGAGTGCCTCATGACGACGGAAGGCAAGGAGAAGCCGGAAGGCAAGGACAGGGAGAATCTGTTCCAGGGCGTGGCGGAGATGATGAAGGCGTGGGGCGACGTTCAACGGACGTGGCTCCAGACGGTCATGGACGCCGCGACGAAGGCGGCGGAGGGCTTGCGCTCTGCGGGGGCGGCGGGTGGTCCCGCGACGGCGTGGATGGAGGTCTGGAGCAAATCGTTCGACGACCTGATCACGCGGCTGCGGCAGATCGCGCCGGGCGGTCCGGCCGGGGACGTGTACGAGAAGATGTTGTCGGCGCAGGCGGCGTACCTGCGGGTATTGCGGTGGTGGGGGGATGCGCTGGTGCAGAGCCGGTCCGGGGCGTTGAGCGATCCCAAGGCGCTGGTGGATCTCTGGGGGCGTTCGTACAAGGAGTTCCTGACGAGCATCGTCGCCCCGCCGTTCGCGGAGCCGTTGCGGGCGTGGTGGAGCGGGGTGCAGCCGGCGGCGATGCCGGTGCCGCTCGGCGACTACGCCCAGGCGATGGTCCAGATGGGCAAGCAGTGGATGGACTTCGTCGCCAAGATGGGCGAGCGGGCGGGGGAGATGCTGCGCGGGGAGCTCAAGCCCGAGGCCGGGCGGGAGATGTACGAGTCGTGGCTGCGCGCGTATGAGGAGACGCTCGGTCGCCTCTTCAAGGTCCCGACGATCGGCCCGGCCCGGCAGATGATCGACCGTCACCTCCGCGGCCTCGACGCCTACATGAAGTACCAGGCGGCGCTGGCCGACTTCTACGGCAAGATGGTCCAGCCGGGCATGGAGGCCTTGACCGAACTGGCGAACAAGGCGCAGGACCTGGCCCAGGGTCCGCTGACGGCGGACACCTTCGAAAAGTTTTACCAGTTGCTGCTCAAGACGGTGGAGCAGCGCTTTGCGGAGCTGTTCAAGTCCCCGCCGTTCCTCACGGCGCTCGAACACACCCTGCACAGCTCGCTCGACTTCTATGCGCAGATGAACGCCATCCTCGAAGAGCAGCTCAAGGGAACGCCGATCGTGACGCGTCGGGAACTGGACGAGGTGCTCAAGGAGCTGCACGAGTTGAGGAAGGAAGTGCGGCAGTTGAAGAGGTCCTAGCTCGAGGGGGCAGTGGGGAGAGGGACGACGATGGCCGAGATCGCCGAGCGCGAGGACCGGTTCGCGGAGCTCTCGCGGCAGCTGTCGGACCGGATGATCGAGGCGCAGAAGACGCTCCTGGAGGTGATGACCAAGGCCCAGGCCCGGCTGTTGCACGGGGCGATGGTGCTGAGCAGGCCGCTGGACATCGCGGTCGGTGCGACGCCGTTCGAGGTGGTCCACACCTGGGACAAGGCGGAGCTCAAGTGGTATCGGTCGACCGCCGAACCGCGCTGCGCCGTCCCGACCGTCGTGATCTACGCCCTGGTCAATCGCTATTACATGATGGATCTCCAGCCCGACCGGTCCATGTTCAAGGTCTTCCTCGACCATGGCCTTGACCTCTACGTGGTCGACTGGGGTTACCCGACCCGGGCCGACCGGTTCCGAACGTTGACCGACTACATCGAGGGGACGATGGACCACATGGTTGACTTCGTCCGCGAGCGGACGGAGTCCTCCAAGGTCAACCTCATGGGTATCTGCCAGGGCGGGACTTTCAGTGCGATCTACACTGCCCTGCACCCGGAGAAGATTGCGAACCTGGTCACGATCGTCACCCCGATCGATTTCGACACCGATACCGGTCTGCTCAATGTCTGGTCGAAAAGGTTCGACATCGACAAGATGGTCGACACCTTCGGCAACATTCCGGGCGACTTCATGAACATCGGCTTCTTGCTGCTCAATCCGGTACGCCTGATGTTCGACAAGTACGTTTCCTTCCTGGAGAGCGTGGACGACCCGCAGTTCGTGGCCAACTTCCTCCGCATGGAGAAGTGGATTTTCGATTCCCCCGACCAGGCCGGCGAGGCGTTCCGCCAGTTCCTCAAGGACCTGTACCAGCAGAACAAGCTGGTCAAGGGAGAGTTGGAGATCGGGGGTCGCAAGGTCGACCTCAAGAACATCACCTGCCCCGTCCTCAACGCCTTCGCCGAGGCCGACCACCTCGTCCCGCCCGCCTGCAGCCGCAAGTTCACGGAGATGACCGGCAGCAAGGACACCCTGGTCCTCGCCTATCCCACCGGCCACATCGGCATGTTCACCAGCCACCGTTCGCAGACCGAGTACACCCCGCGGATGGCCGTGTGGCTGGCCGAGCGCTCCGGCGGCAAGGCCGCCCCGCGCGGGGACAAGGCGAAGGCCAAGTCGAGGAAGTAGGAACGGAGCGTCCGAAGGCCAGGTCGAGGCAGGAGGAACGGGCCGTCGAACGCCGGCGGAATCCGCAGGGAGGGAAGGGCGATGGCGCAGTACCAGGAACGGCGCTACGCGGACATCCGGGTCGGGGACAGGGCGTCGCTCTCCAAGACCGTGACGGACGATGTTGTCCGCGCATTCGCGGACGTGACGGAGGACTTCAACCCGTTGCACCTCGATCCCGAGTTCGCGGCGAAGTCGCTGTTCCGGGAGCGCATCGCCCACGGCATGCTCGGCGCCGGCCTCATCTCCGCCGTCCTCGGGACGCGACTCCCCGGACCGAACACGATCTATCTGGGACAGGAGATGAAGTTCCTCGCCCCGGTCAAGATCGGCGACACGATCACCGCCGAAGTCGAAGTCGTGGAAAAGATCGACAAGCCGAAGATTCTCAAGCTCAAGACGACCGTCCGCAACCAGGCCGGCACCGTCGTCATCGAGGGTCTTGCCACGGTCAAGAAGTGGGAGGCGGCGTAGGGGGCGCGCCCGCCGGTTCGCCGGGCGGACGGTCGACGGCGCCCGTTGCGGATGCGGCGGCGCGGCGTTCCCGACGGTTTGACTCCCCTCGGGGGGCGGCCTACACTCCTGTCGCTTGGATGCAGGAGGTGGCCGTGTTGCACGTCGCTCGCGGGATCCTGGGAATGGCGCTCGGGTTGGTCTCCGCCGGCGTGGCGGCGGCGCAGCCAGCGGAGGAGGTGACGGAGCCCGGGGAAAGCCAGGCGGCGCAGGCGCCGGCGGGGGTGGTGGCGGAAGAGGAGCCGCCGCCGGCGGGGGTGGTGGCGGAAGGGGAGCCGCAGGCGGCGGCAGGGGAGGTCGCCGGGGAGGAAGGGCCGCCGGTCGATCCGGTGTTGCGGGAGGCGGGGGAGCGTTTCGATCGCGGGGTGGCGTTCTACGACGAGGGCAATTTCGGGGCGGCGCTGGCGGAGTTCCAGCGGGCGTACGAGCTGACGGGGTATTGGGGGGTGCTCTACAACCTGGGGCAGGTCTCGGCGGCGCTGAACCGGCACGTGGATGCGGTCCGCTACTTCGAGGAATACCTGCAGAGCGGGGGCGGGGAGATCGACGCGGCGCGACGGGCGGAGGTCGAACAGCGGCTGCGGGAGTTGCGGTCGCGGCTGGCGACGCTGACCGTGACGGTCGATGTGGACGGAGCCGAGGTCCTGGTCGACGACGAGGTCGTGGGGACGACGCCGTTGCCGGGGCCGATCGACTTGGCGGCGGGTCCGCACGTCGTGGTCGCGCGACATCCGCAGTACGGTTCGGAGCGCCGCTCGCTGTCGTTGGCTTCGGAGACGGCGGAGACGGTCGCGTTCGACTTGACGCGGCTGGCGGTCGAGCCACCGCCACCGGCGCCGCCGGCCGCGGAGGAAGGGTCCATTGCGGACCAGTGGTGGTTCTGGACCGTCCTCGGCGTGGTCGTGGCCGGCGGCGCGGCCACGGCGGGGGTGTTGTTGGCGGAGCCGAGGACGGTCTACACCGAGGGCACGGCGGGGACGGTGGACCTGTCGCAGTTCGACTAGGTTGTCCCCGACCCTCTCGGGCCGTTCCCGGCCGGCGAGAGAGGTGGGCGGTTTTCGGTGCCGCGGTCGAGACCGGGCGGGGCGCGGTTGACGAGAGACCGGCGGGGACGGTAACGTTCGGCCCGGCGTCGGGGAGGTCGGGGGGCCGGCGGAAGGAGCGTGGCGATGCGGCGAACGGTTTGGCGGCGCGGGCTGGTGCTGGCGGCGGGCGTCGTCGCCCTGGCGGGGTGCTCGAAGCTGATCGGGCGCGACAAGCTGATTCCGGACCGCGGCCCGCTGGAGGGAAATACGGAGGTTTCGATCTACGTTCCCGACTGCGGCGACCACTCCAAGGTCAAGGAAGTCCTGTTCGACACGGTGAAGCAGACCATCGTCAGCCAGAAGGAGGACGAGGTAAAGATCCGCACGGTTTCGACGCAGGCCGAAAAAGCGGCGAAGGTGGTTCTCGTGCTGCCGAACCAGCTCCGCTGCGAAACCGGGGCGGTCTTCCACTACATGAAGATGGAAGCCTCGACCATGAACTATCTGTTCGAGAAAGGGGTGGTCATCGGCGAACGGCGGGTGGGCGGCTATCGTCCCGACCTGGCCGAGAAGGAGTAGCCGTCCCCCTCCCGTCCGTTGTTTCCACCGCGACACTCTCCTCGACGTCGCCAAGATCGTTGACCGGGCGGCGGCAGATGCGCTATGCGTGCCCCGTCGCCGGAGGAGCGGCGTCAGGAAGATGCCGAAGGACGATCATATCGAGTTCGAGGGAACGGTGACCGAGGTCCTGGCGGGTGGCCTGTTCCGGGTCAAGCTGGACTCGGGGCTCGAGGTGCTGGCGCATCTGGCGGGCAAGATGCGCAAGTTCCGCATCCGGATCGTGCTCGGCGATCGCGTCCGCGTCGCCGTCTCGCCCTACGACCCGTCGCGGGGCCGGATCGTCTACCGCATCAAGTAACCGTCTTTACCCATTCGTCCCACTTCGGCCGCTCTTCCGGTAGCATCGAGTAGGTGTGCGCGGGTTCGGGGAACCGGCCCGCCTTGACATCCGCGACGTAGGCCTTCATCGCGCCAGTGATCACCTCGGCGACGTTCGCATACCTCTTCACGAACTTCGGCGTGAAGGCCTGGAACTGTCCGATCAGGTCCGAGACGATCAGCAACTGCCCGTCGCACTCGATCCCCGCCCCGATCGATAGCACCGGGATCGGCAGCATCCGGGTGATGTATCCCGCCACCTCGGGCGGCACCGCTTCCAGCAGCAGCATGTGGATGCCCGCCTCGTGGATCGCTTTCGCGTCCTCGACCAACGCCCGGGCGCTCGAGAGCGTCCGACCCTGCGCCTTGTGCCCGCCGAGCTGTCCGGAGGATTGGGGCGTCAGGCCGATGTGTCCCATCACGACGATCCCCGCATCGACGATCGCGCGAATCTGCGGCACGACCCGTCGGCCGCCCTCGAGCTTGATCGCGTCGCAGCCGGCCTCCTGGAGGAACCGGCCGGCGTTCTCCACGGCCTTCTCGATCGAGGACTGGTACGACAGGAAGGGCATGTCGCCGACGACGAACGTGTTCGGCGCCCCCCGGCGGACCGCTTCGGCGTGGTAGATCATCTGGTCCATCTTCACCGGAATCGTGCCGGGGTAGCCGTAGACGCACATCCCCAGCGAGTCGCCGACCAGGATCATGTCCATCCCGGCCGCCTCGGCGAACTGCGCCGTTGGGTAGTCGTACGCGGTCAGGTAGGCGATCTTCTCCCCCTTGCGCTTCATCTCGTAGAAGTCGTGGATCATCTTCTTTTTCGGCATGAACGGCTGCTCCTTTCCCGAGGCGGCCCGGTGACCGCCCCTCGGCCTGTTAGTCACATCCGCGGCGGCTGGCAAGCCCCGCCGACTCGGCGGCGCTGGCGATGGGTGGATCCCGCGGCGCGGCACCATCCGGTCCGTGGGTCGAAGGACCGCAACGGCGGCGGGACTCGGGCGCGCTCCGCGGCTTGCCATTTCCCGCGTTCCGTGGCAGGCAGGGGTATCTGTCACGGGACGACAAGGAGGAACCGATG